>Ga0181527_1001820_pt1 | contig 21230 bp, 22 predicted proteins | sample PEATcosm2014_Bin_30_FD_119762 | JGI IMG/M metagenome (GOLD analysis project Ga0181527, IMG submission 119762) | Peatland microbial communities from MTU Mesocosm Facility, Houghton, MI, USA - PEATcosm2014_Bin06_60_metaG | ecosystem: Environmental > Terrestrial > Soil > Wetlands > Peat | place...
GCCTCTTGCTTTTCGAAAAAACGCCACTTTTACAGGCGTTTTCGCAAATAAACAACTCAGACGAACTAGAGACGTCTTGCAATCAACTCAATCTGTTCGACTTATGACCGGACAGTTTTGGTGACTTGCCACTTGTCACTAATTCCAGCGGATTCAATTTGGACTAGCGATGGCGCTTCCGCATTGGGTTGTGTGGCATTTACCTCCGCTTCTTGCGGCTTCGCCAGCAGCGAGCTCACCAAGTGCTTGTGGGAATTTCCCACCACCCAGGCGACGCCTTCCAAGCGGGCGATTTCTTCCGGCGCGCGCTGGGCATAACAGCCGGTCACCAAGATGCGACACTGCGGGTTCCGCCGATGGATTCGGCGCACGAACTGACGCACCTCCGCGTCCGCCGCGGCAGTGACCGTACACGTATTCAGGATCGCCACCGCGCTTTCTTCCACGCTCGCGACTTCCTGGAGTCCGGCTTGAAGCAACTGCTGCTTCAAAGCGGCGCCGTCGGCCTGGCTGGCGCGACAGCCAAAATTAAGGATGTAAAACGTTGCCATGCTCAGAGAAGAATTGTAGCTGAGGTGTGGGTGGGCCGCCAGAGACACTTCAGCGGCGGTTTCAACGGCCGCATGAGACGCTCTCGCGCTCAAACGGGGCCCATTGAGTGTGAGTGGGAAAGACTAAGCCGTGGAAGCTGCAGCCCTGCGCTGTTGAAAGCACTCCCGACAATATACGGGCCGGCCTTGAGTCGGCTTAAAGGGCACCGTGGTCTCCTTACCACACTGCGAGCACGTGGTGGTAGTTTCGACGCGCTGGTAGCCCTGGCCGCTCATCATCTGACTCCGTTTTGATTTGCAGGGCTTGCACCGCTTGGGTTCATTCTTGAAACCCTTGTCGGCAAAGAAAAGTTGTTCCCCTGCGGTGAAAACGAAATCTGCGCCGCAATCGATACACTTGAGGACCCTATCCCGATATTCCATGCCTCGCTCCCTTATTTGAACAGGGCCTCACCCGCGATAATATGCCGGCGCGTGAAGAAGGGCGCGGGTTCTCGCCCTTCCCACTCTTAAGTTCAGCACACTAACGATCAGTCCTGTTCGTGTCTGGCCTTTTTACGAGCCCTTTTACGAGCCAGTGCTGCTTTAACTCTTTTCTTCTCTCCCGGTTTCAGGTAGAAGGAATGCTTTTTAATTTCTTTAATGATGTCCTCTTGCTGAACCTTCCGCTTGAAGCGTCGCAGCGCGTTCTCCAAAGACTCTCCGTCCTGAAGTCTAACTTCAGCCAATCGATCAACACCCCCGTTTCAATGAGGAAAATAAGACCCTAAACCTGAGGAGCAGGTAGCAAGATTGTCACCCACCGGGTGACATAAGTCAAGGGCATTTTGGCGTTTGGGCGTTTGGGTTCTTGACCCCATGGAATGCTTGTGCTACGGTCTGTTTCCGAATTTGCGCGACGCCTCGCTCGGCGGTTCAATGGCCGAAATCCTAAAGTTAGAGAACAGCTCTCTCGATTACGTATTGGAATACACCGTCCGCCTCATTCTGCGTGGTCGGGTGGTGGCCTTCCCTACCGACACCTTCTATGGCCTGGGGGCTGACCCCTTCAATCTGGCGGCGGTCAGTGAGATCTTTCGCATCAAACGCCGCACCGCCGACCGGCCGCTTCCTCTCCTGGTTGATTCCATCGATCAGGCTGTCGACCTTGCCCACAATCCCCCCAAATTGTTCTTCACGCTGGCGCAAAAATTCTGGCCAGGGGCTCTCACGCTGGTGGTTCCCGCTTCTCGCCAGATTCCGCTGAAGGTCACCGCGAACACCGGCAAGGTGGGATTGCGATGGCCGCTGGCGCCTTTCGTCGTCGCCCTCATCGCGGCGGCGGGGCGACCGCTCACCGGCACGAGTGCCAACCTTTCGGATATGGAGTCTTGCTCGACCGCGGACGAGGTGGACTGCCAAATCGGCGACGTGTTGCCGCTGATCCTGGATGGAGGCCTGACCCGCGGAGGGCTGGCTTCAACCATCGTCGAACTAACGGGTGAAACCGGCCGCATCGTGCGCCCAGGCGGTATCCCCGAGTCTGAGTTGAAGGAGTATCTCGGCTGATTTCTACGCGCTTCCGTTACGGATTACTGACGGTGTTTATCCTGGCGTTGTTGGCTTGCGCTTGGGCGGAGTGGTCCCTGTACGCAGCCATCCGCCGGCAGGCCGGGGACGACGAGGCGCGCCCCGCCGACGCCATCGTGGTCTTCGGCGCCGCGGAGTACAACGGCGCGCCGTCGCCCGTCTTCAAAGCCCGGCTGGACCACGCGCTGGAACTCGATGACCGCGACTTGGCGCCGGTGCTTGTCACCACGGGAGGGAGCGGCGGCGATCCGCACTTTACCGAAGGCGGCGTGGCTCGCGACTACCTGATTCAACAGGGCGTGGCGGAAGCCAAGATCCTATCCGAAACGCACAGCGATACCACTTACCAAAGTGTGAGGGTCGTCGCGCAAATCCTCAAGCAACGCCATGCCCGCACCTGCATTGCCGTCAGCGACGGCTTTCACCTCTACCGCATCAAGCTGATGTTTCGCGCTCTGGGAATCACCGCCTACGCCTCGCCCGTCCCCGATAGCCCCATCGAAGACGATCCCGCCTTGCGCACACTTTATTCTTTGCGCGAAATGGTCGACACCACAGTTTGGCATTTGGGATTGAAGCTGTAAAACGGGATACGGGATACGGGATACGGGATACGGGTTCCGAGATTCGTCCATCGTCAATCGGCCATCGGCAATTAATCCTGCGCCTTGCGCTTGCGGCTCCAATACCACCACTGGCATTCCTCAGCGGGGAGTTGCGGATTGCGCGCCTGCGCCACGGCGGCGCTGAAAACGTCAAGGACGCAAATGTCCTGGCTCTTGCCGGTCACGCGACAGAGCTTTTCGTAAAGACTCTGCGGCTTTTGCCGCGCCAGTTGCGCAACCGAGCGAATGCCCAATAGCTCAAAGTCCTTCAACATCGCCGGTCCAATGGATACCAAGTCTCCCAAACGCCGCTCGTTCATTGCCATCGCATCTCCTCCGGAAGTTTAAGCAGGATTATTATACCGTTTGGTTCCGCGGGTCTCTCCGGGCTTGATGCTCAACTCACTTCCAGGCCGCGAAATCTTGCCCAGCACCACGGGGCGGCGTGCGCCGGTCACGCTCGGGAGATTGCCGGGGAGGCCGTGCATCGTGCGATCGGCGAGCACGGCGAAGGCGATGGCTTCTTTCGCGTCCACGTCGAGGCCAAACTCGTCGGAGCGATGAACGCGCAGCCTGGGCAGGAGTTCGGCGAGGCGCGCCACCAGCAAGCGATTGTGCGCCCCGCCGCCCGAAATGATGAGGCGATGGATGGCGATCTTGCCCAGCACGAAGCGTTCTAGGGCACGGGCGATGGTGCGCGCGGTCAACTCGGTCGCGGTGCGGAGCAGATCTTCCGACCGTGCGCCAAGCTGATGGTCGATTGCCGATTGTCGATTGTCGATTTGCTCAATTAGCATTCGGTCTCGCCCTGCGGGATTGGTTGAAAGCTCTTTTGCGAGGAAAAATTGTTCGATGAAGCCCTGGCCGAATTGCTCGCGCCCGGCGCTCTTGGGAGGCTTATGGGCGAAAAAGGGGAGACGCAACATTTCGTCGAGGAGGGGCTCGATCACCTGCCCCTTTGCCGCCCACCGCCCTCCTGCATCGTAGGCCTTCTGACCGCGCGTAAAATGCCGGACAAGCCCATCGATGAGCATGTTTCCGGGGCCGGTGTCGAAGCCAAAAACTTGTTCCGGTTTCGCGTCGGCGGGAATTACGGTGAAGTTTGCGATCCCGCCGATGTTGAGCGCCACGGTTCCTTTGCGCGCGTCGCGCAGAAGGAGATAATCCACCATCGGTACCAGCGGCGCGCCTTGCCCGCCCGCGGCCATGTCGGCAGTGCGAAAATCCGCCACCACGGGCGCCCCGGTGCGCTCGGCGATTAATGCCGGTTCCGCAATCTGCAATGTACACGGCCTTGCTAGGGACCAAAGCTCTGGCTGCACAGGCGTGCCTTTCTCGAGGGTCTTCATGAGCCCCGGGATTTGGATTGTGTCAAGTCCGATTGCGTACGCGCCGCCTTTACCGGCCGTCAGCTTTGCAATGAGCTTTCGAGTTGCCGCGCGGAACTCGCGCGTCATTTGCAGACCCCCAAAGTGGTGGATAGTTTGCCCGTGCGATCCGACAGCGAACAGGCGAGCCGGTTTGACCCGCCCGCGACGGCAAACCTGAACTGCCGCCTCACCGAAAGTAGCTCCCAGCAAACTATTGAGATGGTCGATTTCCTCAGCAGTGGTCGAATCGCCACTCGCAATCGCCAGCAACCTCTGACGCAACCAGTCGGGATACGGTATGGTTTCAAAGGCCAGCAGACGAACGCGCGGCTTGGTCCCGGGGCCGGTGATGCGCACCAACGCCGCGTCAATTCCGTCCATGGAAGTACCGGAAATCAGCCCCACCACCAGGCGTGACCCGCGCGACGATTGTTCAGGCACCCTTCAGCTCCTTCTTGCGGGGAATGAAACGCAAATGATCTGTGAATAAACGCAGCGGGTCAGTCGGAGAAGCGTCGGCGCGCACCATGGAAGATGCCCAGGATTTCGACCGCGTCCGCCAGAAGGTGATAGTACACCACATACGGAATTCCGGTGAGCGTCAGCACGCGGATGTCAGGGTGCTTCGTCTGCCGGCCCATTAGGGGAAATTCGCTCAAGCGTCGAACGGAGGTTTTGATCTGTTCAGCGACATGGGCTGCAGCGGTGGGTTTGTCAGCGGCAATGAACGCGCGGATTTCCTGCAGGTCTCGGACAGCACGGGCATCCCATTCTATTCGCATTCGGGTGGGGGAAGCTCTCTGTTTAGACCCCAAGTGTCAAGCCACGCCATGACGCGCTCGTTGCTGACTGTTTTTCCCGTGCGTGAGGCAAGACGCTGGCGGGCCTCTTCCCCTTGGAGTGCTTCGGCCTCCAGCAACAGATCCAGGGCACTGGCAATTAAGGTCGAAGGATTCTGATCCCGCTCGCGCGCGGCCTGCTCGATTCTCACCTTAAGTTCCTCTGGCACATTCAGGCCCGAGACTCCGTTCATAAGTTTGCCTCCAGATAAATGTTAACACAGTGAGAGAGCAAAAACAGTCTCGCTTTATCCGTACGGCATACTGTAAGACTTCTGGTCGCGTGATAAATAGCCCGCTCCCGCCTGTAGTCAAGTAAGGGAACCGAACTCTTCAAACCTCCGCGCCAGCCGTTCCCAGGCTTTTTTCGAAAATGCGCCTTTCGGCAGCGCCAATCCCTTCTTCGCAGCGCGAATGCGTGCCACGGACAGATCCAGCCGCTCGCGTGGCAACACGCCAGACGCGAGTGCCTCCTCAATCCCATGTCGCAATGCCTGCCACGACTCGTCTTTTTCAACAAGCAGCATATCGCACCCGGAGTAAAGGGATTGAACCGCCGCCTGACCCATATCCAAAGCCCCTCGTACGGGCTGGGATTCAAGTTGCGGCGCGACCACCACACCACGATAGCCGAGCTTGGCGCGGAGCAATCCGTCTACAATTTGAACCGAAAGCACCGCCGACCGTGGATAATCAAAGTCGTAGGCCTTATATGCGGCCGCACTCATCAAGACGAGTGGAAGCCGCGGCAGCAATTCGCGGTAGGGAACAAGGTCCGAGCGCCATAGTTCAGCCATCGACCGCCCGCTGATTGACAATTCACGGTCGGCAGCGGGCGGCACACTGGAGAGGCCCGGGAAGTGCGCTGCGCACGCCAGAATCTTTTGCCGCGAGAGTCCCTCGACAAAAAATGCGCCGCACTCCGCCACCACGCGGGGGTCAGCGCTGAAGGTGCTCGCGCCCAGTGACTCCCCAGTGAACTCTGACGCGAGGTCGAGCGTGAGGGCGAAATAGGTATTGAATCCCAGAAGCTTCAGCGCCTCGCCGATTAGTTCACCTGCTTGGCGAGCGAGCCGCGCACCCTTTTGCGCCAACGCGCGCGGCGTGGGCAGCGGGTACAGCAGAGCATTGAGCGGGTCCGCGCCGCCCTCTGCTTCCAGAGCGAGGATGGGTGGCGCAGGCAGGCTCCGCGAAATGCCCCCGAGCAAATCGTAGAGGGTTTCGGGCGAACGCGGCAACGGCCCCGCCAGAAGAATCCCCCCAGGCTCCAGCGCCCGAAGTTGCCGCTCGATCGAGGAACTCCAGCACGGCGCCACAAGCCGCAGCATCAGGAGTTCGCCCGCCGGGCTGGAAGATGGCCCTTTCATGATTGAATCTGTTTCTTCAGTTCGGCAAGAAGGTTGAGCGCTTCGATGGGCCTGAGGTTGTCGAGATCAGCGTCCTCGATAGCCTTCACCACCTCGGCGTTGAGCGGCGTAAAGATGGTGAGTTGCACCGGCCCCGTTTCGGGCGCCTCCTTGTGGGCGGCCAGGCGCTCGCTCAGGCTGTGCTCGCTCTGCTCGTGCCGGGTCAGGATTTCGCGCGCCCGCTCGATGACCGTGTTAGGCAAACCCGCCAAGCGCGCCACTTCGATGCCGTAGCTCTTGTCCGCGCTGCCGGGTTCGACCTTGCGAAGGAAGATGATGTTCGACCCGGATTCCTTTACCGACACATGGTAGTTCTTCACTCCCGGGAGCAGGTCCGCCAGTTCCGTCAACTCGTGGTAGTGCGTCGCGAAAAGCGTTTTGGCGCGGGTGTGCGTCAACAAATACTCGACCACCGCCCAGGCGATGGCCAAGCCGTCAAACGTGGCCGTGCCGCGGCCGACTTCGTCGAGCAGCACCAGGCTGCGCGGCGTAGCGGTATTCAGAATGGCCGCCGCCTCCGTCATTTCCACCATGAAAGTTGAGCGGCCGCGCGCCAGGTTGTCAGACGCGCCAATGCGCGTAAAGATGCGGTCGAAAATGGGGAGCTTGGCGCGGGCGGCGGGCACAAAGCTGCCCATCTGCGCCATCAGCGCAATTTGCGCGGCCTGCCGCAGATAAGTCGATTTCCCGCCCATGTTAGGTCCGGTGACAATCAAGAGCAGGTCCGTGCCGCCATTCATGTAGAGATCGTTGGGAATGAACTTGCCGGTTTGCCCTTCTTCCACGATGCGTTCGATGACCGGATGGCGCCCTTCCTGAATGAGCAATTCGGCGTCGGCGGAAAACTCCGGGCGATGGTATTCACGCTCGGCGGCAAGATGCGCAAAGCAAGCGAGCACGTCAAGTTCCGCCAGCACGGCGGCGGTCTGGCGAATGCGTGAGGCCTGACTGCCCACCTGGCCGCGAATGGAGACGAAGAGGTCGCGCTCCAGGGTGTGGCTGCGCTCCTCCGCATCCAGGATCTTGGCTTCCAGTTCTTTGAGCTCCGGTGTGGTGAAGCGTTCGGCGTTGACCAGCGTCTGCTTGCGCTCATAATCCGGCGGCGCAAGATGCAGGTTGGCCTTGGAGATTTCAATGTAGTAGCCGAAGACATTGTTGAAGCGCACCTTGAGCGAGGCGATGCCGGTGCACTCGCGCTCGCGCAGTTCGATTTGGGCGAGCAGGCGTTTGGAATTCTGGCCGAGGTCGCGCAGCTCGTCGAGCTCTGGGTGATAGCCGGGGCGGATCAATCCGCCCTCGTTCAGGACCACCGGGGGCTCGGGGTGAATGGATTTCTCCAGCACCTCGTGGACGTCCGCCAGCTCGTCGAGTCGCCCGTGCAGTTCGCCGATACGGCGCGCCTGAAAATGCGTCAGGTAAGTCCGCAAGATCGGCAGCGGGCGCACCGATTGCTTCAACGCCAGCAACTCACGGGCGTTGGCCGTTTCCAGAGTAACCTTGCTGAGCAGGCGTTCGAGGTCCTGGATAGAGCCCAACACGCGGCGCAACTCCTCGCGAGCGATGGTATTTTTCGTCAACTCTTCGACGGCATCGAGCCGGGCATTAATCTCCTCGCGGTCCAGCGATGGCCGCAACATCCAGGCCTTGAGCTTGCGCGCCCCCAGCGAGGTGGCGCAATGGTCGAGTACGCCGAGCAGCGTCGCCGCGCGCGATTCGCCGAACGCCGGGTCCAGCAGTTCCAGGTTGCGCAGCGTGGCGGGATCGAGCAGCAGCGAGTCCTGCTGTTGATAGAACCGGATGCCGTCGAGATGCGTCAAAGAACCGCGTTGCGTTTCGCGCACATAGTGGAGGATGCCGCCCGCCGCGGCCACGGCAAAGGGGTGGCCATCCAGTCCGTAACCCGCCAGGGTCGCCACGCGGAAATGTTCGCGCAGCAGGCGCGCGCCGTACTCCTCACCGAACACCCATTCGTCGAGCGGCGTGTGCGTGACGATGGCGCCACCGCCCGCCCGGCCCTCGAGCGGACTGGGCGTGCCCGAAGCCAGCAACAATTCACTCGGCCGCATGCGGTCGAGTTCATCGCGTAATCGCGCCAGAGATTCATCTCCGCAGAACTCCGTGGCGCGGAAATCGCCGGTGGAAAGATCCACCAGGGCCAAGCCCGCCGCTCCGTTGCGCCACACCACCGACGCCAGGTAGTTGTTCTCCCTCGGCTCGAGTACTTGCGAATCAATGGCCGTGCCGGGCGTCACCACGCGCGTCACCTCGCGCTTGACGAGCTTCTTGGCCACGCGAGGGTCTTCCATCTGGTCGCAAATCGCCACCCGGAAGCCCCGCCGGATGAGCTTGGCGATATAACCCTCGGCAGCGTGGTAAGGCACGCCGCACATGGGGATGGCTGTGCCTTTCTCCTTGTTGCGGGAGGTCAGGGTAATCTGGAGTTCTTTCGCGGCCACCACGGCGTCTTCAAAAAACAGTTCGTAGAAGTCGCCCAGGCGAAAAAGCAGCAGAGCGTTCGGGTGGCGCTGCTTGATGGCGCTGTACTGGCGCATGAGGGGTGTGGAGAATTCTTCCATGGGTGTGGCGGACTCGCTCCGATCCGGTCGGGGTAGACAAGACCATTATATTTTAGATTTTGGATTTTGGATTTTGGATTTAAGACCTGCCCGGCGCGGAAACTCGCAAGGGGCATTTCTACGATGAGGAGGGATCGGTTGGGGTTGGCGTCTCAAACAAAAACAATGTCTGAGGTGAAGGGATATAGCGCACGTCGGCAAGGTTGCGATATTTCTGGTCAAAATCCAGGCCGTAGCCAACCACGAACACATCGGGGATCTCAAAACCCACGTAATCCGCTTCGACGGGAATGATGCGGCGCGAGTGCTTATCGAGCAACGCGGCGAGCTTCAGGCTGGCCGGGTCGTGCGCCCCCAGCACTTCCTGCAAGTAGCTAAAGGTGCGGCCCGTGTCCAGGATGTCTTCCACCACCAGCACATCGCGGCCTTCGATGCTGACGTCGAGGTCCTTGGTGATCTTCACTTCACCGGATGACACGGTGCCGGAGCCGTAGCTTTGGATGCTCAGAAAATCCACCGTACAGTGGATGGAAATCTGCCGGACAAGGTCCGCCATGAAAACCCAAGCGCCCTTCAAAACGCCCACCAGATGCGGGGTTCGGCCCTCGTAATCGCGGGAAATGTCGGCGGCCATCTCCGCAATGCGTGCCTGAATCTTGGCCTCATCCAAAAGAATGGGCAGGTCGTATCCGAGGGGAGGAATGCTCATGTGTTCACCGTTGACGCTTCGGAGAGCTATCTGCTAGATTGAAGAATCGCATTTTGCACGAAAGGAGTTTCCGTGGCAAGCCACAAATCTGCGCTGAAGAGCATTAAGCAAATAAGAAAACGCACCGAACAGAATCAGGTGCACACTTCGCGGTTACGTCACCAGATGCGAAAGTTCCGCGCCGCGTTGAAAGCTAAGGACAAGGCGGCCGCGCTGGCACTCCTGAAGCCCACCGTGACGCTGATTGACCATTCGGTCCATAAAGGTATCCTGCACCCCAACACTGCCGCACGTTACAAGTCGCGGCTGACGCTCGCCTTCAACGCGCTGGCGTGAAGAGGATCGGGTGATCCGATGATCGGGTGATCGGGTGAGCAAGAAACCAGTTCGACCCGGCTTGTTTTTTTGTTCACCCGATCATCGGATCACCCGATCACCCGATCATTTAGCTCTCCGTCGAGGGCAAGGGAACCTCACCGCCGAGGGCCGCTTCGCCAGCGGATTCCTTGCCCACCACGATTTGCCACACCAGGAATTCCAGCAGGATTCTGGAATCCTTCCAGGAAGACTTAATCCCCAGATCCGCGCGGCGCACGGCGCGCATGGCCTGCAACATTTCCTCGCGAGGATAATTCTTCTGCGTGAGCGGGGCAATCTCCGAGGTCGAATAAGGGTTCGCGCCCCGCGACCAGCCACCGCGGTTTCCATAGCTCGACACACCGCGCAGGGCCTGGCGAAACAGATCGCCAATACACCAAAGGATGAGAGTTTCCGCCACCTTGCTCGCCAGCAACTCCCGCAGCGTGGCCAGCGCCACAGCGCACTTGCGCTCGCCAATGGCGCGCAGCAACTTTCCGATCTCATGCTCTTCGCGAAAGGCGACCATCACCTCTAAATCCTCGGGTTCCACGTGCTTCATGCCCGGGCGCGCCGTCAGCAGTTTTTCCAGCTCCGTGCGCATCCAGAGTAGGTTGACGGCCGAGGGCCCGGTCGCCGAGCGCGAATCCTGGCTGATTTCAAACTTCCCGGCGATTTCTTCCGCGAGGCCGCCGGCGATTTCCACGCCTGCGTGTTGGAGGAATTGCTTCGCCCAATCCGCGGCCTCGCGGCGGTCAGGCGAGCGCAACTCCACGAGCTGCGCCTTTTTTTCCAGCAACTGGATGAAGCGCCGGCGCCGGTCCGGCTCCGTGGCTATAAAAACCACCGTGGAGAATGGCGAGGGGCGCTCCAGGTACGCGCGGAGCGCTTCCACATCCTCGTCGTCGGCTTGCTTGAAATCTTCCGGGTCGGAAATGAGCAGAAAATTGTGGCCGCCCAGCATGGGCATCTGCTCGGCGCCTTCGAGCGCGTGCGGAAGTTGCCCCGCGGCAAACTCCAGTTCCGCCAGGCACCACTGCCGCGAATCCGCCGGAATGGAGTTCACCACTGCCTTGCGGCATTCTTCCTGGAGGAAGCGGTCGGGGCCGCGCAGGAAATACGCCGCCCCCGCCTGGCCTTTCCGCAACGCTGTGAAGAATTCGGTGGGCCGCATCGGGAAGATTTTACCGGCTAAGAACGGAATGCGGAAGCGAATTGTGAATCATAAATGAATGACCACGATTTCGGGATGGTTCCCGGTGCGCATCGTGGGCCCCCAGAGGCCGGTGCCGCTCGTGGTGTAGAGGGTGTAATCTCCTTCCGTATGCAAGCCGTGGTAGTACCTTCCAAAAATCAGCCGGGTAATGAACTGGAGAGGGAAGATCTGGCCTTGATGAACGTGTCCGGAAAACTGCAGGTTGATGCCGGCCGCCTTCGCCTCCGCGACTTGGCTGGGGCTATGGTAGAGCAGAATCGAGGGCAGGGCCGGGTCGAAACCGGGCAGCTTGGCCATCTTCTCCGCAAAACCCAACGCGTGGCCGCGCTCTGGATAGCTGATGCCGATCACTTGCAGGCCGTCGATCACCACCCTTTCGTCGGCCAGGACCCTCACCGGAGTATTGCGCAGGGCCGCGCAGGAACGCTGCACTCCCAAGTAGGTTTCGTGATTCCCCGTCACAAAATAGATTCCCTGTGGCGCCATTAGGCGGTTGAGTGGAGCGACCAATTCCTCGAGATTCCCTTCGGCCCCGTCGAACAGGTCACCGGTGATAAACACCATCGCGGGGTTTTGCGCGTTGACTTTGGCCACGGCGCGCGCGAGGAAGTCCGCGCCCAGGATTCGCCCCAGATGTAAGTCGGAAAGCTGCACCAACGTCTTGCCTTGCCAGCTTGGCGGGAGGTTCTTGATGCGGACGTTGAAACTCACAATGCGCGGGTGGTAGGCGTTCGCGACGCCATAGGCAGAGTACAGGATCGTCAATCCCACTGCGGCCAGACCGAACCACACGGGGCTGGGGCTTCGGCCGAGAAGTCTGGTGGCGCCTCCAGCGGCCCACGCCAGCCCGAATGCGGTAAGGAGCGTCAGTCCAACACCGAGCCAAAGGGATGAACAGAAATAAAGCACGCGGGTAAAGAGACCGTCATACCAATGGGCCAGGAAGGATGACGCGATGAAGCTCAGCGGAAGCAGGAAAAGAACCGCCGCCAGCGCCGTCCTGTGCTCGAACGCGACGATGCCAAAGAAATGCAAGACGGACGCGTAGACAACGTAATGGCCGAGGAAAAGAATCGAAAGGGCGATGAGAATGAAGAGGGAAATAAGAATAATGCCTCTTTACATAATAGGTAGCTGAGTACAACGCGTGCTTAGCGCCGGCTCAGGGGTGTTTCTGGGAATCCACCGCTTTGGGCGTTTGACTGGCAGGTTCAGGCGCCGGCATATGGCACTGGCCGTCGAAGAACCCTCCGGGGTCGACCAGCAGGCAGGGAGTGTAAATGTCGCCCAGCACGATGCCGTGTTCTTTGATTTCCAGGCGTTCCTTGGCGTGAACCGTTCCCTTCACTTTGCCGGTGATGCTTACCACACGCGATTGGATATCCCCTTCCACTTCTCCCTGGTCGTGGACCACCAGGACGCCGTCGGAAATGATCTCGCCCTTAAAGTGGGAGTTCAGCCGGATGAGCCCGCTCGAGACCTTCATCTTTCCTTCCAGCTCCACCCCGGGCTCGAGCCAGCCGACCCAATCGTCCGGCAAGTCGGAGAGTTCGCGACGACGTGTTGTGGGTTTGCCCATGCCGAATGCCATTTCGCCCTCCTAAAGGCAGTCAATAGTGAATAGTGAACAGTGAAGAGCCTATAGTCAATAGTTGTCGGTGGTTAGCGGTTGGGCACTCAGAATTCGACGCTAGCCACCGACGACTGTTCACTGTTCACTATTCACCGCTCTTCTTCACTGCCTTTTGACAATCCATTCGTATATGCGATTCAGGTCTTCTGCGGAAAAATAGCTGATTTCGATTTTCCCGCGCTTTTCATCGCCCTGCACTTTGACGCGCGTGCCCAGGGTGCGTTCCATCTCCAGCACCGCTGCGCGCACGTTGGCGTCGAGCTTGGGCGCTTCGCTTGCCGCTTGCTTTTTCGCGGGCTTCGACCCGCGCAAGGCGACGAGGTTTTCCACCTGCCGCACGGACAAGCCCTGCTTCACGATCAATTGCGCCAGTTTCAACTGCGCCCCGGCGGAATCCAGCCCCAACAGCGCCCGCGCGTGGCCCGCGGAAACTGCCTCCTCCACAATCATCTGCTGCACTTCCGGGGGCAGGCGCAACAACCGCAGAGTATTGGTGACGGTGGAGCGGTCGAGTCCCAGGTGCTCGGCGATTTCCTCGTGGCTCAATCCGTGTTTCTGTTGCAGCGCCGCATATCCCTGCGCCGCCTCGAGGGGATTCAGATCCTCGCGCAGCAGGTTTTCGGTCAGCGCCAGTTCCAGCGCGTCGCGGTCACCGATTTCGCGCACCACGGCAGGAATCGTCGTGAGCCCCGCCTGGCGCGCCGCCCGCCAGCGCCGCTCGCCCGCGATCAGTTGATAGCGTCCGTCGGCGCGGCGCAGCAGCACCGGTTGCACCAGGCCGCTGGCACGAATGGAATCCGCCAACTCCTTCAGCTTGTCCGCCGAAAAGGTGCGGCGAGGCTGGAAGGGGTTGGCGTCAATCTGGTCAACGGCAACTTCCGCCAGTCCGGCCGTGCTGGTCTCGACGGTGCGCAGCAGCGCGTTAAGCCCGCGCCCCAGCGCCTTTCTCGTCATGATGGATGACCTCCTTGGCTAAGTCCAGGTAGCTGGCGGCGCCCTTGCAATCCGGGTCGTAGAGAAAAATCGGTTTGCCGAAACTCGGCGCCTCCGCCAGCCGCACGTTGCGCGGGATGACCGTGGAAAATACCTGGTCGCCGAAGAAATCGCGCAAGTCGTCGCGCACCTGGTGCGAAAGATTCGTGCGCTCGTCGTACATGGTCAGCAGGATTCCTTCCACGGCCAGCCGCGGGTTGTGCGAGCGGCGAATGCGTATCAGCGTGTCGATCAGTTCGGAGACGCCTTCCAGAGCGAAGTATTCACACTGCACCGGGACAATCACCGTGTCCGCCGCCACCAGCGCATTGAGCGTCAGCAAATCGAGCGCCGGTGGGCAGTCGAGCAAAATGAAATTGAACCGGTCGCGAAGGCCGCCCATTTTCTTGCGTAGGACCTGTTCCCGTTCCGGTAGGTCCACCAGTTCCACGGAAGCCCCCACCAGATTCTTCTCCGAGGGGATCAGGTGCAACCCTTCCACCGCACAGGTCAAAATCAGGTCCCGGAGGGGCACATCGTGCATCAAGGAGTGGTAAATCGAGCGGCGTGCGGGGTCGCGGGGGAATCCCAGGCCGCCCGTCGTGTTCGCTTGGGGATCGCAGTCGATGACCAGCGTCCACATGTCTTGCTTCGCCAACGCTGCTCCTAAATTGATGGCGGTGGTGGTCTTGCCGACTCCGCCTTTCTGATTGGCTATCGCGATGACTTTTCCCAACTCTTTCCCCGGCCTTCTGGATTTGCCGTGAATCTAACAGACCCCGCCATTTTCCGCAAGTTGCGAAAGGCGCAACCATCTGGTCATCGGGCCATCGGTTCATCGGGTTATTGAGTGATCGGGTGATTTGGAATCTGCGATTTGAGATTTGCGATTTTCGAAGTCAGCAGCGATTCGCAGCCAACCGACCGTACGACCACGTTGTAACAAGCAGCGTGGCGCGGACTTCTGCACATGCTCAGGCCCGTCAGGGGCGCAGATTGTGGCCCACGGTGACAGCCGTGCGGAAGATATGGGCCATATTCAATCACCGCTGAGCGGCTTGCATCCGCTCGCCCTTTTCCCCTGGCGTGCTTTGGCCAGTGGAATGAGAACACCAGGGGCGGCCAGTTACATCCCCGCGATCTTGGCGGTGCGACGGACAACGTTAAACGTGCTATCTTCGGCGATCACGTGGCCGGAGAGCTTCTTCTTGCTGCTGGCGATGACGCGGCGGCCGGCCTCAGTCTTATCCAGGTTCACCAGCGCGGTTTGAATTTTTTTCGCGAGCGCCTCGTCCAATCCGATCCGCATCGCGATGGCGTCGTGAGGAATGGGGTCGGTGCTGGCAATAATCACGAGATTGTCCGACGGCATTCCGCTGGCCTTGGCGATTCCGAGAGCGTTGTCGTACGTGGCGCCGGCATCGACCCGTCCGTCCAGGACGGCAGCGATGACCTTCATGTGGTCGCCCGCGAAAAGGGTTTCCTGGAAGAAGCTGTCCGGGTTGATGCCCTTTTCCACGAGCATCGCACGCGGGTAGACGTAACCGGAAGCCGATTTCGGGTCGACGAAGGCAAACCGCTTTCCCTGCAAGTCCGCCAGCGACTTCAGCCCTCCGTCCTTGCGGGCCACGATGATGCCGCGGTAGGTTGCGGAGCCGTCGATCACCGACTGGGCGATGATCCGAATCTTTCCGCCGCGGACGGCATCCACGTACGCAAACGGCGAGAAACTTCCGATGTCCACTTCGCCCGCCTCCATCTGGGTGCGCAGGTCCCCGTAATTCTTGGCGACGTACAGAACAACTTTCTGCCCGATGACGTCGGAAAGGTAGGACGTGAGGGGTTCGAATTCGGCGCGCTCGTCGGTTTGCCCCAGCACGGGGGTGAACCCAAACTTCAGGTCTCTCGCGGCGGCCGGACGACCAGCGAACGCGGCAACCATAACGGAAAAAACCAGCCCCACGAGGTGACGGCGGCGCATCATCCACCTCCAGTTGTACGATTCAGAAACCACCTCGGAACACGGCCAATCATGTGGAATTTCCATTCTGGACTCCCAGGTTCTATGCAGTGTACACCCAGCCACCATGCATTGATCCCAGGAGTTGCGTCCTTTCCTCCGAGAGCCGCGTTTTGGCTCCGCCCAGCGCCAATTTCGCCGCCCCGGGAAAATCCAAAACCGGGAAGTCCTGTCCCGACAAGCAGGAGTAGCGCAGACCTCCGCAGTTGAGGTCTGTGGCTCTTCTTGCGAAAAACCACAAATCTCAACGACGGGGTGCTGCCCTCGGATTCGGAAGCGCGAGTCTAAGGAAGAACCGCAGACCCCAACGGTAGGGGTCTGCGCTGCGCTTGCTACACCCGCTCATCGAGCTTCTGCCTAGAATCTTGCTGGGCGCCGGCGGGCAGGGTGACTCGGAAGGTCGTGCCGTGGTTGACTTCGCTCGAGAAGTCGATGGCGCCGTTGTGGAGTTGCACCACGCGAAACGCCATGGCGAGCCCGACGCCGGTGCCTCCGGGTTTGGTGGTGTAAAAGAGGGAGAAGATCCTTTTCTGCGCATCGGGGGGAATGCCCACGCCGGAATCGCGAATTTCGAGTTCGACGGCGTTGGATATTGCGTGGGGGGTGATCGTCAACTCGCCGCCTTGGGGCATGGCCTGGCATCCATTCAAAACCAGATTCAGCAGCGCTTGTTTGATGAGGTCACGATCGACGCGCACCGGTGGCGTAGCGTCGTCGCCCGCCAAGATTAGTTGGACGTTATTCTTGCGCGCCTGCGGCTCAGCCAGGGCGAACACCTCGCGCACCAGGGGCGCCACTTCCGCATCGACGGGATGAATCTCCACCGGCCGGGTGAAATCCAAAAAAGTCTTGACCACGCGATCGAGGCGGCGAATTTCCTCCGCCAGGATTTGCACCTGCGGCTGTACCTTATCACCGTCTTCGCCTAACCGCGCCTTCAGCACTTCCAATTGCAGCACCATGGCGTTCAGCGGGTTCTTGACTTCGTGCGCGACGCCCGACATCAGCCGGCCGAGGGCGGCGAGTTTGGTGGTGGTGTCGATCTGGTCCTGAATTTCCGCGCGCGATCCCGTGTCGCGCAGGGTGACGAGGCAACCCACGCGCTGGTCGCCTTCGCCCACGAACTGTGCGTTCACGGCGATGCGGGTACCCGGCTCGCCGGGCAACTCGAGTGTTTTCCAAAGCAGCGATTGGCGCGTTCGGAAAGCCTCGCGCAGCAGTTGGTGCAAGGGCGTCGCCGGGGAGAAGACTTCCAGCGCCGGGCGATGTCCCGTGGTTTGAATGCCAGCGCCGAGAAAGCGTTCCGCCGCCGGCGTCGCCAGAACCAGTCGGTCCTGCTGGTCGAAGAGCAGCAGACCATCGCTGAGGTTGCTGAAGATGTGGTCGAGATTTTCCTGGAGGCGGACGAAGGCGGCCTTTTCCCCCCGCATCTGCTCACCCAGAAGATGGAGTTTCGAGGAGAGAATGCCCCACTCGTCGCGCCGATTGAGCGCCACGGGTCCGGTGTACTCGCCGCGCGCCAGGAGATCGACGCTTTGCGAAATCTTTTCCAGCGGCCGCAACATGCGGAAGGAGACCACCCCCGCCGAAAGCGTGGCGAAGACGATCGCCACGAGCGACAGCAGCAGCGCGGCGTGAAGATTCGGCGAGATCTCACCGCGGAGCAACACCGTGGAGACGCCCACCCGCACATCCCCCAGCGGCCGGGCGCTGATGGCGAGCGGCAGAATGACTTCATAGACCTGCGGTGGGCCGTAGACGGCGCGGAGTTGCCGCAGCATCCCCGCCCGCATGAGTTGCGAATAACGCGGCGCCGGTGTGAGATGGTGGCCGATCTCTTCGGGATTGCTGTGAACCAGGATGGCGAGGTTCGTGTCGGTGATAGCGACGTAGTCGACGACGGGTGAATACGCCAGCGCCGATTCCATCAGCGGTTTCAGGCCCGGGTCAGAAGAAAGGCACGTTTGGACGAAGCTGCGCAGCGCCTGGAGGTCTTGAGGGTTTTCCCCCTCTGGCATACGGCACCCGGGCATCGCCGCGCCCGCCTGGTGAGAGACCTCGCTAGCGACGATATCACCTTGGCTCTGAACTTCCAGCAGGGCTTGGCGGGTAAGGTTCGAGATATAAACCGTGGAGGTGACCACCACCACCAGGAGAACCAGCAGGGTAATCAGCGCGGTGAGCTTAGTTTTGAGGCTCAGCCTCATATTCCTTCAGCTTGTTGTGCAGGGTTTTCAAACTGATTCCCAAAAGTTCCGCCGCGCGCGTCTTGTTGTTTTCGGTGAACGTCAGGGTCTCATGGATCAGGCGGCGCTCGGCTTCTGCCACGGTCATTCCCGGCCGCAAGCGCAAGCCGTCGCTCGCGCCCGCCACCACCGTCCGGCCGAAGTCGAGGCCCAGGTTTTCTCTTTCCAGAATTTCACCGGAGCAAGTCACCAGGGCGCGTTCCAGGGCATTGCGGAGCTCGCGCACGTTTCCCGGCCACGTGTACCGGCGCAAGGTTTCGAGCGCCTCGGGGGAAAGGCTTTTCACGGAGCGGCCGTGTTTGCGGTTCAGGCCATCGAGGAGCGCCGCCGCCAAATCCGGAAGGTCGTCGAGATGCTCGCGCAAGGGGGGCATGGCGACGTGTACCACATTGAGGCGGAAATACAAATCGCGGCGGAGCTGCCCCTGGGCGACGGCCTCCGCCGGAACCTTGTTGGTGGCGGCCAGCACGCGCACGTCGACGGAGATTTCCGACTTACTTCCCAGGCGGCGGACTTTCGAGTCTTCCAGGACCCGCAGAAGTTTGGCCTGCGTCGCGGGCGGCATCTCCCCGATTTCGTCGAGAAGCAAGGTGCCGCCATCCGCCAACTCAAAGCAGCCGATGCGCCGCTCCACCGCTCCCGTGAACGCGCCTTTCTCGTGACCGAAAATTTCACTTTCCATCAAGGACTCGGGGATGGCCGCGCAGTTCACGGCGACAAAGGGTTTGGCCCGGCGAGGACTGAGTTCGTGGAGGGTGCGCGCCGCCAACTCCTTTCCCGTGCCGCTTTCGCCTGTAATCAAGACGGACGCGCTCGAGGGCGCGACCATGGCAATCAGGCGCATGACTTCCTGCATTTGGGCGGAGCGGCCCACCAAGCTTCCCAGCACGCCCAGATCGCGCAGGCGGCGATGGGCAACTTCCAACTGCCGTTCGCCCTCCTGGCGCTCCAGGCAATTGCGCAATTCCACCTGGAGGCGCTTGGGGTCAACGGGTTTTTCCAGGAAGTTGTAAGCGCCCAACTTGGTGGCCTCGACGGCTTCTTCAATGGTGCCTTGGCCCGTCAGCATGATGAAGCGCAGGCCGGGCCGCGCGTCATGGAGCTGGCGCAGCAGGTCCATGCCCGTCACTTGCGGCATACGAAGATCGGAAATGACGACGGCAGGATTGAAAGCCGCAATTTTCTCCAGAGCTTCGGCGCCGTCAGCGGCCGTGTCGGTTTCGTAGCCCCAGGCGCTCAGCAGGTCTGACAAACCCTGCCGCGCGTGGGGGTCGTCTTCCACCACTAGAATTTTCCCCAGCTTGGCCACGCCACGACCCTCCGGTCTCAAGATATATTACACCGCTTCGGTACTCGCCGGCTGGCGCTGGCGGAAGTGCGGGCTCAGAATGACAGCGCGGGGGCGTTTTTCCGCAGCCCGCGAAGCCCCGCCCTTCCAGGACCGTGTTGAGAAATCCGGGTTGGCCAGATGGTAATTCTCCCATCAAGCAATTAAAGAATGTTATCTGGATTGTTTGACATTGCCCGATGCGGACCGTATACTGCCGCATTACTAGGCGGGCCCTCGCTTCTGGTGAAGGCCTTGTCCGGCGTGGGCCTTCATCTCGCCGCCATGAGCAGGAAGGTGTTGCTCGTCGACGTTGATGTGACCTCACAGGAGCAGTGTGCGCGCGTTCTGCGCGACTGCGCATGCGAGGTCAGCGCGGTGAACTCCGCTACCGCGGCATTGACCCTGCTGGGGAGCAGGAAATTTGACGCTGTTCTGGTGGATTTCCGGTTGGCCAGCCTGGGAGAAAGCGATTTGCCCACCGCCGCCAAACACGCGCAACCGGGAATCAACATCGTTCTCATGGTAGAGGGGATTGGCAATGCCCCACCCCATCAAGTCCTGCGATTGCGCGGGTATCCATTGCTGACCAAGCCGCTGAAAATCGAAGAGCTGGCGCGGGTGTTGGAGGCCCCGCCGGAGGCAGCCCCGCCGTCGGTGCCGGAACCTGACAGGACCGCGTCTGTGTCGGCTCCACCAGAGTTCGCGGGCCTGGTCGGGGTCTCCGAGAAGATGAAGAAAATCTACCGGCTGATTGCCAAAGTGGCGTTGCAGCGGCACCCGGTTCTGATCATGGGCGAAAGCGGCACGGGCAAAGAGTTGGCGGCGCGGGCCATCCACACGCACGGCCCCTGGCGCGATCGACCCTTCGTCCCCGTTGATTGCGGGGCGCTGCCGCCGACCCTCATTGAAAGCGAGTTGTTCGGGCACGTCAAAGGCGCTTTCACCGGGGCAGCCCAATCGCGACAGGGCCTGCTGGCGGCGGCCGGTTCGGGGGCCGTCTTTCTGGATGAAATCGGTGAACTGCCCATCGAACTGCAATCGCGGCTGCTGCGTGCGCTCCAGGAGCATGAAATCCGGCCTCTGGGCAGCAACGAGCGGATTCGATTCGACGCGCGCATCATCGCCGCCACCAACCAGGATTTGGAGGCGGGAATCAAGCGCGGTACCTTTCGCAAGGATTTATTCTTCCGCCTCAACGTGGTCTCCATCAAAATGCCTTCCCTTCGCGATCGAAAAGGGGATATCCCGGCGCTGGTCCGGCATTTCCTGGCGCGCCTCGGGAACGAAAAATCGGTGACGCAAATTTCCGATGAAGCCCTGGGGAGCTTGATGAGATATGACTGGCCCGGCAACGTTCGCGAGTTGGAAAACTGCATTCAGCGCGCGGTTTCGCTGGGCTCGGGGACCTTCATTCAAATGCAGGATCTGCCTTCCGCCATGCTCTATAACCTCGCGCGCAAGTCCTCTTCCCGGCAGGATATGAGCACCCTGCAAGCGCTCGAACAGCAGGCAATCCGGCAGGCGCTCCAGGCCACGGGCGGGGATCGAGTTCGCGCCGCAAAACTGCTGGGCATCGGCAAGACCACCATCTACCGCAAGCTCAAAGAATACGGCATTGACGCGAACCCCTCAGAGGCGTAGCGCGGCGCTGGTCTGAATTCACCACGTACACGGACATGCCTCCATCCGCCCGGCAAAAGAGGCTTATGATTCGCCCCGGATCAAAACTGTCCGGTCATAAGTCGAACAGATTGAGTTGATTGCAAGACGTCTCTAGTTCGTCTGAGTTGTTTATTTGCGAAAACGCCTGTAAAAGTGGCGTTTTTTCGAA
>Ga0181527_1001822_pt1 | contig 21226 bp, 19 predicted proteins | sample PEATcosm2014_Bin_30_FD_119762 | JGI IMG/M metagenome (GOLD analysis project Ga0181527, IMG submission 119762) | Peatland microbial communities from MTU Mesocosm Facility, Houghton, MI, USA - PEATcosm2014_Bin06_60_metaG | ecosystem: Environmental > Terrestrial > Soil > Wetlands > Peat | place...
AGCCGTCTCGCTCAACCCCGGGCGGGATTTCGAAGTGCTCGGCGTCAGCTTCGATCCGAAAGATACGCCGGAAATCGCGGCGGCGAAGAAGCAGACGTACCTGCGGCGCTACGGCCGGCCGAATACGGCCAACGGGTGGCACTTCCTCACCGGCGATCCAGCCAATATCAAGGCTCTGATGGACGCCATAGGCTTCCACTACAAGTACGACCCCGCCACCGACCAGTTCGCGCACGCCAGCGGCATCATGATTCTGACGCCCGATGGCAAGCTCTCGCGCTACTTCTATGGCGTGGAATACGCGCCTCGGGATGTGCGTCTCGGCCTGGTGGAGGCTTCGCACAGCAGGATCGGCAACCCGGTCGACCAGATTCTGCTGTTCTGCTACCATTACGACCCGGCCACGGGCAAGTACGGCGCCGCCGCCGTCAACCTGCTGCGCGCCGCCAGCGCCGGTTTCGTCCTGATCTGCGGCGGTTTTCTGCTTATGGTGTGGCGGCGCGAACTCCGCGCCGGATAATTCGCAATGGGATTGCTACGTCTATTTCCGGTTCAGGCGTCCACTTTCGCACCCGATGTGGACCATCTGCTGTACTTTCTGCTGGCGGTTGCGGTTTTCTTTTCGCTGACGATTTTCTCCGCCATCTTCTACTTTGCCATCCGCTACCGGCGGCGTTCCGAAAACGAACTGCCGCGCGCGATCCATGGCGGGATGGCGCTCGAGATCCTGTGGAGCGTGATTCCTTTGGGGCTCACCATGGTGATGTTCACCTGGGGCGCAAGCATCTACTTCAACGAAAGCCGGCCGCCGGACAACGCCCTGGATATCTACGTCGTCGCCAAGCAGTGGATGTGGAAGCTGGAACACCTGGGGGGGCAGAGGGAAATCAACGAGTTGCACATTCCCGTGGGACGCGCGGTGCGGCTCACCATGACCTCGGAAGACGCCATCCACAGTTTTTTTGTGCCCGCGTTCCGCACCAAGCAGGACGCGGTTCCCGGCCGCTACACCACCACCTGGTTCACGCCCACCAAGGCGGGCAAGTACCACCTTTTCTGCGCCGAGTATTGCGGCACCAACCATTCGCGCATGGGCGGCTGGGTCTATGTGATGGCGCCGCGGGACTACGAGGCCTGGCTGAGCGGCGGCACTTCCGGCGGGTCGCTGGCGGAGAACGGACAAAAGCTGTTTGACGAGCTGGCCTGCGGAAACTGCCACAAACCCGACAACTCCGGACGGTGCCCCAGCCTCACGGGACTGTTCGGCAAGACCGTCCAGCTTGCCGGCGGCGCCACCGTGCTGGCGGACGAAGGCTACATCCGCGAATCCATCCTGCAACCTCAAGCCAAGATCGTGGCGGGTTACGGACCGATCATGCCGACCTTCCAGGGACTGGTTACGGAAGAGGGCGTCACGCAGTTGATCGAATACATCAAGTCGCTGGGGCCGCCACCGGCGTTGACTCGCTAGAAACCTATGATTACGGCAGCGGTACAAGAACGGGAAGATTACTTAAACGCCAGTCACGGCCTCAAATCGTGGCTCCTGACCAAGGACCATAAGCGCATCGGACTGCTGTACCTTGCCACCATTACCCTGTTCTTCTTCATCGGCGGACTCTTCGCCACGGTGATCCGCCTTGAGCTGCTGACTCCGAACGGCAGCCTGGTCAGTTCGGAGACCTATAACAAGCTATTCACCATGCACGGCGTGACCATGATCTTCTTCTTCCTGATCCCGTCGATTCCCGCCGTTTTTGGAAACTTCTTCCTCCCCATGATGATTGGCGCACGCGACCTGGCATTTCCGAGAATCAACTTACTAAGCTGGTACCTGCTGGTGATCGGCGGGCTGTTCGCTCTTTTCGCCATGCTGGCGGGCGGCGTGGATACCGGCTGGACTTTCTACACGCCCTACAGCACTACTTACTCGAACACGTGGGTGATTGCCACCGCGCTGGGCATATTCGTGGCGGGCTTCTCTTCGATCCTGACTGGGTTGAACTTCATCGTGACGGTGCACCGCATGCGCGCTCCCGGCATGACCTGGTTCCGCATGCCGCTGTTCGTGTGGGCGCACTACGCCACCGCCCTGATCTAGGTGCTGGGCACGCCCGTGCTGGCGGTGACCCTGGTTCTGGTGCTGTGCGAGCGCGTCTTCCACATCGGGATTTTCGACCCCGCGCTGGGCGGCGATCCGATCCTGTTCCAGCACCTGTTCTGGTTCTACTCGCACCCCGCCGTTTACATCATGATTCTGCCGGCCATGGGCGTGGTGTCGGAGTTGATTTCGACCTTTTCGCGCAAGGCCATCTTCGGCTACCGCATCGTAGCCTTCTCGAGCGTGGCCATCGCGGTGCTCGGCTTCCTGGTATGGGGCCATCACATGTTCGTCAGCGGCCAATCGCTTTTTGCCGGCATGGCGTTCTCGTTCCTGAGTTACTTTGTGGCTATACCGTCGGCCATCAAGGTGTTTAACTGGACGGCCACGCTGTACAAAGGCTCCATTTCCTATGCCACGCCGATGCTTTACGCTTTCGGTTTTATCGGCCTGTTCACCATCGGCGGACTGACGGGGCTGTTCGTGGCGGCGCTGGGCATCGACGTACACGTCACCGATACCTATTTCGTGGTGGCGCATTTTCACTACATCATGGTGGGCGGCGCCATCATGGGTTACCTGGGCGGCCTGCACTATTGGTGGCCGAAGATGACGGGGCGTCTGTATCCGGAAGCGTGGGCGAAACTTTCGGCGCTGGTGATTTTCCTGGGCTTCAACCTGACGTTTTTCCCGCAGTTCATTCTCGGGTACCTGGGGATGCCGCGGCGCTACCACACCTATCCGGACGAGTTCCAGGTGCTGCACGTGCTCTCCACCGCGGGCGCTTCGGTGCTGGCGGTGGGCTACGCCATCCCCATGATCTACTTCGCCTGGTCGCTGCGCTACGGGAAGGTGGCGGGCGCCAATCCCTGGGGCGCCACCGGCCTGGAGTGGAAGACGGCCTCGCCGCCGCCGGTCCACAATTTCGACAGGATCCCGGTGGTCACGCACGATGCTTACGACTACAGCACGGTAGTTGGGGAGGCGGTTGAAGTTGGCTAGCGCTTTGCAAGAGCAGTTCGACACAGAAGCCCAGCAGAAGGACGCCTCGACACTGGGGATGTGGATCTTCCTCATCACCGAGGTGATGTTCTTCGGCGGCATGTTCACCGCCTACACGGTGTATCGCCGGGCGTATTCGGATGCGTTCGCGGTGGCCAGCTCGAGCCTGAACGTGACCATCGGCGCCATCAACACCGCCGTCCTGCTGGTCAGCAGCTTCACCATGGTGATGGCCGTGCGGGCCGCACAACTCGGCCAGCGCAGGACGCTCGTTCTGTTTTTGGTCTTGACTCTGATCCTTGGCGGCGTCTTTCTGGGCGTGAAAGCTTACGAATGGAACGAGAAGTTCGAGCAGCACCACGTTCCCGGACCGTCGTTCCACTTAGATGGCGTTCCGCAGCAGGGCCATGCCCAGTTATTCTTCTCGCTCTACTTCGCCATGACCGGCCTGCACGCGCTGCACATGGTGGTGGGGGTTGGCATCCTCTCATGGCTGATCTGGATGGCATATAAGGGAAGGTTCACGGCCGAGTACAACACTCCCGTCGATATCGCCGGCCTGTACTGGCACTTTGTCGATATCATTTGGATTTTCCTATTCCCGCTGCTGTATCTGATTGATCGGCACTTACCGAAATAGTCATGACCGAACACATCGATTCCATACGAACCTACGCACTGGTGCTGCTGGCGCTGCTGGCGCTGACGGCAGTGACCACGCTGGTGGCGTTTGTCGATCTGGGCGAGTTCAGCGTGGTCGTGGCGCTGGCGATTGCCGTGTGCAAGATGCTGTTAGTGGCGCTCTTCTTCATGCACGTGCGCCACAGCACCAAGCTCACGAAGCTGGTGGTGCTGGGCGGGTTACTTTGGCTGGCGATCCTGCTCATGCTGACGCTGACCGATTTCACCACCCGCGGCTGGATCGGCGTGCCAGGACGGTAGAACAGGCCACGGCTGAATGGTACATGTGGTCCAGGATGGGGATGAGGGCGTTGTCGCTACGCAGGAATCGGGCGTTTTTGATGCGTGCGGTTGTTTCCAGCCATGCGACGAGTCGGCGTAGGCAGTGGTAGAGGTCGTCGAAGCCGTTGCGCAGTTTGGTTGACCGCGCGGAGGGCATCACTGAAGCGTTCCTCCATATCCTGGACCTTGAGTTTGAGGGTAAAGAACATCGTCGTGGCAGCGGCGAATGCGGCGGTGCCCAATCGCGCCGATCGCGTCCCCTGGATGACGATGGTCGCGGGCGGCTGCCGGGAAGCGATGGGCAGGCACGCTCAAGGGCGGCGCCGAGTGTATCGGACCGCTCCTCACCGGCCTCTCGAAACTCGTGCGCGTATTCCAGCGCGGCTCGGAAGTCAACGACATTGTGCACGTGGCGGCGGTGGCCGTGGTGGACGCGCAGGAGGTCGGCAAGCCCTACCGAACGCTCAGCAGCGCGGTGCACCGGTGACCGACACCGAGTTGGGCTGTCTTCATTCCGCCCGCACGATGTCGCCCGGCTGAATGCGGAGCACGCGGCGGGCCGGCTGCGCCGCAGCGGCGACGGCCGCCACCATCACAATGGCGGAGCTGAGCCCCAGCGCCGGCACCGACCAGGGTGAGAAGCCAGGTTCCTTCGATGCGACGTACAGCGCGATTGGAAATGCGATCGCCAATCCGAGGACCAACCCGCCGGCGGCCAGCTTCACCCCGCTCACAAGCACGGTCCCCATAATCTGCCGTGGAGCCGCGCCGAGCGCCAGCCGTATCGCGAATTCCTTGGATCGCCGGGCGAACAGGGCGCTCGTGATTCCATGCAATCCCGAGACGGTGAGCAGCAGCGCCAGCAGGCCGAGCGCATAAAACAACTGCGTGGCCGTGCGTTCCAGGAACAAGGAGTCCTGGTAATGCTGCCACAGCGTCTTGGAGGACAACACGGCCGCTCCCGGTTGGGCCGCGGCAAGCTCGCTGCGCAACGCCGCCACATAGGCGCTTGGATTGCCGGCCACTTCCACCGCGAACGTAGTATCTCCTCCGGAGCGCGCGGAAGCGAGAACGAAGGCGCGCGGCCGGGGCGAATCGTAGACCGTGTTCCAGACTATATCCTGAAACACGCCCACGACTTGCCGGATGGCGCCATCCAGCCGAACCTCCCGTCCCACGGCATTGCCGGCCGGGTCGAGCAGGCGGGCCATGGTCGCGTTTACCAAAACAGCGTGTTGATCGGCAGCCTGCAAGTCGCGTCCGGCGAGCATCCGGACACCGAGTGTGGAGAAGAATGCCGGCCCGACCCGGCCTCCCATCACCTCGCGCGGTTCCTGCCCGGGCACATCAAGCCGAAACGTATTCCCGCCCCCGCTTCCCGAGAGTGGAACGCTGCGGCTGTAAGCGACCCGGCGGACACCCGGGATTCGCGCCAGGCGGTCGCAAACCGCGTCGCAATCGATCGGGCGCGGGCTTCCGTCTTCTCCGGCCGGCACCAGCATCGCCATGGCAACGGGACGGTGGGGATCGAACCCTACATCGATCCGCTGCACGGTCGAGACCATATCCAGCACCAGGCCGGCGCCGAACAAGAGGACCTCCGCGGCCGAGACTTGCGCCACGATCAGCAGGCTGCGGATGGGGATGTGGACGTGCAGTATGCTGACGGCGGAATCCCGGCGAAGACCGGAAAGCAGGTCCGGGCGCGAGCCTCGCCAGGCGGGGACCAGTCCGAACGAGAACGCCGAAACACACACCAGCGAAGCCGCATACAGCCAGACCCGTGGGCCAAACGAAAACTCGAAGTGGATCGGGATCATCATGGAGGGCAGCAAGCCGGGGAGGAGATTCACCAGTACCTTGGCCCCGGCCAGGCCGAGGGCGGCTGCCAGCGAGGATAGCAAGGCGCTTTCCACCATCCATTCGCGAATCAGGCGCGCGCGCGAGGCGCCTAGCGCCTGTCGAATGGCCGTTTCATGGCGGCGTTCTTCGGCGCGGGCCAGCAGGATGCCGGCCACGTTGGCGCAAGCCACTGCCAGCAGAATGCCGAGCAGCATGACGGCAACGGAGGTGAGGGTGATGCCGGCTCTCTCGCGTTCGGCTAAGGGCGCCCAGGTGTAGCCGGCCAGGTATCGGTTAGTTGCCGGCCACTGTTGCGCCAATTCGCGGCTCACACCTTCCACCTCGGCTGCCGCCTGGGCCGGTGAAACACCAGGCCGCAACCGCGCCCAGAGAGTCCCGTCGTGGATGTCGCGCCGCTCCCTAAAAGCACGCTCACCCTGGAATTGAAGCCACGTCTCAATCGGAATCCACAGGTCGGGGGCGAGGAACTGGTCGGTACCGCGAAATTCGGCGGCCGCCACGCCGTCGACGCTGAAAGTCTGGCCATTGACCAGCAAGGTCCGGCCGATGATATCGGGGCGGCCTTCGAGTTCGCGCATCCAAAAGCTGTGACTGACGATGAGGCTCGGACGGTTCTTCAGGAAGCCGGGCCCCGACTGCATGGGCACGCCCAACACGCTGAAACAGTCTTCGCTCACCACGTGCACTGTGACGATCATGCGGCGGCCATTCAGAGCGACCATGGCCCCTTTGCCAAATTGGTATGTCAGGCCCGAGAAAGACTTCAACGAGCGGCGGAAATCCTGAAAGTCGGGATAAGAAACCGGCAGATACTGGTAGGTCGCGCTCGGGCGCGTATCCCGAAACTTGATCTCGAAGATCTCGCCGGGAGCCTTGATCGGAAGCGGTGTCAGGAACAGCCGGTCCATCACCGAGAACACGGTCACGTTCGGAGCAAAAGCGAGTGCCAGCGAGAAAACCGCCAGCGCTGCGGTGCCCGGCGCTCGCCGCATTCTCCGCAAGGCGTGCTTCACGTCCGCGCTCCACGTGCCGAGCGCGGTCCAACCCCAAACACTTCGGGTGTCTTCTTTTACGCGCGTGACATTGCCGAACTTGCGCAAGGCGGCATACCGCGCCTCCGCCGGAGACATGCCGCGGGCGATGTTGTCCTCGGTCTCCATGGCGATGTGGTCGGCAATGTCGCGTTCCAGTTCCTCCTCCGACGGGCGGCGCCATCTCATAGATCGGCCTCCGGTTCCGCGGGCCGCATGATGCGCGCGATGGCGCCGGCGAATTTCTGCCACCGGTTGTTCTCGATGGCGAGCTGCTTTCTGCCTTTGGCCGTGAGGCGGTAGAACTTGGCCCGGCGGTTGTTCTCCGATAAACCCTCTTCCGCCTGAATCCACCCGCGCCGGATCAAGCGGTGCAGGGCGGGGTACAAGGACCCTTGCTCGACCTGAAGAACGTCGTCGGAGTTGCGCTCAATGGCGTGGGCGATGGCATGCCCGTGCGCCGGTCCCAGGAGCAGCGTCCGAAGGACCAGCATGTCCAGGGTCCCCTGCAAGAACTCGATGCGTTCAGTAGACATTCTAGGTGAAGGATACGGCCACTCACCTAAAATGTCAAGGGGGGACTGTCGAATTGTACTATATTGACACCAATCAGTTGGTAGTGCAAACTCGTTGGTATATGGAACAAATTGAAAGTCTCTTGAACCGGCCCAAGGCTTGCTACAACCTCGACGGTGTGGGCGAGTTGGCCGGAGGCTTTATGTGCCTGGGCTGTGGGCTGCTCATGTGGTTGTCTGTCGCGCCTGGAGGAGGCTGGTTACGTGGAGGTGGAGACGACCTATCGCGGCAAAATGCCACAGACGTTGCTGCGTCTTACGGCAGCGGGCCGCAAAGCGTTCGAGCAGTATCGGCCGCAGCTCAGAGGAGCACTGTAGAGGGCCGCTTCCGCTCACGGGAGGCGCTTCGCTACGAACTTGGCCGCCACCGCAAGCAAACTACAGGCGATCGCCACACAGTCCCACTTGTGCCGAAGAACCCTGTTGCCACCGAAGAGTCCGATGCAATAGCTCAATGCCGCCGCCGCGCCAGCCACTCGTTCCACCAGCTTGAGCCACTTCGACACCTGCGCTTGCCGCTCGAGTTCAGCTTTCTCGGCATCTCCCAGCGGCCGCGCATCGGTCTCGTCAACCGTTTCAAGCCCATCCATCCAGAACTTGATTCCTGGCACTTCCGCATCCTCCGAAGCCGTCAGTCCCCCTTACCCGCTCACTCGTTCCAGTTTTTGTTTTTGAAGATGCCGTTCATCATCTGAAACAGCACTTGGGCTTTCGACTGCTGGTCCTTATCGAGTCCCTGATAGATCTTGACGAAAGCTCTCATCTCGATGCCGGCCATCTGGGAGTCTATGGCGGCTTGGCTCTTCACCAGTTGGTCGATTTCGGCTTGGCTCTTGCCGGCCGCAACAGCCTCGCCGATGGCTTGCCGGCTCTTGATCGTTTCGTCGCGCAGCGGCGCGGCTTCCTTCTGGCCGTCGTCGAGGATGGTCTTGACCAGCTTCTTCTGGTCCTTGTTGAGCTTGAGGTTGTCGGTGAGAATGGCGAGCTTATCGGCCTGGCCGCCCATGGCGGAAAGGGGACTAGTCGATGCGCCCCTTCCTCCGCCGCCGCGCTGGGCAGAAGCCAGGGTGGCGGCCAGAATGCCGGCCAGTAATAATCTGCAAAACATGAGAGCTCCTTTAGTCCCTTCCTCTTCTTCCCCCGGCTCTTCCCCCGGCGCCGCCGCCGGCGGGAAAATCGAACATTCCGGCCATCAGCTCGAATGCCGAGGCGGCCTTGCCCTGTTGATTGGGTTTGAGCGTCGCACAGACCTTCGCGAAGGCCTTGGTCTCAACGCCGGTCACCTGGGCGGCCACGGTGGCATAGGTATCCATGGTCTTCTTGAGATCGTCGGCGCTCGCGCCGCCGAGCATCGCCTTCACAATCTCCACCCTGCTCTGCATCAACTGCTGGCGCAGCGGCGCGGATTCTTTCATGGCGTCCATAAGAACCGTCTGGGCATCGGCCTTCTGGTCCTTGTTCAGCTTGAGGCGGTCCGCGAAGATATCGAAGGGGGCCTGGCGCTGCATGCGTGGCATGGCGCCCGTGTCGTCTCCCATCCCGCCGGCCCTGCCACCGCCCATGCCACCACCCATACCGCCGGTGTCGTCGCCCATGCCGCCGCCACCCATTCCGCCGCCTTGGGCAAACGCCAGAGTGGCGGCCATCATCGCGGTTAGCAAAAGTCGTGTGAACATGAAACCTCCATGGTTTACTCGATTAAAGCACGAATCAACGCGCCATGGCGGGGGCGGATCATTCGGAGGAACGGGCTTCCCATGGCGGATACAATGAGCGATCCTCGTGATGAGTGCGTCTTGCGCCATGTCAAGAGCGTCGGCCTCATCCTCTCCCCGGGTGACTCCCCAGTCCCAGTCCGCGAAGGTGATGACAAATCCGCCCTCTTCGGCGGGATCAAACAGCGCGGGGTATTTCCTTGTCTTTCACCTCTCCGAGATGCCGGGCACCGCATGCCCCACCACTCGGCACCAAAGCGCGTCCCGATGAGTCGGGGGTGCCCTCTGGGCCCTGCGGACTGAGAGTCTGCGCCACGCCGTTACTTGACTTTGTCTCGAAAGGCCTTCAGCGTGACCCATGCCTCGGCGCGCGCCTTCTTGTTGGGCGCCGTGGCATCGGGCTGCGCTCCGGCGCGCATGAAGCCGTGGGCCGCGCCTTCGTAAATAACCGGCTCGAAGAACTTGCCCGCGGCTTTCATCTGCGCCTGGGTGGCGGGGATGCTGGCGTCGACGCGCTCATCGGCGCCCGCGTAGAAACCATAGACGGGGGCCGTGATGTTGGGAATAGCCTCCGGCGCGGGGCCGGTGCCGTAGCACACGAATGCCGCCGAGAGGTCCTTGCGGTTGGTGGCGAAGCGGAACGATTGTCCACCGCCCCACGAGAAGCCCACCACGCAAACTTTTCCGTTGCACGCGGGAAGCTTCTTAACATAGTCGGCCACGGCGTTGAGATCGGCGGTGATCTGGTCGGGCGGCAGCTTGCCGATGGCCTGGCCCACGCCGCTGGCCGGAAAATCCTTGGTGCCTCCGCCCTTCGGGCCCATGCCCGAGAGCAGGTCGGGAGCGATGGCCACATAGCCCGCCGCGGCGAACTCATCGGTGACGCTCTCCACCCAGTCGGTCATGCCGAAAATCTCGTGGATGACGACCATCGCGGGCGCTTTGCCCGGCGACTGCGGGTAGGCCACAAACGATTCGACGGAACGGGTATCGTGTTTCACGGAGACCCACTCGCGACGCCGCGGCGACTTGTCCACCGCCTGGCGCGCCCAATCCTGGGCACCAAGGGAAGACGCGCCCCAGCCAGCCGCGGCCATTCCCGTTGCGCTTCCCGCCACAAAACGCCTTCTTGAAACTGTAGTCATTTTCGATTTGCTCCCGTGCCGATATTTTCGAACGGATTGGTCCGAAAGCGCAAGACAAAAATAGTTTCAGGCCCGCAAAAGGGTGAGCGGCATCCCGTAGCGCCGGCGATCTTGTCGCCGGTGGGGTTGTCTGGAATGGAAGAACACCGGCGGCAAAGACCGCCGGCGCTACCCTGACGCGTTACTGGTAACGGTACAGCGTCACGCGCTGGATGGCGTCGGGACTGGCGCGCTGGCGGTATACGGGGACCCAACTGCCGGGCGCCCAGGGTAACCTTATGCTCTCTCCCTCTTGGGTGCTGTCGCCGGCCAGCAGGCGTCCGGGAACCCAGCGGCCGTTCACAAAACTGCCTTCTTCCACGGTGGCCAAGCCAGCCCGCGGGGGCCCCGGTGTATCGGGAGAAAAGGTGAGGATTACGCCGCTGCCAGCCACGTAAAACTCGTCCGGCCCCGCGGCGATGAAGATCGCCGACGCGAACGTGTTGGGCGGGATGGGCGTGGGTTGCGTCAGAGGCGCAACCCGGGGCTTCATAAACGCGGCCTCCAGGGTATAGTTCCCTACCTTGACCTTCTGCGGGGGGTCGTCCGGTCCCAGTAAAACGGCGGACATGGTGCCGTTGCCCTGGTGTTCGAGAATCAGGGGCGCCAATTGCGCGAGCAGGTCGTAGCTGCCGATGAGATCGGTGTCGGGATTGTTGGACCTCTCGACGGCTCCCATAGCCGAGAAACCGATGGCATCGTGGCGCCCGAAGGCGTACAGGACTCTGGCCGCACCTACCGCCCCATTGAGCGACTCGGGGATGAACAGCGGGTTCCCAAACCGGGTGTACCGGGCGCAGTACTCCGCGAAGTTGCCGTAGGCGTCGGGCGAGAGCATGTCGAGTCGCGGGGCTCCGGCTCTCCAGACGTCCATCAGGTCGTCCATGGGGCCACCGGCGTTGAAAGACGGCGTTGGTGTTCCAGGCTCGCGCGCCATCCTGGCTTCGTCCGCGATGGAGAACGATCGAATCAGCGCCGCGTTTACGAACATGGGCAGCGGGTATTCGGCTTTGCCCGCCTCCACCACCCGGCCGATGTAGCGCGCATAGTTCCAGGCCATGAAGATATCGTCCGTCGCCATGCCGCGGCCGAACACTTCTTCCCAGGCGCCGGAGGTTTTGAAGCCGGCCGCTTGCCACACCTGGCGAAACTCCGGAATCAGGGTATCCTTGTGGCGCTGGAGGTAGTCCATCAGAGCCTTCGGAACGGGCCCCGCGAAAGCCTTGTTGGCCAAGGGCGAGCGGTCGCGGGTGTCTCCGGGCATTCCCACTTCGTTTTCCACCTGGATCATGATGACGGTGTGCTGGCGGCCGTCGGTTTCGCGCACGTGCCGCATGAGGGCCCGAAAAGAGCGGGCATCGGCGTCGCGGTTGGCATCGCTCAGCGGCGTGAGGAGTTCCAGGGTCTCGCCGGTCCGGGTCTGGGCGCGCGGAAAGCGCTCGAAATCCCGCTTCACCCAGTCGGGCGGGTAGCTGGAGAGGCCGTTTTTCCAGCTCGCGAACCACAAGAGCGCGAGACGCAGGTGGTTGCTCCGCGCACCCTGGATCACACCGTCGAGGACGCTGAAATCGAACTTCCCTTCGTGGCGTTCGATCTGGTTCCAGGAAACGCCCGCCAGGACGGTGTTGATCTTGGCGCGCACCAGCTTCGGCCATAGGCGCTTCACGTACTCGATGCTGGTGGCGCTATCGTTGTTCAATTCTCCGGCCAAAGCCAGGAATGGCTTGCCGTCGACGATCAGTTGCGTGGTTGGCCCGCGCTTTTGCAGGTGAGGGATGTCCGCGGAACCGGGTGTGGTGGCGCATTGAGTCGCGACCAAGGCGAGGCAACAAACCAGAGTGGCGCCAAACAGGCTTCGAGAATTCATGGCGATCTCCTTGGCTTACCGGTAGCGGTACAAGGTGAAACGCTGGATACCCACATAATGGTCCGGGATTCGATCTATGGGATGACTCCGCAGGGAGAGATTCTGGCCCTCCCCGGTTTCATCGCCCGCGATCTGGCGGCTGGGAATCCAACGGCCGTCGATGAAGGTGCCTTCTTCCACGGTGCCGAGTCCGGCGTGCTCGGGTCCCGGGGTGTTGGGAGAAAAAGTGACGCTCACATCGGTGCCGGCGGCGTAGAACTCGTCAGGCCCGGTGGCGATGAATATCGCGGCAGTGAAGCCTGGCGGCGGCGCTGGCGCTCCAGGCGCAACCCGGGGGCGCATACGCGCGACCTCCAGGGTGTAATTCCCCACCTGGATCTTCTGGGGCGGATCGTCCGCGCCGAACAGGACGGCGGACATGGTGCCGTCGCCCTGGTGTTTTGCAATCAGGGGCGCCAATTGCGCGATCAGCTCGAAACCACGGACCATTTCAGGGTCGGGGGCCGGCGCCCTTTCCACCCCCATCAGGGAGAGACCGACCGCGGCATGGCGTCCGAAGACGTAGATCGCCTTGGCCTCCATGTTATTCCGCGTCTCCGGTATGAAGAGCGGGTTCCCGGACCGGCTGTACTTCGCGCACCACGCCACGAAGTCCTTGTCGCTGTAGCCGTCGGGCGAGAGTATGTCGATTCGCGGCGCTCCGGCTCTCCAGACGTCCATCACGTCGTCCATGGGGCCACCGATGGCGAAAGGCTTCCCTGTTCTGCCGGGTTCGGGCCCCTTGCGGGCTTCGTCCGCGATGGAGTACGTTCTGGGCAGCGCGGCGTTCACGTTCATCGGTATCGGGTACTCGGCTTTGCCCGCTTCGGCCACCCGGCCGATGTAGCGCGCATAGTGCCAGGCCATGAAGACTTCATCGGTCGCCGCGCTCTTGCCGAACACCTCTTCCCAGGCGCCGGAGGTTTTGAAGCCGGCCGCCTCCCACACCTGGCGAAACTCCGGAATCAGGGTATCCTTGTGCTGCTGAAGGTAGTCCATCAGCTCCTTCGGGACCGGCGCCGCATAAGCCCGATCGGCCGCGGGCGAGCGGTCGCGGGTGTCGCTCTGCATGCCCACTTCGTTCTCCACCTGGATCATGATGACGGTGTGCTGCTGGCCATCCACTACCTTGATGTGCCGCATCAGGGCGGCAAAGGCGCGGGCATCGGCGTCGCGGTTCGCGTCGCTGAAAACGCTGAGCAGCTCGATGGTATCACCCGCCGGCGTCTGCGCGCGCGGGAACCGTTCGGAATCCTTCTTCACCCAGTCGGGCGCGTAGCTGGAAAACCCGTTCTTCCAGGTTCCGAACCACAAAAGCATGAGACGCAGGTGGTGAATGCGCGCGCCCTGGATGACGCCATCCAGCACGCTGAATTCGAACTTCCCCGGCTGTGGCTCGATCTGGTTCCAGGAAACACCCGCCAGCACGGTGTTGACTTTGGCCGCGACGAGCCTCGGCCATACGAGCTTCATGTACTCGACGCTGGTGGCGGAGCTGTTGCTCAATTCTCCGCACAACGCCAGGAACGGCTGGCCGTCCACGATGAGTTGAGTGGCCGTGCCCTGCTTCCGCAAGTGAGGGATGCCGGAAGCATTCGTTTGGCCCCCACCCGCGGCGAGGCCGAGAGGGCACATGAGAGCGGCGAAGAAGATAGTTCGAAGTTTCATGACGATCTCCTTGGCGGGCTTACCGGTAACGGTACAGGGTGAAGTGCTGGATGCCCACATAACGGTCCGGGATTCGATCCACCGGATGAGTCCGCAAGGACAGGTGCTGCCCGTCCCCAGTTTCATCGCCCGCGATCTGGCGGCTGGGAATCCAACGGCCGTCGATGAAGGCGCCCTCTTCCACGGTGCCGAGTCCGGCATGCCCGGGTCCCGTGCCGGGAGAGAGGGTGACGCTCACGCTGTTGCCCGCGGCGTAGAACTCATCAGGCCCCGTGGCAATGAAAATCGCCGCCGAGGAGGGGAAGGGTTCCGGCAGCGGTGGCGCGCCAGGCAGACCTCGGGGCGTCATAAACGAGACCTCCAGGGTGTAATTCCCCACCTGGATCTTCTGGGGCGGGTCCTTCGGGCCCAGCCAGACGGCGGACATCGTGCCGGCGCCCTGGTGTTTCGAAATCAGGGGCGCCAATTGCGAGATCAGCTCGAAACCGCGGATCATGTCAGGCTCGGGAGTGGGCGACCTTTCGACCCCCATCAGCGAGAGTCCGATGGCATCGTGGCGTCCGAAGGCGTAGATCGCCTTGGCTTCCATGTCACCCCTGGTCTCGGGTATGAACAGCGGGTTTCCGGACTGCGTGTACCTGGCGCAAAAGCCGACGAAGTCGGGGCTGTAAATGTCGGCCGCGAACAGATCGATTCGCGGCGCTCCGGCTCTCCAGACGTCCATGGCGTCGGGCATGGGGCCGCCGCTCTGTCCACCTCCGCGAAGCGGTGCGGGCGCCTTCCCGAATCCGTCCTGCGGGCAGTTGGTGATCATCGGTAGGGGGTATTCGGCTTTGCCCGCCTCCACCACGCGGTTGACGTAGCGCGCAAAGTTCCAGGCCATGAAGATCTCATCCGCCGGCCGGTCCTTGCCGAAGACCTCTTCCCAGGTTCCGGAGGTTTTGAAGCCGGCCGCCTCCCACACCTTGCGCAACTCCGGAATCAGGGTGTCCTTGTGCTGCTGGAGGTAGTCCATCAGCTCCTTCGGAACGGGCGCCGCGAAAGCCTTGTTGGCCAAGGGCGAGCGGTCGCGGGTGTCGCCCTGCATTCCCACTTCGTTCTCCACCTGGATCATGATGACGGTATGCTGCTGGCCATCCACGGCCTTGATGTGGCGCATTAAGGCCGCCAGGGCGCGGGCATCGGCGTCCCGGGTGGCATCGCCGAAGGGGCTGAGCAGTTCGATGTTCAAAGGCCCCGTGACCGGGGTGCGCGTCGTTCCGAACACGGGCCAGGGCGTGTGGTCGCCCACCATCCGGGCGCGCGGGAAGCGGTCGAAATCGCTCTTCACCCAGTCGGGCGGGTAGCTGGAGAGACCGTTCTTCCAGGTTGCGAACCACAAAAGCACGAGACGCATGTTGTGGCTCCGCGCGCCCTGGATGACGCCGTCCAGCACGCTGAAGTCGAACTTCCCTTCCCGCGGCTCGATCTGGTTCCAGGAAACGCCCGCCAGGACGGTGTTGAGTTTGGTCTGAGCAACGAGCCTCGGCCATACCGCTTGCATGTACTCGACGCTGGTGGCGCTGCTGTTGCTCAATTCTCCGCCCAGAGCCAGGAACGGCTGGCCGTCGACAATCAGTTGGGTGGCCGTGCCCTGCTTCCGCAAGTGAGGGATGCCGGAAGTTTGGCCCTGACCGGCAATGACGGCCAGAGGGCACACCAGAGTGACACAGAACAAAGCTTGAAGTTTCATCATGAGATCCTTGCAGCGCGCTTACCGGTAGCGGTACAGGGTGAAGCGCTGTATGCCCATACCGCGCAACGAGAGACTCTGACCCTGCGCGTCGTCGTCACCCGCCAGACGGCGTCCCGGAACCCAGCGGCCGTCCACAAACTTGCCTTCCTCCACGGTGGCCAATCCGGCAAGCGGAAGCCCCGGCGTGTTGGGAGAAAAGACGACGCTTACGCCGTTGCCGGCCGCGAAATACTCGTCGGGACCCGCCGCAATGAAAATCGCCGCCGCGGAAGGTTGAGCAGGCTGCGGCGATGGTGCCCCACCAGGGGCCGCAGGTCGGGGCCTAGAGGAGGAGCCCACCAGCAGCGTGTAGTTGCCCACGGCGATCTTCTGCGGCGGGTCGTTGGGGCCCATCAAGACGGCGGACATGGTGCCATTGCCCTGGTGTTTCAGAATCAGGGGCGCCAATTGCGAGAGCAGGTCATAGCCGAACTGGTCGGGGAGATCCTTACCCACCATGCTGTCAATGCCAAACGGCGAGAAGCCGATTGCGTCGTGGCGTCCGAAGGCGTACAGCCCGCGGGCTTTGAGATCCGGCCCCCCACCGCCCGTCTCGGCGATGAACAGCGGGTTCCCGGATTGGGCGTACCGGGCGCAAAAGCCGACGAAGTCGGGGCTGTAAACGTCGGCCGCGAGCAGATCGATTCGCGGCGCTCCGGCTCTCCAGACGTCCATGGCGTCGGGCATGGCACCACCGCTCTGTCCGCCTCCGCGGAGCGGCGCGGGCGCTTTCCCAAATTCTAACTGCGGGCAGTTGGTGAACATCGGTATGGGGTATTCGGCTTTGCCCGCCTCCACCACCCGGCCGATGTAGCGCGCAAAGTACCAGGCCATGAAGATCTCATCGGTCGGCCTGCCCTTGCCGAAGACCTCTTCCCAGGTGCCGGAGGTCTTGAAGCCGGCCGCTTCCCACACCTTGCGCAACTCCGGAATCAGGGTGTCCTTGTGCTGCTGGAGGTAATCCATCAGCTCTTTCGGAACCGGCCCCTCGAAAGCCTTATTGGCCAGGGGCGAGCGGTCGCGGGTGTCGCCCTGAAATCCCGTTTCGTTCTCCACCTGAATCCCGATGACGGTGTGGTCGCGGCCATCCACGGCCTTGATGTGCCGCATCATGGCCGCAAAGGCGCGGGCGTCGGCATCCCGGGTGGCATCGCCGAAGGGGCTGAGCAGCTCGATGCTCAAAGGCCCTGTGACCGGGGTGCGCGGCGCTCCGAACACGGGCCAGGGTGTGTTATCACCTACCATCTGGGCGCGCGGGAAGCGCTCGAAGTCCCTCTTCACCCAGTCGGGCGGGTAGCTGGAGAGACCGTTCTTCCAGGTTGCGAACCACAACAGCACGAGACGCAGGTTGTGAGTGTGAGCATCGCGGATCACGCCGTCCAGCACGCTGAAGTCGAATTTCCCTTGCTGTGGTTCGATCTGGGCCCAGGAAACGCCCGTCAGGACGGTGTTGAGTTTGGACTCGACGATCTTGGGCCACAGCGGCTTCATGTACTCGAGGCTGGTGGCGCTGTTGTTGTGCAGTTCTCCTGCCAGCGCCAGGAACGGCTTGCCGTCGACGATCAGTTGTGTGGCCGTCCCCTGCTTTCGCAAGTGAGGGATGTCGGAAGCCGCGGTGGTCGGGACCGACTTGCTTTGGCCCTGGCCCGCGACGAGGGCCAGAGGGCACACGAGAGTGGCGAACAACAATGTTCGAAGTTTCATCACGATCTCCCTGTGACACGCCTACCTAAAGTTGTCTCTAAGAGCTTTCAGCTTGATCCAGGCCGCGTCCCACGCCTTCTTGTCGGCTGCCGGCGCATCCGGCCGCGCTCCGGACTGCATGAACCCGTGGGCGGCGCCTTCGTAGATTACCGTCTCGTAGAATTTGCCCGCGGCTTTCATCCGGTCCCGGGTGGCTGGAATGGTGGCGCCGACGTTGGTATCGGTCCCGGCGTAGAAACCGTAGACGGGAGCCTGGATGTTGGGGATGTTCTCCGGCTCCGGGCAGATGCCGTAGAACACGAATGCCGCCGACAGATCCCGGCGGGTGGTGGCGAAACGGAACGCCTGGTCGCCGCCCCAGGAGAAGCCCACCACGCAAACCTTCCCGTTGGAAGCCGGAAGCTTTTTGGCATAGTCGGCCAGCGCATTAAGATCCGCGGCGACCTGGGCGGGCGGCAGCCGGCGGGCCGGGCCCACCTTCTTTCCCCCGGATTCGAGCGGCTGCCGTTCTTCCGCGGACCGGCCCGACAGCATGTCGGGAGCGATGGCCACATAGCCCGCCTCCGCGAAACGATCAGCCACGTTTTCCACCCAGGGGGCCATGGCTATAACGTCGTGGATGACGATGACGGCGGGCGCCTTATCCGGCGACTGCGGGTAAGCGACAAACGATTCGACGCTCCGGGCGCCGTACTTGACCGACACCCACTCGTGGCGGCGTGGCGATTTGTCCACCGCCTGGCGAGCCCAATCCTGGGCACATAGAGAGGACACGCCCCAGCCGGTCGCGGCCATACCCATGGCGCTTCCTTCCAGAAACTCCCTTCTTGAAAATCTTTGCATATCGACTCCCATTGTCCGCGATTCCGGTCTACCTGGCGCAGCATTTCTTGAATTTCAGGCCGCTGCCGCACGGGCAGGGATCGTTGCGGCCTACCCCGGTCCGGGGCCTGGGCGCCTGCTGCCGGGACGCGATTCGCTCGATCGGGGCGCGGCTGTGCAGGAAGAAGCGCTTCAACCCGGCGCACAGGTAGTTGAGACCCGGCTCGCCCTCCGGCGTCCGGATGAAGCGGTACTTGGGGCATCCGCCGTGGCACATGGCCAGCACTTCGCAGTCGCGGCAGTAACGCGGCAGGGCGTCCCGCTTGGCCTCGCCGAAAGCCCGCTGCGCCGGGCTATCCAGCAGCTCGCCGAGAGGCGTCTCGCGGATGTTGCCCCAGCGGTGCTCGCGGTCGACGTAGTGATCGCACGGGAAGAAATCGCCATTGTGTTCCACCACCGGGATCTGGCCGCAGGTTTCGCGGAACACACACAACGAGTGCTCCATGCCGAGAGCCGGTCTGGCCGCCTCCTCGAAAATCTGAACCGCCATCCGGTCCATGTCCCGCGCAATCCATTCGTCGAAGATCTTGCACAGAAAAACTCCGTAATCGTCCGCCGAGGGCGTATACGGGCCGACCCCGTCCGGGGCCTCCGGCGCGCTCTCCACAACCGGAAGAAAACCCAGATACCCGCAGCCGATTTCCCGGAAGAACCGGTAGACGGTAAGCGGATGCCGGACGTTCAGGTTGTGCACTGTGCACACGATGTCGGTCGAGACCGCATACTGGCGCAGCAAGTCGTACCCGCGCATGGCCTGCTGGTGAGTCGGTTGGCCGCCCCTGGTGACGCGGTAGGCGTCGTGCAGTTCCGCCGGGCCGTCGAGACTGAGACCGGCCTTGAACCCCTCCGCGGCCAGAAAGCGGCACCATTCTTCGTCCAGCAGGACGCCATTGGTCTGGATGCCGTTGCGTATGCGCCAGCCGGCGGGCCTGTGCTTGCGCTGCAGCTCGACGGCCTTGCGGAAGAAATCCACACCCAGAGTGGTGGGCTCGCCTCCATGCCATGAGAAGTCGATCTCCGGCCCGGGTGCGGCCGCGATGTGCTGGACGATGTATTCTTCCAGCAGGGGTTCGGGCATACGGAGCGCGCCGGTATCCGGATAGAGGCTGCGCTTGTCCCGGTAGTAGCAGTATTGGCAATCGAGATTGCAGACGGCGCCGGCCGGCTTGACGAAGATCTGGAACTCTCGGGACGCCTTTCCCACGACTCCTCCGCGTTACAGAGGCGGCTCCATCGGCAGCACCAGCGGCGGTTCCAACAGGAAGTCGAGCTGGGACATTTCCGCGGCGGCCTGGCGCACGGATTCCTCGGTGGTGGGTTCGAGCGTGATGACGAACGGCAGATCCAGCTTGTTCTCGTGCGGCAGTTGGAGCACGGCCTCGATGCCGATGTGTTTCGCGGCGAGAATGCCCGACAGCGCCGCGATGATGCCCGGCTGGTCGCGGACGCGGAACCGCACGTAGTAGGAGCGGGTCTGGAGCGTCACGGGGATGGGCTTGTATTGGCCCAGGCGCTGATGCGCGAAGGGCGAGACGCGAGTGGGGCTGCCGCTCAGAATCTCGCGGGCCACGCGCATCAGGTCGCTCACTACGGCCACGCCGGTGGGTCTGGGACCGGCGCCGCGGCCGTAGTAGAAGGTGTCCTCGCCGTAGGTCCCCTGCACCCAGATGGCGTTGTAGGAGCTGCGCACGCTGGCCAGAATGGCGGTTTGGGGAATCAGTGCCGGACGCACCGACAGGATCAACCCCTCGGGCGTCTGGCGCGCCGCGCACAGCAATCGAATGGTGTGGCCGAGGCGGTGGGCGTACTGGAAATCCATGGGCGAGAGGCGGCGAATCCCTTCGGTGAAAATGTCACTCGGCGTGATGATCTCGCCGAAGGCCAGCGCGGAGAGAATGGCCAGCTTGGAGCGCGCGTCGAAGCCATCGATATCGTTGCTGGGATTGGCCTCGGCGTATCCCCGCCGCTGCGCCTCCGCCAGCACCGTTTGGAGCGGCGAGCCGTGCTGTTCCATCTCGGTGAGGATGTAGTTGCTGGTGCCGTTGAGGATGCCGTAGAGCGCCACCACGCGGTCGCCGGAGATGCCTTCCCGCAGGACGGCGTGAATGGGAATCCCGCCCGCCACGCTGGCCTCCATGGCGACGTTGGTGCCGGCTTGGATGGCGCGCTCCCAGATTTCAGGGCCGCGCAACGCCATCAATTCCTTATTGGCGGTGACGACCGACTTCTTCGCGGCGATGGCGGCGTAGATGACCTCGGCGGCGACGGTGGTGCCGCCGACGAGTTCGACCACGATATCCAGGCCAGGATGTTCCATCAACCGCCGCCAGTCGTTGGTCTTGAACACCGATCCCAGCGATTCGGGAACCTGCTTGGAATCGATCAACAGGTCGCAGACGGCCCCGACCCGCAGATGAAACCCGAGTTTGAGAGCGATCTGATCGGCGTTTTCCGCCAGAATTTTGAGCGTGCCCGAACCGATGTTGCCGAGGCCCACTATCCCTACGTTCACGTCGCGCATAGACTCGCATCATAACATCCCGTCGTAGCGCCGGGCCCAGAGGGCACCCCCTTGTCGCCGGTGGGATCGTACGAACTGAGAAGAACACCGGCGACAAGGGGGTGCCCTCTGGGCCCGGCGCTACGGGCGGTGTATAATCCTTACGCAGCCAGGAGCCGAAAACATGAAGAACGAGAAGGATTTCCCGACCCGGCGTAGTTTGCTGGGACAGGCGGTTGGGGCGGTTGGCATAGCGTCGGTATTGGCGCAAGCGCAGGGCGGGCGCGGGGGGCCCCGCCTCAGGGATTCCTTCGACTTCGGCTGGAAGTTCTTCCAGGGGGATGTGCCCGGCGCGCAG
>Ga0181527_1001823_pt1 | contig 21205 bp, 25 predicted proteins | sample PEATcosm2014_Bin_30_FD_119762 | JGI IMG/M metagenome (GOLD analysis project Ga0181527, IMG submission 119762) | Peatland microbial communities from MTU Mesocosm Facility, Houghton, MI, USA - PEATcosm2014_Bin06_60_metaG | ecosystem: Environmental > Terrestrial > Soil > Wetlands > Peat | place...
GCGCCTGGCCAAGCTGGCGGGCGGCGTGGCCGTGATCAAGGTGGGCGCCCCCACCGAGATCGCCATGAAGGAGAAGAAGGCCCGCGTCGAGGACGCCCTGAACGCCACCCGGGCGGCCGTGGAAGAGGGCATCGTCCCCGGCGGCGGCGTGGTGCTCCTGCGATCCATGGCGGCGCTGGACAAGCTGAAGGTCTCCGGCGACGAGAAGATCGGTGTGGAAATCGTTCGCCGCGCTCTGGAGGAGCCCATCCGCCAGATCGCGGAGAACGCCGGCGTCGACGGCCCCATCGTGGTCCAGAAGGTCCGTGAGGGGAACGGCGCCTTCGGCTTCAACGCCGAGACCGAGGAGTACGAGGACCTCATGTCGGCCGGGATCATCGACCCGACCAAGGTCACCCGGATCGCCCTCCAGAACGCGGCCAGCATCGCCGGCCTGATGGTGACGACCGAGTGCATGGTGACCGAGATTCCCGAAAAGGAGAAGACCCCGCCCATGCCCCCGCATGGCGGCGGCGACATGTACTAAGCCGGCAGGCTGCGGCAGACAACGCCGGAGCCGGATGCCCAGAGGGCGCGGTGTGCTGACCCACCCGCGGCTCCGTTGACGTGGAAGGCCCCGGGGCGGTGATCCCGCCCGGGGCCTTCATCTTTTTTTTCCGGCGATCCGCGTGACCCGGCGACGGGGCCGGGTGCCATCCGGACGGGTGGAGGGGGCCGCGGATTCTCTTTGACGCAAGATCCTCCAGTGACTACAGTGAGGCCGGGATTGGCTTGCAGTCCCCGGGGAGGAAGCTGTGCAGGTGAAGTGGCGGAACCTCCGGATCGCTCCGGTCGCACGCCTGGTCCGATCGGAGCCCCTGGAACGGCCGGCCGGCCACCATCGCGCCGAACTGTCCGTCACTGGGATGGTCTGCTCCCTCTGAGCGTTCAGGGTCCGGCGGGCCCTGGAGGGGCTGCGAGGAGCGTCTGCGGTCAACGTGAACCTGGAGCGGGAGCGCGCAAGCGTGGACTACGACCCGGGTGCCTTGACGGTCCCCAGGATGCTCGAGGCGATCCAGCGCAGCGTGATCTTGTCCCGCTTCCGCCGGACGGTCGAGCGCGCTGCCCGAGGGCGCCGCGGCCAGCGCGCCTGATGACAGCGGCGCACAGGGCTGGGGGAGAAGGAGACGCCGTGGCCGGGTCGGCGCGGATTCCCGTCAGGGTCGAAGCCTACTCGGGCTACAAGGCGGATGAGTGGCCAGTCGCCTTCCACCTGGGGGGGCGGCGCATCGCCGTCCGGAAGATCCTCGACCGCTGGTACGGGGAGGACCACGCCTACTTCAAGTTGACCGGGGAGGACGGGACGGTGTACATCATCCGGCAGGATCGGTCCTCCGACATTTGGGAATTGATCCTCATGGAGGTTCCCACGCCACCCGGCACGCAGAGAGGCAACTGATGCGACGGCTCCGGCCGTTTCCCGTCGAGGATCTTCTGCTCGCCCAGGTCATCCCGGGCTTTCTCTTCCCAGTGGCATGAAGGGTCCTGTACGAGATCTATCACGAGGACGGCTCGTGCTACACGACACTGATCCAGGAGATCCTGGGGAGCGAGGGCTTGTTCCCGTACTTCCTCATCTCGACCGTGCCGATGGCCTTCCCCGTGGGGATGGTGGTGGACAGCGTGCGCCACGTGGTGGGAGAGGTCTGGCTGGGCATGCCCCGCCTGCCCCGCTTGCCGCGGGGCCGCGCCCCGGCCTCCCCCCTGCAGTGGATCGGGCAACTCGGCGCCCTCCCGGAGGATTTCGAGAAGCGGTACGTCCTGTACCGGCACGCGTGGGCCACGCTGCTCGCGCCGGCGAAGGCCGCGGGGAACCTGGCCCTGGTTCTTCTCACGCTCACCGTCTGGTCCGTCATCAAGATCGTCCGGATGGGAGGCTGGCGCGTCTTCTCCCCGGCGTTCGTCGTCGGGACGCCCCTCGTGGGATTGGGCCTGGTGATGGCACTTTCGATCCGGTACGCGAGCAGTGTGGCCGAGTTTCATCGCCGGGTTCAGGAATCCATCTTCCCTTCTAAGGCGGTCGCCCTGCCTGGGCCGACAGGCGAGGTTCCGATCTCCTCATCCTACCCCTCGCCAACCCTAAACGATCCCGCCACGGGAAAGTGAGCAGCCCAGAAGAACATCGCGTCTTCGCTTGACAATGGGGAATCATCGGTTCTAGCATCAGGGTCGCTCTCGGAGGTCCGGCCGGGGAGCCGCAGAGGGCACCGCTAGCGGTACCGGCTGCGGCTCGTTCCCTTTCGGGCCGCAATTTGATCCCGGAGACGAAGCCATGCGAGTCATCATCGTGGGATGCGGACGGGTTGGGTCAGGGCTGGCCAATGCTCTCTCGGCCGAGCGGCACGAGGTGGTGATCATTGATCGCAGCCCGCTCTCCTTCGGGCGGCTGTCGCGGGATTTCAGCGGTCGAATGCTCATGGGAGTGGGATTCGACCGCGAGATCCTCCAGAAAGCCGACATCGAAGGGGCCGATGCCCTGGCCGCCACGACGGACAGCGACAACGTCAACATCGTCGTGGCCGTCACCGCCAAGGAAACGTTCAAGGTCCCTCACGTGGTTGCCCGCATCTACGACCCCCAGGCTGCGGAGATCTATCGTCGGGAAGGCATTCCGACGGTCACCCCCACCCTGATGGCAGCCAATACCATGAAGATGATGATTTCCCATCCGCGGTTGGCCAAGCTCGCCACCTGCGGGAGCGGTGAGGTGGAGTTCATCACCATCCAGGTGCCGAAGGGCCTGGCGGGGCGCACCGTTCAGGATCTGATCATCCCGGGCGAATCGCTGGTGAGCGCCCTGGTGCGCCGGGGTCAGGCTTCGATCCCCAGCGCCGATACCCGCCTGGAGGCCGAGGATGAGCTCCATGTGGCGGTGGCAGCAAAGGCCCTTCCCAAGTTCGACAAACTCTTGGCCTACTGACGGCGAGGAGGCCGGCATGCTGGCCGTGATCATTGGCGGAGGCCGGGGGGGGTCGTACCTGGCACGAGATCTTCAAAGTCAGGGGTACCAGGTGAAGGTGGTGGACCGCCGTCCCGAGGTTGTGGCGAAGCTCCGCCAGGAGATCGGAGGCGACGTGGTCTGCGGCGATGGGTGCAGCCCCGAGATCCTGGAGCAGATCGGGACCGCCAAGGCGGACTTGGTGGTGGCCCTGACCCACAATGATGAGGACAACCTGGTGGTCTGTCGCTTGGCCAAGCACCACTTCCGCGTTCCCCGGGTGATCGCCCGCGTCAACAATCCCTTGAACGAGTGGCTGTATACGAAGGACTGGGGGGTGGACGTCCCCATCAGCCAGGTGCACCTCACTTCCAAGGTCATCGAGGAAGAGATCGGCCTGGGCGAGTTGGTCACCCTCCTCAAGCTCAACCGGGGCGCGGCAGCCCTGGTGGAGGTGCGTCTGCCCGAGACATCCCCCTGCCGAGGCAAGGCCATCCGCGATCTCGCGTTCCCATCTGATGCTGTCATCGTGAGTGTGATACGCGGCGGCAAGCTGGTGATCCCCCGCGGCGACACCACGCTCGAGGCCGGGGACGAAATCCTGGCCGTCAGCACCGTGGCGGCCGAGAAGTCCTTGCAAGAGATTTTCGCGGGATCCTCGTAGGCAACCCGCGATACCCTTGAAGGGCTGGCTGAGGTCCCCGTGATGGACGGAAGTGCCGATCACAATTCTCAATCGGGGCTGCCACGAGCGGGACGGCGTCGTCCTGCTGGTCTGTCAGGAATGTAGCATCTTGTCATTGGTGCAAGCCTGTCGCGTAAGCCCGTCCCGTGCCAGCGGGTGCCCGATCATCATCCTTCTGGAGCCGTAACCTCGAGCGCTCTACCCAACGGCCTCTCCGCAATTCGTGAAGCCAGCACCCTTGAGACGGAGGTCAAACCTCACACCACGTAGGAACGGTCGCCTCCTGAAGAGCAGTCGAATTGTCGCATGCCCTCGATGTGCACGGAGGACGCCACAGGAACGGCCTGAGCCCCTTGGCTCTTCCTGCGGAGTTTCATGAGGAGGATCACCGGGACATGACGGGAAGCCAGAGGCAAGACGGACAGGAAGGCAATCCCCACGCCGCCCCGGCAGGTGAACGCCTCGAATTGCGCCGAGACGTCACCATCTGGGGGTCGTACATGTGGGGATATGCTGACGTCGGCGCGGACATCTACGCGGCGTTGGGGCTGGTTGTTGCCGCCGCCCAGGGGCTGGCCCCTGCGGCGTTCGCGCTGGCGGGCATCGTGTACGTCATGATCGGCCTGGCATACACTGAGCTGGCGTCTACGTACCCGGTCGCTGGAGGCGGTCACTATTTCACCCTGCGCGGTCTCGGCGACTTCTGGGGCTTCGTGGCGGGGGCGGCTTTACTCCTGGACTACACGATCGACATCGCCCTGTTCGCCGTGGCCTCAGCCGGCTACATCAACTTCTTCTCGCCAGCACTGTTTGGCATTGACCTGCGACAGGTCACCCTGGGCTCGCTGGGACTTGTCACCTCAGGCTTCTTGGCCAACATCCCCATCGTGTGGGAGGCCGAGAGCCTGCTGCTCATCGGCATTCTTATCTACCTTAACATCCGGGGGGTCCGCGAGTCATCGTTTCTCAACGAATCTCTCGGCTTCATCGACATCATCCTGGAATCGTCGGTGATCTTCTTCGGGTTCGCCCTGGCCTGGAGCCCCCAGATGCTGGCCGAGCAATGGACGACGGCGCTCCGCACGCTCTCCATGGGCAACTTCATGTATGGCTCCTCGCTGGCCATCATCTCCTTTGTCGGCCTGGAGAGCATTAGCCAGGCTGCCCAGGAGACCCGTCGGCCGGCAACGATCATCCCTAGGACGTCGATTGCCCTCATCTTCACCGTGTTCATCTTTGCGCTGGCCTTCTCGACGGTCACGCTGGGCATTATGCCCTGGAGCGAGGTCGGCGAGGCCGATCCGATCGCCCAACTGGCGCGGCGGATCCCGTACTTGGGAATCATCGCCGGCCCCTTCGCCGCCATCCTGGGTTCGAGCATCCTGTTGATCAGCGCGAATACCGGGGTCATGGGCGCCAGCCGCCTGACGTACTCCATGAGCCAGCTGCATCTGGTCACCCGATGGTTAGAAAAGGTCCACCCCAAATACCGGACGCCGATCCGGACCATCGTGGTGTTCGGGTGCATGGGCGCGCTCGAAGCCTTCCTGGCCTTCTTTGCCTCGAGGGTCGGGCCCGACGGCAGCTTGCAAAGCGGGGCGCTGGATACGCTGGGAAACATGTACGCGTTTGGCGCGACGTTAGGCTACGTGCTCGTCTTCATCTCGCTAATCCGACTACGCTTCGTGGACCCATACTCGCCTCGACCCTATAGGATGCCGATCAATATCAAGATCACGTGGGGCGGCCGGGTGGTCGATTTCCCGATCCTCGGCGTCGTGGGCATGATCGGCGTCAGTTTCATCCTCTTTGAGGTGATTCTTACCCACGCGATTGGACGGATCGCGGGTCCCGCTTGGGTGATCGGCTGTATTCTCTACTATCTTTGGTACCGCCGCGGACAGGGCCTCCCCATCTTTGGCGATGTCAAGCACGATTGGGAGCAAGAGCAGATCCGAGTGCTGACGTCGGCGGAGGAGTACGACCTGGTGGAGGAGTACAAAGCGGCTCTCGCGCTCCGGGATCGCAAGAGCAACCCTGGAGTCAAAGGGGCAGGCAAAGCCTCCGGAACGGAGTAAGAATGCGAACGGCAACCACCAGGAGAAGCCTACCCCCGCCGGTGAAATTCACCTTCGCTGATCGGTACAGGATCGTCCTCGGTGTATTGGCCATCGGGATCGGGATCGTCATGCTCTACCGGATGTTCACCATGCCGGGTCCCACAAGCCTACCAGCCCTGTTCGTCGCCCTCGCCTTTATTGGATTCGGGGCCCACCGGTCCTGGATGGCAAGGACGCGTTATCGGGAGTACCGTGCACACATGACTGGAGAGAGGCCGTGACTGCGCAAGTTCAGCTCAGTCCACTCGGCATTTTCCTGGGCCTGGTGTTTCTCGCGGCGATGACCTACCTTTTCCTCTGGATGTTCCGAGTGCCGCCGGCGCTGCCCCAGGCAGTGGCGCAAGTGCGGCGCTCCGTGACGGCGATCCGGAAGATCCTGGTGCCGGTGATCGAGGCAGTATCCTCGGCGCGAGCCGTCGAGCTCGCCTCACGCATGGGCGAAGCGCAAAAGGCCGAGCTGATTCTGGCCTTCGTGGTCGAGGTGCCACTCACCCTAGCCCTGGGCACGCCGCTGCCCAAGGTGGAGGCGCACGGCGAGGAGGTCTTGAAGAACGCTGCTCAGATTGCGGCCCAACACCGCCTGCCGGTCCAACAACGCATGATTCGCCACCGGCAGGCTGCCGATGGGATTCTGCAACTCGCGCGCGATGAGGATGTGGACGCTATCATCCTGGGCGCGGGCCTCAAGCGGCGCACGATTCCGAGCGACATCGGACGAACTGCCGCCGAGGTCCTGCGCCGCGCCCCCTGCGAAGTCATCGTGGATCGGGCGGCGGTCCCGGCCTGAGACGGAGGAGCCATGAGAGTCATCATCGTCGGGTGCGGTCGAATGGGGGCCCGGGTCGCGCGGGACCTGGATCGTGAAGGTCATCAGGTGACGGTCATCGACGAAAGAGCCGACACGTTTCGGCGGCTGGGCACCGAGTTTGGTGGGCAGACCGTGCCTGGGCTCGGGATCGATGAGGACGTCTTGCGCGCGGCCGGTGTCGAGCAGGCGGATGCGTTTGTGGCCGCGGCCGAGAGCGATTCGATCAACATCATGGCCGCGCAGGTAGCCAAGGAGATTTTCGGCGTCCCCAAGGTCGTCGCCCGTATGTACGACCCTCACCGCGAGGACATTTACCGCAGTCTTGGTCTCGAGACGATTTGTCCGACGATAGTCGGTGCCCGACTGATCCGAGAGGCAATCGCCGACGCGCAACGGAGGTAGGCCCAATGTATGTGATCGTGGTTGGCGGCGGCAAGGTCGGCTTCTATCTGGCCAAGACCCTGCTCGCGGAAGGCCATGAGGTCATTCTCATCGAGCGGGACCCGGTCAGGTCTGCGACGCTCTCCCAAGCCTTGAATACGATCGTGCTCCAGGGAGACGGGGCTGAGGCGGAATTGCTGGAACAGGCGGGAATGGGGCGGGCGGATGTTGCCGTGGCGGTGACGGGCGAGGACGAGGACAACCTCGTCGTTTGTCAGGTGGCGAAGCGCAAGTTCAACGTCCCGCGCACGATCGCACGCATTAACAATCCGAAAAACGAGACCATTTTCAAGAAGCTGGGCATCGATGTAACGGTGAGCAGCACCGATGCTATCCTGGCCCAGATCGAGGCCCAGATTCCGGCGCATTCGCTCGTTCACCTGCTGAACCTACGGGCTGCGGGTGCAGCAATCGTCGACGTCAAGCTGGCCCATGACTCACCAGCCATCGGCCGCCCCCTGCGGGAGCTGAACATCCCGCGGGACGCCAACATCTCGCTGATCATCCGTGGGAGCACAGGAGTGGTGCCTCACGGGGATACGGTGATGCAGACTGGAGATGACGTCATCGCAGTCACCTCGCTCAAGAGTGAGGACACCCTGCGGGGTATTCTGATCGGAACGGGAACCGGGGGGTGATGTAGTCGTGAGTTCCGGCCGCGGGTCGATTGCGTACACTCGGGGTGTGTCTAGCCGAATTACTGACTCTCGCCAAAAGAATGTGACAATGGCCCTTCTCGAAGGGCTCTGAAATCCGCCACTCCACACGAGATGATGACGTCCCGTTGCTTTCGCTAGAAGTGGTATCCCCTGGGGGACCGAACCGGCCTTGGGGGATCTGTTTTGCTCAATCGGCGGTCCGTCTCCCCGCCACCATAATTGTGCAAAACACCCCGCCTGATTGAAGGACGAAAAGCCTACCTCGGGTCCTTCCCCCAGCGAGGCCATCTTTTAGGACCCACCCACAGCTCTACCCGATGGGCGCGAGATGGGGATTTTGTGACGCAAGAGTCCCACCCAATGCGTCATCGGGGAACACACCCAGGCAAACAGACGGAACGGGTTGTTAGGTCTCAATCGCGACACCCGGAAAAACGGCGATGGTGAGTCAGGGCACCTGGCTCGAGTCCTGTTCGGTCGGTCGGTGATAGCAAGAAATCGAGCGTGACTAGCTGTCCCCGCCGATTCCTCGCCCTGCCGTCCACCCGCCACACCTTTATACCCCCTTGACACCCGGCCCCCCGATCTTGACGGCTTCTTGATTTGACCTTCATGCGCACGCACCCTACGTTAACAGCGGAAGGCAACACTACGATGGGCGGCAGGCCGCAGGAGGTCAGAATGAGCGCTCACGTATCGCCCAATGGTGCTGGCGGAGGGACCGCGCCTCTCGGGCGTTTGGGAGTCGAGGCCGAGAATCGCTCGCCGAGGCGGGAAAGCCCAGGGCTGTTTTGGGGCGCCCTCTATGTGCTCGTTCCCGTGGCCTTGTGCTTCTCGATGCTGGGAGTGGCAGTCCGCGTGACGGGTACGTGGCGTTCTCCTGGGTCCTCGATCCTTGAACATCCCGTGGCGCTGTTCATGGTCCACCAAAAGGTGTGGCGAATGGGGGGTGACTCTCGCACCACAACAGCGCCCACCGGCGGCCTGATTAGCGATCGCGCAGGCAACCTCCCCGATCACTGGAGCCTCCAGAGAAAGATAGAACTGGTGCTCCGCCTGCTGCGAGGAGAGCCGATAGACGCCGTCTCCGTGGAGAGTCACCTGCCAGTACGTGATCTGGAGAACTGGGAGCGTCAGTTCTTGGAGGCTGGGCAGCACGGCCTGCAGAATGAAGGCGAGGCAATCCCCCAAGACGCCACTGCAATCGACCTCCACTAGGTCGTACGGATCGCGCGGAAAAGCATCTGGGAAGAAGCGCCATGAAGATTGCAGACATCATGAACCGAGAAACCGTCAGCTTCAGAGCCACAGACCCGATCCAGGGGCCAGCTGTGAACACGATGGCGGGGATCGGAGGAGAACACATGATGAAGGTCACGGAATTCATGAATCGAGAAGTCGTCGCACTCCGGCCCGAGGATCCCATCCAGGAGGGGGCGCGGCTGCTGGTGAAGAACTCTGCGGCTGCCCTCCCGGTCGTCAACCGATGATGGGTCCATAGTTGGCATGCTGACAGATGGCGACCTGATGATTCGCTTGAAGAACCGGCGCCTCTCATGGTGGCGGACAGTCTTCGCAGATGGGGCAGGGCTTGCCCATGAGTATCAGAAGGCAGTCGGGACGAAGGCAAAGAACGTCATGCGCCCCACGCCTGCTCCGGTGGATCCCGAGACTTCTCTCGAGTCGGCCGCTGAGCGGTTGCAACAGGCCGGCACCGGCGTGCTGCCTGTCCTGGCCGACGGTCGACTGGTGGGCACGCTGAGTTACAGGGACCTGGTCACGGCCGTGGCGGAGACAGGGAACCAGACAGAAGCCTCCCACACCGACGACGAACTCGTCGCCGAGATGAAGGCGCGGCTCGCCCGGGAGTCCTGGGTCTCCAACCGCGGCATCTGGATCGCGGCCAAGAACGGCGTGGTGACACTGTTTGGCCTGATTGACAACGAGGAGGAGAAGACCGCACTCGGGCTCATGGCCCGGACGATTGCGGGATTCAAAGGGGTTGAGAACAACTTGTTCCCAAGAACCCTGCTCCCCGGCCGCGGCCACTCGCTGTAGCGTCGCGGACATGAGAAGGCCAGCATCACCGTCGTGGCTGACCCACATCTGCGGGGTCGAGGCGCGCAGAGACACCTCGGAGCTTGAGTTGAAACGCAATAAGTTGCTTGCAACCGACGAGATGGAGCCGGAGGGTCGGCTCGGGACTGGGATGAAGGCGGCGACGGCCGCAGGTCCGAACTTGAGCTGAAGCTAGGTGTCCGTGCCGATTTCCCGCCCTGCCGTCCACCCGCCACACCTTTATAGCCCCTTGACTCCCGGCCTCCCCATCTTGACGGCTTCTTGATTTGACCCTCTTGGGCACGTGCCCTACGTTGAAAGCGGAAGGGAAAACTACGATGGGGGGCAGGCTGCAGGAGGTCAAAATGAACAGTCACGAACCTTTCGCGCCCGATGCCAGAGTGATTCGGTTCCCGGGTTCCGCGAGGGCTCGGAGCAAGGATCATTCGCATCGGCGTAACGCCGTGACGCGCCGCAGACATCGTTCGAAGCCTGCTTGGCATGTGCTCTACGGTATGGTTGCTCTGACCATCCTGTTCTTCGTAGTGGCGGAGGTCGAGTCGCCCGTGGGTGGTTGGCGCACGCTCACCGAGTGTCTTGCCACCCTGCTGATCATCGGTGTCATGGCGCTCTGGGTGCGCGCGAACCGGGCGGCGCTGGCAGTCGCCGACGCCATTCCGTGCGACGGAGGAGCCCAGGAGAATCCTGTGGCCTACTCCCCCCGACAGTTGTCAGTGCTGCGTCTCGATTCTCGAGCAATCGAATTCAGCCAAGGGTCGCGGGCTCAAACGAGGCCTGCGGAAGAGGAGGATGCAAAATGCTTCGCCAAGTAAAGTCGGCCGTAATCCCCTTCATCGGCATCGCGTTGATCATCAGCACTGCCGTGCTGCTTCGGTTCGGCCTGGCGTTGCATGCCCTGCGGTAGTCGCGGGCGTGGGTGCCCCCGACCCGTAGGACTCGCAAAGGAGGCCACCCGATGGAGAGCGTGACTCGCGGCGATCCCGCCAAGGTACTGGCAACAGAGGCGAGGCCGGCGGTTGAGATCCGTGCCGATGCCGACCTCATGGCTGAGATGAAGGCGCGGCTCGCCCAGGAGGCCTGGGTTTCCAACCGTGGCATTTGGGTTGACGCTAGAGACGGGACCATAGCCCTCGTAGGCGTCGTGAACAGCGAGGAGGAGAAGGCCGCTCTCGCGACGATGGCCCGGGGGGTCGATGGATGCAAAGGGATTGAAAACCATTTGCTCGTGAAATCAAAGTGGCGTGACTATGGGGTGGTGTAACTGAAGGGACTCATCTCCCCTCCGTTCGCCTGCAACGGCCCCGGGGACTATTCCGGCAGGTGGCCGTGGTAGACGCGATGGCGGGGATCAGAGGAGAACACAGATGAGGGTCAGGGAATTCATGAGCCGAGAGGTTGTCACCTTGCGGCCCGAGGATTCTATCCAAGAGGGGGCGCGGCTGTTGACAAAGAACTGCACGAGTGCCCTCCCGGTCGTCAACGGTGATGGCTCCATCGTTGGCATGTTGACCGAGGATGATCTGCTCATTCGGCTGAAGAACCGGCGCCTCTCCTGGTGGCGGACAATCTTCGCGGATGGGGCAGCGCTTGCTTGCGAGTATCAAAAGGCAGTCGGGACGAAGGTGAAGGACGTCATGCGCCCCACGCCTGCTCCGGTGGATCCCGAGACCTCCCTCGAGTCGGTAGCTCTGCAGCTGGAGAGGGCCGGCACCGGTCTGCTGCCTGTCCTGGCCGACGGACAACTGATGGGCACGGTGAGTTGCGGGAACTTGGTCAAGGCGGTAGCAGAGACACCAGACCACAAAGAAGCCTCATCCACCGACGACGAACTGGTCGCCGAGATGAAGGACCGGATCGCCCATGAGCCATGGGTCTCCAACCGCGCCATCTGGATCGGGGCCAAGAACGGTGTGGTCACGCTGTTCGGCATGATTGAGACCGAAGAGGAGAAGACCGCACTCGGGATCATGGCCCAGACGATTCCGGGATGCAAAGGGGTTGAGAACAACTTGTTCCCGAAATCTCTGCTCCCCGGCCGTGGCCACTGGCTATAGCCTCCCGGAGGTGAGGAGGTCGGCACCGCCATTGCGGCTGCCCATCATCTGAGCGGCTAACGAGGTGGTTTCTCTCCTTTCTTTACGGATTCTTCATGTTCCTGCACAGAGCCTTAACGGCTTCTTGATTTGACCGGCACGAGTTGAAGCCATAGCTTGCTGAATCGTGAGGGCGTAACCCGCACGGAGGAGAGTCCATGAACCTTGTAGTGTGGTTGCCGGCAATGTTTCTCTTGGGCCTCGTCAGTATGGGCCTCTTTATCGCTTTTGTGACCGCCTGCGAAAGGATTTAAGGGGCAGACCATGATCTATGTCACAGCGGCCGTAACCGTTTTCCTGTTTGTCTACTTGTTCACGGCACTCGTACGACCGGAGTGGTTCTAGGAAGAGGGAAAATTGAGTGTTTCCGCGTCCTGCTAGATGATGGAGGGCTGCGCCCATGTGGCTTCTACCTCTTCTGATCCTTGCGACCGCGGTAGTTCTGTCGATCCCGTTAAGTCGGTACCTGGCGTGGATCATGGAGGGAAATTACCGTGCGCCGCGCGTGCTCCGTTGGTTTGAGGAGCGCCTCAATTCCGGGCCACAGGACTGGAAGCAGTACACGATAGCGCTGCTCATTTTCAACGCAGTGCTCTTCGTCTTCGGGTTCATTGTCCTCGCGCTGCAACCGGTAATGCCGTTGAACCCGCTGGGGAGGGGGATGTTGGCGCCGACGACCATTTTCAATACGGTCGCCTCGTTCATGACCAACACCAATCTCCAGCACTATTCCGGCGACCAGCATTTCTCCAACTTCAGCCAGATCTTCTTCATCATCCCCATGATGTTCCTGTCAGCCTCGGTCGGCTTCTGCGCGCTGGTGGCGATCATCCGGGCGTTCCGGGGCGAGAAGACCGTCGGCAATTTCTTCGTCGACATGTGGCGGGTGGTGGTTTACATGTTCGTGCCGGCCGCCCTGATCGCGGGGATCCTTTTCCTCCAGCAGGGCATGCCGATGACGTACCAGAGTGCGTATGAGGTCTCGACGCTCGAGCCGGCAGCGATGGGGACTGCTGACAGCGGTCAGCCCAAGACGCAGACCATCGTGGTCGGTCCGGTGGCGGCCGTCATCCCCATCAAAATGCTCGGCACCAACGGCGGCGGGTTCTACGGCATGAACTCTGCCCACCCGTTCGAAAACCCGAGTGCCTGGACCAACTTCATCACCACCTTGGCGATGATGCTGTTTCCCTTCGCGCTGGTGCTGATGTACGGCCGGATGCTGCGGCGGATGCGCCACGGCGCCGTCATCTATGCCGTTATGCTGGCGATGATGATCGGCCTGATCGGGTGGGCGATCTATTGGGACACGCTCAAGCCGAATCCCGGGTTGACCGCGAATCCTGGCAGTCGGGCCTTCGAGATCCCGAGCGCGACGGCGCCGGGAGGGAAGCGCGTCCTCACCATCCCCGCGATGGCTGGGTTACCAGTGGACCAGCACCTGGGCAACCTCGAAGGCAAGGAGCTGCGCTTCGGTACCTCCGCTGGCGCGACGTTCGCGGCCGTGACGACCGACGTGACGTGCGGCGCCGTGAATGCCGAACACGACAGCCTGAATCCCATGGCAGGTCTGTCGCCCCTGGCCGGCATGTGGATCAACGCCGTGTTCGGCGGCAAGGGCGTGGGCATGATCAACATGCTCTTGTACCTCATCATTGGAGTGTTCATCGCGGGCCAAATGGTGGGCCGCACGCCCGAGTACTTGGGCCGGAAGGTCGGGGCGCGCGAGATGAAGCTCGCGATGATCGCGTTGCTCGTCCACCCCATCCTGATTCTGGGACCGAGTGGCTGGTTTGCCGCCACGAGTTGGGGCACGAAGGCGGAGAGCAATCCTGGCCCCCACGGGCTCTCGCAAATCGTGTACCAGTTCTCCTCGGCCTCGGCAAACAATGGGTCGGCGTTCGATGGGCTCGGGGTGACGTACGGGTTCAACAATAACCCGAACCCGTCGCCGACCGCGGTGCAATGGGACATCGCCGCCGGCCTCGTCATCCTGTTCAGCCGCTATCTCCCGATCGTCGCGCCGATTGCCATGGCCGCGAGTCTGGGGAGGAAGAAAGAATCGCCCGTCACGCTGGGAACCATGCGGGACGACACCACAACGTTCGGATTCTTGTTGCTCGGCACCGTGCTCATCATCGGCGCGCTGCTCTTCCTGCCCGTCGCCGCGCTTGGGCCACTGGCAGAGCACCTCGGGCCGATTCCATTCGGCGGGTAGGTGCCGCGGCGTAGCCATCGTTCACTGAAGCTGACCAAACCGGGTTACGGAAGGAGCTCGCGACATGGACGCAGCGAGTGCTGCAGGGACTCCCGAGAAAATCATTCCGCAGGAACAAGGGCCGCGCCCGCCCCGCCGGATCAGGCGCCAGGACTTGTTTGCACCGGATCTGGTGCGTGCCGCGCTCAAGCAGTCGTTCGTCATGCTGCGGCCGGACATCCAGTGGAAGAATCCGGTGATGTTCGTCGTGGAGGTCGGGGCCCTCCTGACGCTCTTGTTCGTGATCCAGGCGGCAATCGGCGCCTCCGCGAGCCAGGTCCCCCTGACCTACTTTATCGCACTGGACTTCTGGCTCTTTCTGACCGTGCTGTTCGCCAATTTCGCCACGGCCCTGGCAGAGGAGCGTGGCAAAGCCCAAGCCGAATCCCTGCGCCGGGCCCGGCGCGAAACGCCCGCGTATCGGCTGCGCGGGAACGAGATCGAGCGCGTTTCCTCGGCCGACTTGAAGCCCGGGGACCTCGTCGTCGTGGAGGCCGGGCAGGTCATTCCGACCGATGGGGAAGTTATCGAGGGTGTGGCAACCGTTGATGAGTCGGCGATCACCGGCGAGTCGGCGCCCGTGATCCGGGAGGCGGGGGGCGACCGATCCGGCGTCACCGGCGGGACCACGGTCTTGTCAGACCGGATCGTCGTGCGGATTGTCGCCCGCCCAGGGGAATCGTTCCTCGACAAGATGATCGCTCTCGTCGAGGGTGCGGTGCGTCAGCGCACGCCCAACGAAATTGCCCTCACCCTCGTCCTCACCGCGTTCACGGTGATTTTCCTGATCGTCGTGGTCCCGCTGTGGCCGATGGCGTGGAATGCCGAGCAGTACATGATGAGCTACCTCGGCCTGCAGGAGCCCCTCAAGAGCCTCGGCACCGATGTGCCCACCCTGGTCGCGCTTCTAGTGTGTTTGATTCCCACCACCATCGGGGCCCTGCTGGCCGCGATCGGCATTGCCGGGATGGACCGCGCCCTGCGCGCCAACATCATCGCCAAGAGTGGCAAAGCGGTGGAAGTCGCCGGCGACATCGATACGGTCCTGCTGGACAAGACCGGCACCATCACGATCGGTAATCGCCAGGCGACGGAGTTCATTCCCATAGGAAAGTACGCCGTGGCGGAGGTAGGCCGTCTGGCAGCGCTGGCGTCCGCGGCCGATCAGACGCCCGAAGGCAAAAGCATAGTCAGAGTCTTCCTGTCGCAGAGCCAGACTCCCGCGGCGGTTGCCGCTCCTCATGGCGCGCAGTTCGTTCCGTTTACGGCACAGACTCGAATGAGCGGCATCGACCTTCCCGATGGCCGGCACATCCGCAAGGGCGCGCCGGACGCGGTGGTCAAGTACGCGGAGAGCCTGAACGGTGGCGTGCCACGAAATACCATGAGCGAATTGAATGCAATCGTGGAAAGGGTCGCCTCCAAGGGTGCGACGCCGCTCGCCGTAGCCGACGGCGACAAGATCGCCGGCGTGGTTGTCCTCGAAGACATTCTGAAGCCGGGGATCCGGGACCGCTTCGCCCGGCTACGGCGCATGGGCGTGCGCACTGTCATGATTACCGGAGACAACCCCCTCACGGCCGCGACCATCGCAAAGCAGGCGGGGGTGGATGATTTCATCGCCCAAGCCACTCCGGAATCAAAACTCGTGTATCTCCGCAAGGAACAGGCCGAAGGCAAGCTCGTCGCCATGATGGGCGACGGCACCAACGATGCGCCGGCGCTGGCCCAGGCGGACGTCGGCGTGGCCATGAACTCCGGCACGCAAGCCGCCAAAGAGGCCGGCAATATGGTCGACCTCGACAGCGACCCGACCAAACTCATTGAGGTGGTTGAGATCGGCAAACAACTCCTCATGACGCGGGGGGTCCTGTTCACCTTCTCGATCGCCAACGACGTGGCCAAGTACTTCGCCATCGTGCCGGCCCTGTTCGCCGGGACGCTGCCGTGGCTCAAGGCGATGGACATCATGCACCTGCACTCGCCGACGTCGGCGATCCTCTCGGCCGTGATTTTCAACGCGGTCATCATTCCGCTGCTCATTCCCATTGCGCTGAAAGGCGTCAAGTATCAGCCTTTGGGCGCGGACGCCCTGTTGCGGCGGAATTTGCTGATTTGGGGACTCGGCGGCGTCATCGTTCCGTTTATCGGTATCAAGCTAATCGACCTCATCATGGTCGCCATCCACCTGGTCGCCTGAGTGGCGGTCGAGGAGAAAAGCCATGTCGCGCTATCTCTCGAAGAGCTTGTGGCTCCTCGGGATTATCGTCGTCCTAGTCTGTGGGATCTACCCCGCGGTGCTGTGGGGGATCGGCCAGGTGTTCTTCCCCTTCCAGGCGAACGGGAGCCGGCTCCTGGGCCCCGACGGCAAGCCGGTGGGCTCTCTGCAGGTCGCCCAGCCGTTCACCAAGGATGAATATTTCCAACCGCGCCCCTCGGCGGCGTCCTACGACGCGTCGGCCTCCGCCTCCTCGGCCTTGGCCGCCTCCAACTACCAGCTCCGCGATCGTGTCGCCAGGGCCCTCGGCCCCATCGTCAAGTACAAGAGCGGCGCGAAGAAGGGGCAGCTCGTGGCGCCGGACGTGGAGAGTTGGTTCCAGGCGGACCGGTCCATGGGAAATCCGCACATCGTGGCGCAGTGGGCCGATGCTCACAACGGACTCGCCCAGGCGTGGGTGACCGGAGATCCCACCCATGGCCGGTTCGTGGACGCGTGGGCGAAGAAGCATCCTGACGTAGTGGCGCAGTGGGTGAAGGAGAATCCGGGGACGCCACAACCCAAGGCTCCAGACCTGGCGGTCGTCTTCTTTGAGACCTTCTCGAAGGAGAATCCGGGGCAGTTCCCTTCGGCTGTCACGCATCCGGCGGCCGACGGCAAGACAGTCACTGAGATTCAGCCGGTAAAAGAAGGACCGGACATTCAGTCGATCTTCTTCGACATGTGGCGGCAGGAGCATGCGGATGCCGACCTGGAACAGGTGCCCGGAGACATGGTGACGACCTCGGGCTCTGGCTTGGATCCGCACATCACCCTTCAGAATGCGCAATATCAGTTGGACCGCGTCGCCACGAAGTGGGCGCAGGATACGAAACGGGACCCGGCACAAGTCCGACAGGAAATCGAACAGATCCTGCAGGAGAAGGCCTGGGCGCCGTTTGGCGGCCTCGTGGGCGAAAAAGTCATCAATGTGCTCGAAGTAAATCTCGAGCTCCGCAAGCGCTACGGCGCACCCTCCTCCTAAAGGTAAGGTGAGGGGGATGGGAACTTGCTCTTGGTGAGTACCTTGCAAAACGGAGATACTGGCCTGACGGTCGGCGGCGTTCTATGAGCCTGTTATACGTTCGAAAGCATTCTCTTGGTGAGTATGCCGTGGATGGCTTCGACGTGAATGCCGTCGGGTGGGTCCTCACGCTCAATGCACGCGTCTTGAGTCAAGAGGACCGACGGGTGCTGTATGGTCTTTGGACTCAACTCCTGCGCGGTCAAACAGAAGACAAGAGCAAAGTTGATTGGCTGATCCGCTGGATGCTGCCGCGCTCGATCAGGCTCTCGGAGAAGAGCACGGGAGCATTCGCCAATCTTGTGGATCGCATGGCAGAACTGCGCCCATAGCGTTTCGGCTACAACGCCCTCCGCAAGCGCCGCGATGCCTGGCTGCTCCAGACGGCGCTGAGCTTCCTCTGTTGGTTTCTTGCGGCGAAGTTTCTTCCGAATTCATTTCCCCTATTCAGAGAGATCGTGCCGACGCTCTTCGTGATGAGTTTTGCTTGTTTGGTTCCCACAATGACGCTCTGGCGGGCCGCGGCTGCCGTAAGACACCTCAGCGCCAAGTGGCAGTTGAAGTAATCGGCTGCTATCCCAAGAGTGTCTGAACACGTAATGCCTGGAAAGTAGAAGCCCATCGGGGGACTCGGCTATCCTCCTCGGGGCTCGCAACACAGAGAGAGGAGGCCAAGACCCGATGCGCCTGGAAACGTTTATCAGGAAGTCGCTGGGAAGGAAAGCCCATACCGTGGTGAAGACGGAGGAACTCCCGGACGGGCGCCTGGTGGCCCACGTGGACCGGCTGCCGGGGCGCCGCCTGTGTTGCGGGAAGTGTGGGTGGCCCGCCAGCAGGGTGGCCCCCTTCTAGAAGCTGGCGAAGACCAACCGCACGCACCGCGACGGGATCCTGGCCTGGACGAAGCTCCGGGTCACCAACGGCGCCCTGGAGGGCATGAACAACAAAGTGAAGGCGATCAGTCATCGGGGGTTCGGCTTCCGGACGACGCGGACCTATAGCGCGAACATCTACCATTGTTGTGCAGCGCTCCCCTTGCCCTGACACTCTTGGGAAGGGAGCCCAACTTAGAGCGGCAGGACAAATGAACAGGAGATGGTCGAGATCGAGGTTCCTTTTCGCGGCGATGTTGGTCGCCCTCCTTGCGGCCGGTCCAGCATGGGCGCAGACGGCTGCGCCAGCCCTCGGGAGCGAGGCACCAGCGTCCGGTCAGGCGGATACCGGCGGATTGTGGACACGGGACACCCTGCTCGGCGATATGGGCGGGTTACGTCCGGCACTGGCGACCTACGGGATCTCGCTCGGCTTGTCCGAAACCAGCGAGGTGCTTGGCAACGTCGCCGGCGGCATTCATCGCGGCGCCGACTACGACGGCTTGACCCAGATGAGCCTCACGCTGAACACTGAAAAGGCTCTCGGCTGGGCTGGCGGCACGCTCAACATCAGCGCCCTGCAGATCCACGGCCGCAACCTGAGCCAGGACAATCTCGACACCCTGCAAACCGTCAGCGGCATCGAAGCGGACCGCGCGACACGCCTGTGGGAGCTGTGGTACCAGCAGGAGTTTCTCGACAGCCGGGCGGATGTGAAACTCGGTCAGCAGAGCCTGGATCAAGAGTTCATCGTCAGCCAGTACGCCGGCCTGTTCCTCAATTCGACGCTGGGGTGGCCAATGGTGCCAGCAGCCGACCTCTATGCCGGCGGGCCGGCCTATCCCCTGTCCTCGCTTGGCGTCCGGCTGCGCGCGCATGCGAGTCCGGCGCTGACCGTGCTGGGCGGCGTGTTCAACGACAACCCGCCGGGCGGTCCGTTCACTGACGATTCCGCGCTCCGCGACGGTGAGGCGTCCGGCACGCGGTTTAACCTGAGCACCGGCGCCCTCTTTATCGGCGAGCTTCAATATGCGGCTGGCCAGTCCCCGAACAAGGGCTGCACGAGTGTGACGTGCGGTCTGCCCGGCACCTACAAGCTGGGCGCCTGGTTCGATACCGCCGGTTTCCCGGACCAGCATTTCGGCACCGATGGCCTGTCGCTTGCCAATCCGCTCAGCAACGGAATGCCGCGCACGGATTGGCACAATTTCAGCATCTACGCGGTCGTGGACCAGACGGTCTGGCGCGCCGGGTCGGACAGTCCGCGCTCGGTCAGCGTGTTCCTGCGGCCGATGGGCGCGCCGGGCGACCGAAACCTGATCTCCTTTAGCCTCAATGCCGGGGTAACGCTGCAGGCACCCTTCGCAGGTCGCGACAATGATGCGGTCGGGATCGGCTACGGCTTCGCCCAGGTCAGCAGCGGCGCTGCCCAACTGGATCGCGACACCGGTTTCTTCTCCGGCGCGCCCTACCCGGTTCGGTCGAGCGAAAGCTTCCTCGAGCTGACCTATCAGGCCCACCTGACGCCGTGGTGGGTACTGCAGCCCGACTTTCAATACGTGTTCAACCCGGGCGGCGGCATCCAAAATCCGGCCAACCCGAGCCGGCGGATTGCCAATGAGACGGTCCTCGGCCTCAGGACTGTCATCACCTTCTAGAAGAGAATGCGGACAATGCTGTGAATTCTGCGCGTGCGAGGGACCTTAGACCGCGAGGAGGCCCTGTCCTGGTGCGACGTGATATAAGGCGGAGCGATCCCCCACGGACGGCGGCGGCCCCGCCACGGACTCAGCCCTGCCGCGGTCGCCTCCCCCGGCTTCGGGTCGGGGCCGCCAGTGGACCCGGGCCCGCGACGCAGCGCATCGGAGCCATGCCCCCGCCCGAGAAGCCCCGCGACAGCGCTCGGCCCGGACCCGACGGGCGGCCGGGAAACCTCATCCCAACCAGCCTGCCTGGACAGGCGCCCAGGCTCCCCACGTCGCCCCCCCACCCGACCAGTTTCGCGGGCGATTTTCCGGTCAAATCGTGCATCTGGTGCTCGGGGATCGCCCACGGTACCCATTCCGCCCCGCAGTCCCGGCCACGGCCGCGCCGGGAGCGGGGAGCCCCGGCCCGAGCTTCCGGGAGGCACGCCGGACGCGCGGTCAACGAATCTAAAGAGTTAGCGCAGTGGCCAGGCCCATGGCACCCGCACGGGGCCGCCCGGACGAGGCTCCCGGCGACCACGCAGACCCGGACCGCGCGGGGAGTGCACCCCCATGTGCATCCCCATGTGCACCCCCATGTGCATCCCCATGTGCATTCCCCTGTGCATCCCCTAGCACAGGGGGATGCACAAGGAATAACCGTATCAGAAATATGGTGACAGCCTTCCCAGGAGGGGTGTAGGCTCCCTCCTGATGGCCACCTCCCCTGTCCAGGTCGCCCTCCCGAGTGTCCTGACCGCCGCCGAGCGCGCCCCCACCCTGGAGCGCTGGGCGCGGGGGCGCCGGATCCCGCGGCGAGTGGTCCGGCGGGCCCGCATCGTCCTCCAGGCGGCTGCCGGGCTCGCCAATGCCGCCATCGCCCGGGCCCTGCGAACCGACCGGGAATGCGTCGGCCGCTGCCGGGCCCGGTTTGCCGCCGAGCGGCTGCCGGGGCTCCCGCACGAGGCCGCCCGTCCCGGGCGCCCTGTGGTCCGCAGAAAAACTGTCTGCCCATCCAATCGCGCATAGAATGTGGATCTAACTCCTCATAAACACAGCGAAAGCTCTTCCCGCCATCGGAGCAAGTCGTCCCAGCCAGAACCATGCGCCCAACGTGGGTGCCGGTCCCCCGGCACCATAATTGTGCAATTGCCTATGGATTTAGCTCCTAATATCCGCTATCCTCTGACCAGCACTGGGAGGGGCCATGGCCAGAGGGTATGCGGAACGCAGCCTGAGCGAGTTCCA
>Ga0181527_1001826_pt1 | contig 21157 bp, 13 predicted proteins | sample PEATcosm2014_Bin_30_FD_119762 | JGI IMG/M metagenome (GOLD analysis project Ga0181527, IMG submission 119762) | Peatland microbial communities from MTU Mesocosm Facility, Houghton, MI, USA - PEATcosm2014_Bin06_60_metaG | ecosystem: Environmental > Terrestrial > Soil > Wetlands > Peat | place...
CTGCCGCTGGAGCGTTCGTTCAAGCTCGCCGTGGCTGCCAGCGGTTTCGACGCCGGCATCCAGGCCGAGAGTTTCCATCCGGACTGCATTATCGTGGATTTCTCGATCGGCCGGACGGAGGCGCTCCAGATCTGCCAGAACCTGCGGCGCAACACCGAGTTCGCCGACGTGATCTTGATCGCCTTGCTGCCCGACGACGGCAGCTCGATCAGCTTCGATCGCTCCAGCATCAACGAGACGTTCAAGAAGCCGTTCGACGCGGCGCTCTTGGCCGAGCGGCTGCGGACGCTGATCGGGGCGAAGAAAGAACTCGTTTGACGCGGCTGTCTGCGCCGGCCCCTTGCGGCGCTGGCCATAAGTCCGATTCGCCGATTTAATTAACCCGTCGCGGTGGACCCCCGCGACGGATATTTTTTTCTTGGGACGCGCCCTTACCCGTCCCCGCCGAACCTCCGCCGCATGTCCGTGCTGGAAATCCCGCCCTCTTTGTCGTGCCTCGCGCGCGACCGTTCGATGATTTCCATGAACGCAGGGCTGAGACTGAGAGAGATGCTCTCCATGTCGGCGTTCTCGACCGGGACCACGATGGCAACAGGTTGGCCGCCACTGGTCACGACCACCGGCCCGTCGCCGATCCGTTGAGCGTAATCGGCCAGCGGCTCAACGGCATCGGCAATGTCTACCGTACGTAGCGTCATAATTCCACCACCTTATTCGCGATGCGAACTTGATCGCGTTCCTTGATTCCGATCGCGCGGATCAGAACCTTGGGAACCGGCTGCTCCTGGACGACGTAGTACACCCGCAGATCACCGAGGCGAAGCTCCCACGGCGCCAGGGAGTTGGGACGCATAGGTTTCCGATTTCGTGTTTCTGCGGTCGGCTCGTATGTGAGTTGTTCGTCCACCCCGTCGAGTACCGCCTTGCGCTGGCCGGCGGTCAGCGCCTGCATATGCTCGACTGTTTCGGGGGAGTACTCGACCTCGTAAGGCACCAGACATCCTTCCTTCTACAATTCTACGATTACGGCCAACCAGACGTTCGGCATTATGCCGCTAACGCAAACGAGCGTCAACCGCCCCACCAAAAATGAGCTGAAGGCGCGGGGTCGGGCGCCGTGTGGCCGTACCGGACGAATCGCGGCGAAGAAAGAGCTTGTTTGACGCGGCTGTCTGCGCCGGCCCCTTGCGGCGCTGGCCATAGTCCGATTCGCCGATTCAGTTAACCCGTCGCGGTAGACCCCCGCGACGGATATTTTTTTCTTGGGACGGGGCGAAAGGGGCGGTTACGGGTGTCCTGCGCCTGACGCACCTCCCTCGTGCGATGGTCCCTCGGCGAGTTCACAGCCCGGCAGCGCCCGCCTGAACTCCATGGCCCCCTTGGCGGTGAGCGCGGCGTGTTCAAATCTCAAGCACTTCAGGTTCACCAGGCCCTCCAAGTGGTCGAGGCCCGCGTCCGTAACGTGCGCGCCGCGCAGGTCCAGGAACGTCAGGGACCGCATGTTCGAGAGGTTACCCAGGCCGGCGTCCGTCACCCGCGCGTCGGCCTCGCCGCCCAGCACGAGGATTTCCAAATGGGGCAGCTTCGCGATGAACGGCAGCCACTTGTCGTCCGCACCCCACCAGTACAGCGAGAGCTCCCGCAACTTCGTCAGGCTGGCGAGACCGGCGAGCCCGCGATCGGAAATCGCCTCATCCGCCTGCTGACGAAACTGTGGCGCCGGTGCGAGGAAATCCAACTCCTGCAAGTTGCAAAATCGCCGCAGTTCAAGCAGGCCCTCGTCGCCGGACGGCAAAGTCGTAAGTGAAAAAAGCCGCTCCGGGCGCGGCAGGAAGCGGAGGACTGTTGCCGGCGAGCCGCCGCAGTTGATCTCGCGGAGGTGCCGGAAGTGCGAAAGCTGCTCCGGGTTGTCGAGTGATCCAGACCAGCGGGGTCCAAAGTTGCAAAAACGCCGGTACCCCGTCAGAATATGCAATCTGTATACGTGGTCGAACACCCTGAACGGCCGGTCCCCGACCAAGTACCGAAGCCAATTCGGGCCGGCAAGAGTCTCCTCATGGGTGAGGTGGCACACAGCGTGTATCCGCTTGATGGCCTCCTGCTCCTCCCGGCGCTCACGAAGTTCGAGCGAGAGCCAACACAGCGCCACGCCCGTCGTTGTGACAAGTCCAAGCAACCCGGTCAGGTAGAACCGCACCGGGCGGGTTCGCTGGCGCCGCCACGCCTCGAAAAGGGCTGCGCCGCCCGCAATAACGATCGCTGCAGCCGCGATGTCGGCGGCGAGCCGGAGGAAGCTCACCCAAGCCACTTCGCGCCACATCGCCCAGATCACGCTCGGTTTGACGCCGGCCAGGCGACCCCTGCCTTCCGAGAGCGCCAGCTCAGTATCAAGCGAATAATACCTGTCATCCTCGTACTTCAGGACTCGGCACAGGAACGTCGCCGGCCAGCCGTGGCGGACCTGTAGAACGGTGCCCGCAACCTCCTCACCCGGAAGGATGATCCGTCCGGGAATGTTTGCCAAGAGGAGGCTGGCCGCGATGATCCCTGCGACCGCGTAGGTCGAGCGGTGCAGGGGTGGCTTCCTGAACCGCGCCCGACCCGGGCCCGCCCGTCCGTTCGCATCGCTGCCCGTATTTGAAGCACACATCCGGCTGCCTCGGGTGAGCCGCCTCACGAAGCGGACGGCGCTCGCGCTGACCTATTGCGGTTGGCCGGGAAGCACGCCTTGCGTTCCCAGCGTGCCAAACAACTGGCTGTAGCGATCGAGCATCCACGCAAGCCTTCCCACGTCGCCCATGTCTTTGTCTTGGAAGAGACCCCCCTCTCCCCCGACAGCCCTGCGGAACCTGTCGGCGTACTGATCTGGTCTCAGGAAGCCCGCCGTGACCGCGCCGTATCCCGGCAATGCTTTGGACACTGGGGTGCAAGCCCACGCCCCAAGGGAAGCGCCGACAACGTCCACCTCCCTCTGCCTGCTCTGCGCCTCGATGGCAAAAAGACCGTTCTGAAAGTCCTTCAGGCTGATCGCTTTGTGCCTCGCTTGGCCCATTAGCTTGGCGGCGCTGCCGCTTTGCGATAGGTTGGCGAGCTCATACACGAGGTACTGAATCGCCTTGTCCTTTGGGGCGTTGTACGATATGCCTATCTGGCCCAATCGTGATCGAATCATTGTGCCGTCCGGCGCAGGCTCCTGGCCCACGGCCTCTGGCTCGGACCACGACGGGACCTGCTGAGTTCCGGACATGAGGGTTCCGAAGCTGATGCTAATTGTGCCTCCTCTTTTCTTGACCTCGGCCGTGGCCTGGTTGAGCAGGTCGGTAGCTTGCCGGGACTGTTTCAGCATGCCCAGCAAGTCGGAGGCGGAGTAGCCGTCCTTCGCCATCGGGCGCCCCACGAAATCCGTCCCGGCTGTGGGGCTCTTTTGCGGCGGCGCCGGCACGTCACCGTCACAGGGCCCCGGCCTGGGCGGCCCCGGCTGCCCCGTATCACCGGGCACGCCAGGCGGCGGCTGCCAGGCGCCGCCGCCGGAGTCACCGCCGCCGCCGCTGACTACCAGGCCCGTCGGGTCTTGCAGGGAGATCGGGTCGTCGCGCACGTAGCGGTAAAGGTTCTCGTCGCCCGCCGCCGGGTCGCGGCCCCGCGGGGAGTAACGCATGATTAGGTACTCGACCTCCGCCGCATCACTGGGCCGCTTACCAGTCCGTTGGGAGGATTGTGACGCACTCCGCATCGCGGTCAACGACATTGCAGACCTCGCTTGTGTCAATGGTATACGTGGTTGGTGAGCCGCTCGCTTCTCGCAGCCACCCCACCAACTTCCGAGCCATGTTGCCGGGATGACCCTCCTCGCCTTGGCCGAACAGGTAAAGGCCGCGCTCCAGGCTCAGGTTCATCTGCGCGCCATAGAGCGACCGACTCCGCGGGAAAAGGTGCCGCGCCAACAGCAGGTCTTCTTCCGCCGCCCGGAACCGGCGGGCGCGCACCCGGTGGTGCGCGCGCACACCGAGGAACACCCCCAACATCTCCCGCGGCGTGAGCGCGCGGAGCTCGGAACCGCAGGCAACCGCGACCTCAGGGATGCGATACTGCCGCCGGTAGTACGCGTCGGGATGGGAGCGGAAGCCGCCGCGGCCGAAGGCGGTCGCCTCGATGTTGTGCGTGACCTCGCCATCGTCGTAACGGCAAAAGAGATGGTTGCTCGCGCACGCGAGGCTGAGCGGCCACCCGAGCCGCCAGCCGAGCGCGAGGTGCAGCACCGGCATGTTCGCGCAACTTCCGCGGCGCCGGACCATCAGGCCGTTGACGAACACGTTCAGCGGATCGGTGTACAGGCGACTCCCCGCGTCCGCCAGGTCGTCGGGGTAGGTGACCTTCAGGACCTCGTCCACGTACCAGCAGACGATGCCCAAACGGAAGAAGCGAATGTCGCTCTTCCAATCCGCGGGGCTGCGGTAGAAATGTGGCTCCATGCGCGGGAGCCGCCGCCGGATGTCGGCCGCCCAGTCGTCCGCCAGCGCGACGTAGCGGCCAATTTCCAAATCGGCGAGGGCGGGAATCCCCCTGGCGACCGCAAGGTTCAAAACGACCGGGTCGACGGCCGCCAGTTCCTCTTCTGTGAGGCCAACGAACCGCTCCGCCGCGGGCCACGGCCCGACCTCCGACGGCGGCGACGGCACATGGAGCGCGCCGGACGGGCTACGGCCGCCCCGGCAAGCGTTGCCCCCCGCCGAGCAGGCGGCGCCTTCAGACGGCGACCGAGCGGTCCCCACGCCAAAGCCCCCCAAGGAGTCCATGGGCGTCTCCCTGATGACGGGCCGGACGGGCCTACGGTCCCGATGGCGGAGCCGAGACCGGTCCAGTTACCGGCATTATGCCAGTTAGGAAATCGGGCGCCAAGCACCCCGCGGGGAAAATTGGCTCTTCCGGCTCCGGGTTCGCACGCCGCCGCCTCTCGCGTGCTGCTTGGCGCCTTTTTGGCCGCTTTTTGGCGCGGGCGGGCGCTTCAGCACGAGGCAAGGGGCGAGCGAAAGGCTGCCCCGTCGCCGCATTCCAAAACGGCCCCTCGACGAACTCTCCGGCTGGGCTACAATCTATGGGTTCCGGCAAAACCCACAGCACCCTCACCCCCTGCCCCTCTCCCGGAGGGGGAGGGGAGGCTGCGTTAGGACCAGCGATAAACCGTCCAGCCCCTCCCCACCGCGCACGTCCCCCAAGCTCCGACTGCGCCGATCAAACAGGCCGCCGACGCAACTGACCGCGGATAACCGACAACTGATCGCTGATAACTGACCCCTGACGACTCCCCCCGACCACCGAGTGCGCTGATGAAACAGGCGGCCGAGGACCGCGCGCGGTCCCCACAAATCCTGCCCCCCCTCTATGCCCCGGTGCGGGAGGAACTCGACGAGGTCGAGCAGATCCTCCGCCGCGAGCTCCGCAACGATCACCCGTTCGTCGACGCCCTGGTGCAGTACGGGTTCCGCATGGGGGGCAAGCGGCTGCGGCCCGCGCTGGTGCTGCTTTCCGCGCGGGCCTCCGGCCAACTGCGGCGGGAGCACATGGTCCTGGCGGCGGCCATCGAAATGATCCACACCGCCACCCTGATCCACGACGACGTCCTGGACGAGGCCACCATGCGCCGCCACCTGGACACGGTCAACGTCCGCTGGAACAACGAGACCAGCGTGCTGCTGGGCGATTACCTGTTCACCCGCTCGCTCTGCCTGGCCAGCTCGCTGGGGGACGTGTTCGCCTGCCAGGCCATCGGGGACGCCAGCCGCGCGATGTGCGAAGGCGAGCTGCGGCAGGTCGAAAGCCGCGGCCACTACGGGCTGACCGAGCCGCAGTACCTGGAGATCGTCACCGGCAAGACGGCGGCCCTAACCGCCTGCTGCTGCCGCCTGGGGGCGCATTACGCCGGCGCCGATGCCCCGCTCGTGGACGCCCTGGCCCGCTACGGCCTCGAATTGGGCGTCGCCTTCCAGATCGCCGACGACCTGCTGGACGTGCTGGGGGACGAGGCCACGGTGGGCAAGTCGCTGGGCACCGACCTGTTGAAGCAGAAATCCACACTGCCCTTGATCCGGCTCTTGCAGCGGGTCAGCGCGGACGAGCGGGCGGAGCTGGTCGGGCAGCTTTCCGCGTCGGGCAATCACCACCGCGAGATTCTCCACAACTGGTGGGGCCGCTCGGACGCCCTGGCCTACGCCCGCTCGCAGGCCCTCGATCGGAGCCGCCGCGCGGCGGAGGAGCTGGCCGCGGTCGAGCCCAGCCCGGCGCGCGACGCCCTGGCCGGCCTGGCCGAGTTCGTCGTCCAGCGGCAGCATTAGCGCGGGTTCGCGAATCCCACCGCCAGGGCCACGATGCCGGCCAGCGTCACCAGGGCCGGCACCAGCCAGATCTTCGGCCACTGGAAGCGGCCGTTGACCGAAAAGCGGTCCATCACCCAGCCGGCCGCCTGCGTGCCGAGGAACAGGCCCACGCCCATGGTGGCGGCGGAGAGCAGGGCCTGGATGGAGTTCTTGATTTCCGCGCCCACCTCGTTGCAGTAGAGCTGGCCGACGATGACAAAGAACACGTAGGCCAGCCCGTGCAGCCCCTGCGAAGCCAGGATCAGCGGCCGGGGGCGGCCGACGACGTAGATCACGTACATCGCCAGCCAGCAGGCGGCCCCGAGGATCAACGTCCCCTTGAAGCCGAGCAGGCCGGGGAGGGACCAGGCCATGAGGGCCAGCCAGGTGGCCACGGTCTGCACGGCCTGGGCCATACCCATCGAGGCCGACACGTTCTTGCCCGACACTCCCAGATTCTGCATGAAATGGCCCGTGCCCAGGAAGTAGAACTGGATCGTGCCGATCACGGCCATCGAGACCACGAGGAAGACCAGGAAGTTGGGGTCGCCGAGCAGTTGCTTGGCGGCCGCGACGATGCTGCTGGAGTGCTGGGCGGCCTGCGGCAGGAAGAGGCAGCTTATGCCCATCAGCACGGAGAGGGCCGCGGCCAGGTAGAGGCAATCGCGTCCCTGGCCCTCGGTCTTGAAGATCCAGCGCCAGCCGGTGAGGAAGTAGCCCACCAGGGCCCAGGCGATGGGGCCCCAGATGAAGATCCCGCCCGATTCCGTGGCGGGGTCCTTGAGGTTGGCGAACAGCACGGCGTTCACGAGCGGCAGCGTGGCGGCGAAGCAAATTGAATAGAGGAACATCGTGGCGAAGAGCCGGGCGAACTTCTCCTGCCGCGCGGCGACCAGCAGCAGCACCGCGCCGGCCAGGTGGGCTGTGGCCAGGATCCACTTGGCCGACACCCAGAGGTCGGCGGCCGGGCCGGCCACTAGCGGCGCGAAGATGCACGCCAAGGGCAGCGTGGCGTAGATCCAGCCGGTCTGTTTGCCGCTCATCCCCAGCGGCCCGAGCAAGCGGGCCGCCAGGACCGGCGCCCAGGCCCCCCACACGGCGAACTCCAGGAACATCATCACGCTCAGCACGCCGTACAACGACCAACTCATGGCACCCTCCGAAAATGGCCTTCACTTCCGGCCGTTGGGCGGCAACGTTGCCACCACCAGCCAGAAATTTCCGATGGAGCGGACGACTTCCATCAGGCCGGCGAAATCGACCGGCTTGACGATGTAGCAGTTTGCGTGCAGATCGTAGCTCTTGACCACGTCCTGCTCGGCGCTGGAGCTGGTCAGGACCACGATGGGGATCGCGCGGAAGTCCGGGTCGAGCTTGATCTCAGAGAGGACCTGCCGGCCGTCCTTGCGGGGCAGGTTCAGGTCCAACAGGATGAGGTCGGGCCGGGGGGCCGCGGCGAACTTGCCCTGGCGGCGGAGGAACTCCAGGGCCTCCACACCGTCGCGGACGACGTGGACGCTGTTGGCGATCTTGGCCGATTTCAGGGCCTCCGTCGTCAGGAAGACATCGCCGTCGTTGTCTTCCACCATGAGGATTTCAATGGGTCTGGCGTTCATGGGACAGGCTCACGTGGGAAAGGTGAAGTAGAAGGTGGCTCCCCGGCCGGCTTGCGACTCGACCCAAATCCGCCCGCCGTGGCGGTCCACGATCTTTTTGCAGATCGCCAGGCCGATGCCGGTGCCCGGGTAGTGCTCGCGCGTATGCAGCCGCTGGAAGATCAGGAAGATGCGCTGCTGGAACTGCGGATCGATGCCGATGCCGTTGTCGCTCACGGAGAACCGCCAGTGGTCGTCCTGCCGCGTGGCGTCGACGTGGATCTTGGGCGGCGACTGGCCGCGAAACTTCAGCGCGTTGCCGACCAAATTCTGGAATAGCTGCACAAGCTGCACCTGGTCGGCCCGCACGGTCGGCAACTCGCCGTGCGTGATCCGGGCCGCCGTCTCGTCGATGCTCGAGCGCAAGTTCGCCAGGGCGCAATCCAGGGCGGCAGCGGAGTCGGTGGGCGCCCGTTCTTGCCCCCGCGTGCCGACGCGCGAATAGGCCAACAAGTCGTTGATCAGCGTCTGCATCCGCTTGGCGCCGTCCACGGCGAAGTCGATGTACTTATCGGCGTCGGCATCCAGCCGGCTGGCATATTGCCGCTGGAGAAGCTGCACGAAGCCGGCCACCATCCGCAACGGCTCTTGCAGATCGTGGGAGGCGACGTAGGCGAACTGCTCCAGGTCGCTGTTGGACCTTCTGAGCTCCTCGGCCGTTCGCTGCAACGACTCCTCCGCCCGCTTGCGATCGGTGATGTCGTTGCTGACTTCGAGAATGGCCGACGGCCGCCCTTTTTCGTCGCGGCGCAGGGTCCAGAGGACGGCCACGACGATCTCGGTCCCGTCCTTGCGGCGGCGAGTCAGCTCCCCTTCCCAATACCCCTGCTGGAGGCGAGCCCGGCGGACCTCCTCCAACGGCTGCGGGAAGCGGGTCTGGAACAGGTCTTGGGCCACTCGGCCCAGGGCCTCGCCGGCCTCGAAGCCATACAGGCGGCGGCACCCCTGGCTCCAGTGGACGATGCGGTACTCCGGGTCGAGAAACAGGACGTTGCCCATGTCCAAGAGGGCCAAGTCCTCTCTCTGTGCGGCGCTGACGGCGGCCGCCCATCGCGTCCGCCGCAGGCGTTCCGCCAGGACGCACAGGAGCAGGTTGAAGACCGCGAAAAGCAGCAGCGCCAGAATGCTGTTGGGGGCCTTGCCGTAAAGTTGCCCTGTGGGCGGGAAATACCAGACGATGGCCACGGCCGACGACAGCAGCGTGGCCAGCACCCCCGGTCCCCCGCCGCCGATGCTCGCCACTGCCAGGATGGCCGGATAGAAGATGATGAACGTGGGCAGCGGACCGACGGACGCTTCCAGCCACCACTTCAACAGCGCGGCCACGGTCACCGCCGCCGGCGCGGAAAGGTAGCGGACGGCCGTGCCCAACCGGTGTTTGCCGGGCGGGCCGGCGACACTCCCCGTCGCTGCGATGCTCATAGGAACGGCTCCGCGCCGCCACGGCTAGGGCGCTACCCAAAAGAGTAGCATTGATGGCCTGGGCGGGCAACCGGGACCGCTCCGCTAAATGGAGTTGCGTGATTTCGGGAGGAACCGGCCGTGGAGCCCCAGGCGTCAGCCCGGGGATCGGTGTTAGGATAACCGCCGCCTTGCGAAGAGTACATGCCATCCCGGGCTAACGCCCGGGGCTCACCACGTGCGCAGGCCCCCAGGATCACGCAAGCCCATTCAGAAGCCGGCCATGGCCGGCGCGGCGGCGTGCCCCAGCGGCGCAGGGGCCAAGGGGACCGGGAGGTGCTCGACAAAATCGGCCAGCTTCCGCGACGGCCCGGGATCCTGCAGCTTGCGGATCGCCTCCGCCTCGATCTGGCGGACCCGCTCGCGGGTCACGGAGAAGATGCGGCCGATCTCCTGGAGCGTGTAGGCGTAGCCGTCGGCCAGCCCGTAACGCAGCCGCAGGATCTCCCGCTCGCGGTAGTCCAGCGTCTGCAGCACGTCGGCGATGCGGCTCTTGAGCATGGCCAGGTTCATGCCGGCCAGCGGGTCTTGCTGGCGGTGGTCGTGGACCAGGTCGCCCAGGTAGTTCTCCTCCTGGTGCCCGACCGGCTGGTCGAGCGAGAGCGGCTGGTGGCTCATCTTCAGCGCCCGCTGGGTATCGGCGATCGACAGCCCGGTCTGCGAGGCCATTTCTTCCACGGTGGGCTCGCGGCCCTGGAAGTGCACGAGACTGCGCGTCACATCGCGGACCTTGCCCATCTTCTCGATCATGTGCACCGGGACACGGATGGTGCGGCTTTGATCGGCAATCGCGCGGCTGATGGCCTGGCGGATCCACCAGGTGGCGTAGGTCGAGAAGCGGAAGCCGCGGGCGTGCTCGAACTTATCCACCGCCCGCATCAGGCCGGTGTTGCCCTCCTGGATCAAGTCGAGGAAGCTCAGGCCGCGGTTGCGGTAGCGCTTGGCGATGGAGACGACCAAGCGGAGATTGCCGGCCACGAGCTCCCGCCGGGTGGCCTCGTGCACAGAGCGGAGGGCGGCGATGCGGGCGAGCCTGCGGCGGAGGCTCTTGAGGGTGTCCAGCACCTGCCCCACCCGCCGCCAGGACTGCTTCCGGACGGTCTTGAGTTCTTGCTGACCGTCAGGCAGGCCGCGGAGCTGCCCAGCCCGGTAGGCGTCGGCTTCCATCCGCTCGAAGAGTTGCAGCAGGGCCGCATGGCCCGCCTGCAGCCGCTCGATGCGCGGCCCGATTTCCTCGACCAGCCGAGCGGCGCTGTGGCGCCGCGCGGCCAACCGCCGCCAGGCCTGACGCCGCAGGGCGAGCGGCACTTTCCGGCTCCTGGATTGCCGGAAATCCTCGCGGTTCCGCGCCAGCAGGTGCCGCAGCGTGCGGCAGTTGACAGCCAGTCGGCGCAAGCGCCGGCGCTTCTGGGCGGGGGTCATGAGCGGTGCCGCGATCACCTGGTCAATCCGCAGCCGACCGCCGAGCACCGCCCGAAACGCGGCCACCGCCGACTGCAAGATGTAATCCGAGCTGAGCAGTCCTTGCCGGAAGCGTCGCCGCGCGGTCTCGATCCGTCGGGCGGTGGACAGTTCCTCCCCTCGTGAAAGGAGAGGGATATCCCCCATTTGCATTAGATACGTGCGGATTGAGCCCGGCTCGTATTCTTCCATCCCCGCCTCCTCGTCCCATCACACCCGTCCCGCCGACGTGCGCGAACCGCAACCGCAGGTGCCCCTATGATTTCTACGCGAAAGCTTGGGCACCCGTTCAGTCCAGCGCCGTCACAATAGCAGCGACAAGCCCGTCCGCCCGGCACAAGCCGGCAGCATGGGGCCCCCCGGACGCCGTGCGAGGGTCTTTGCACCCGGCAACTCAACTCGGGCCGCAACTCGCCTGCGTCCTGCGGCGCATATTACCTGCCATCATTGTAATTATTGCGAGCGACCTGTCCAGGGCCACCCCGCCGATGCCGGTCCAAGGAAACCGTCAGGGGGTTATTCTTGGGCCCGGATGACCACGAACCGAGAGCCCTGGGCCGACTGCAAGAGGAGTAGAATGCCCTTTTCGAGGGGCTGTTCCTCCAGGATCTTCCGCAGGTCCTCGACCGATCGGACCGGCTTGCGGTTGGCCTGGGTAACGACCATTCCGGGTGCCACGCCGGCCTGGCTGGCGAGGCCGCCGGGCCGGACCTCCGTGACGACCACCCCGTGATCGGCTTGCACGCCCAGCGCCTTGGCCCGCTCGGGCGTCAGGCTCTCGCCCTGGATGCCGAGGCGGTCGAAGCGGGAGGTTGGCGGGCGGCCTACGGGCGCGCGGCTGGCTGTCCGCAACCCGTAGTCGGCCGGCTGCTCCGCCGGCACCACATCCAGCGTCAGCGGCCGCTCGTCGCGGATCACGGTGACCCGTTGGGCCTGGCCGATTTTGGCCTCCTCGACGACCCCTTGGAGCTGTTGCGGGCTGGCGATTTTTTTGCCGGCGAACTCGACGATGATGTCGCCGGGCCGCAGGCCGGCCTTTTCGGCCGGGGTCCCGTGGGGAACATCGGCCAGGAGGGCCCCCTGCTGTAGTTTCACGCCGAACTTCTCGGCCAACTGCGGCGTGACCGGCTGGATGGCGACTCCCAGGTAAGCCCGCAGCACTTTCCCCTGTTGGATCAACTGGCGGCTGACGAATTTTGCCAGATTGGCGGGGATTGCGAAGCCTACACCCTGATAGCCGCCGCTTTGGGTGGAAATGGCCGTGTTGATGCCGATCACCTCGCCGTCCAGATTCACCAGCGGTCCGCCGCTGTTGCCCGGGTTGATGGCCGCGTCGGTCTGCAGGAAGCTCTCGCGTGGGGTGATGCCCAGGCCGCGGCCCTTGGCACTGATGATCCCGGCGGTGACCGTCCCTTCCAGGCCGAAGGGCTGGCCGAGGGCCAACACCCAGTCACCGACCTCCAGCGAGTCGCTGTCGCCGAGCTTGCCCGCCTTCAGCGTCCCCGCACCTTCGATCCGCAGGATGGCCAGGTCCGTCTTGGGATCGGTCTTGATATTCTTGGCCTGGAACTCGCGGCCATCGGGCAGCCGGACGGTCACCTTGCCGCCCGCGGCCACCACGTGGTTATTGGTGAGAATGACTCCGGACGGGTCGATGATAATGCCCGATCCCGATTCCACGAGCTGGTGCTGCGGCAGGGCCGGCATCCCGCGGAAGAAACGGCGGAAATCGGGGTTGTTGCGGAACAAATCGCCGAAGGGCGTGTTGTCCAACTCCTCGTTTCCCTCGTCGTCGTCCGCGGCCGCCTTCTCCTTCTCGGGGCCCGCGGAAGTGGTGATCGTCACCACCGCGGGCAACACTTTTTCGGCTGCCGAGTGAAATGCGCTGGAGAGGGCCTTGGCGAAACTCGTGCCGGGTTGGGTGGTCGCATCGGCAGCCGGTTGGCCGGCGGCCGGGGCCTGCCCGGCGCCTGCCAATCTGGCCGGATCGACCTGGGCCAGTCCATCCTGGGCATCGCCCGCGCTGGCAAGCCAATGGCCAACGCCGTAGTCCGCCACGCCGCCGGCGACAAGCAGCCCGGCCACCGCCAAGAACGCCACCACCCCCGTCCAGCGGCGGGTGTGCCTCGGATGCCTCGCTTCAACCATTTGTGCTCTCCTTTCGATGCCACTCCCTCTTGACCACTATAGGATTGCAGTCTGAAGAAGTGAACAGCCCCACGGCAGAATGGCCTTTCCCGTTCTTGCCGGTAGCCCTTCAGAGGTTGGTTGCCGACCGGGTGGGAATCTTGTGCAATCTGGTCCTGATACGCGGCTGGCGTGGAGTTGGTTCGACCGGCATGAGCGACATATCTTCTGGTTGGGGCGGGGTCTCCGACCACGCCCCCGGACGCGACCGCAGGTCTCCTTGGCTACCCAGGAGACCTAGCGGTCGGCTCTCGGCGGGGTCGGAGACCCGCGCCGAACAGGCGCATCCGCGTGGTGCCCCAGCTTCCTTACAGGAAATGTTCCAGCAAGCGCCGGCTGGCGGCATCCAAGCGACGGGTGTCCGGGATCCAGTAGCGGATGCCGTGGGAATCGACGACCGATGCCTGGGCGGGTTCGATCCGCCGCACGTCGCCCTCGCTGTTGACCTGGAAAGAGGTCGGCCCGCGATCGGTCTCAACCCGCCATTCCGACGGCTCGCGGGGTGTCGCCGAATAGATCTTCAGAACGATGGGGACGAACTCCCGCTGGGCCAAGGCCTCCTCCAGCACTCGCCGCACGTCGCCGGGCACCTCCGCCAGGTCCGGGATCGCCAGGATCTCCTGCCCTTCGGCGTTGCACAACGACACCCAATGGTCCGGATGCGAGACGGGAAAGGCCCGGGAAGGCACCACGCCGACCTCGCGGCGCCCGTCGGGATCGATCAGGACGAGCTGCCCCCAGGTGTCGCATTCCAGGCGGAAGTTGCGGGGCGTCAACGGCTGTCGGCTCATCGGAGACCCCTTGCGGATGGCATGGACCAACCCATCCCGGGCTTGAACCCCGGCGGCATGGATGCGTTGAATTCTAACGTCGGGCAGACGCCGATAGTACCAGCGTCTTGGAATATAGTACCATTGTGTATTGGGATTTTTCGCGCCGGCGGGCGATTGCCATTGTGCGGCACGATTTTGTCAGGGATACGGTGTGTGCCGGGCAGGGCGAGCGGGGGAGCGTGTCGCCTTAGAAATCCCGGAAATTTCCTGTCATTGGGCAGCCTCTACCCACGAGGAAAAACTTGGGAATTCCCGGGTCTGCCTATTGCTTTTCAGTTTCAGCGAGGATTGAATCATAGGGATAAGAAGTGCCCCCGCGGCGGATGTGCGACGGCACGGCGGGGGCGCCTTCATCCCTCCAGGAACCCCTCCCGTCCCGTATTTGAGCCCACATCTTCAAGGCTGAGTCGGCTTGCACGGAATCCGCGTGCCGTGGGCGCCAACGTGGTGAGGCATTCTTCCTTGACGCATTGGCGGCATGTCGACGCCAACGTGCCGGGCGGAGCGCGTGAAACGAGCAAACGAGTGACTCAGGGGCCCCGGCCGGCAACAGACTTTCAAGAGATGGCCACTTCGTCGACAACCTAGGGACCGGCTGCGTGCAGGCCGGAGCATGAAGAAACTCGAAAGGGTGCGGCGGCGGGCTTGTCGCCGACGCGCCTTTGCGGTGGGACCAACAACTATGGAATTCCGAAGAGTGCTGGCGCTGCGTGGTCCGAACGTCTGGGCGAATTATCCCGTGCTGGAGGCCTGGGTGGCCCTCGGCGAACTCGACCGCCCCTCGACCGAGTTTCCGGGCATGGCCGAGCGCCTCATGGCGTGGCTGCCCAGCATGATCGAGCACCGTTGCAGCGTCGGCCAGCGCGGCGGATTCTTCCAGCGCCTCCGCGACGGCACTTATCCCTGCCACATCCTCGAGCACGTCACTTTGGAACTGCAGAGCCTGCTCGGCATGGACGCGGGCTACGGCCGCACCCGGGAAATCTCGGAAAAGGGCGTGTACCGCGTGGTCGTCGAGTACAAGGAGGAGACGGTGGCGCGGGCGTGCCTGGCCACGGCGCGGGAGTTGGTGCTGGCGGCCATCCACGATCGGCCCTTCGACGTGAAGGGCGAGATCGAGCGGCTCCGCGACCTGGCGCAGCAGTGCTGCCTGGGGCCGAGCACGCAAGCCATCATCGACGCCGCGGAGGCCCGCGGCATCCCCGCCCGCCGGCTGAACGACCAGAGCCTCGTGCAGCTCGGCCACGGCGCCCGCCAGCGGCGGATCCGGGCCGCGGAGACCGACCGCACCAGCTCCATCGCCGAAGCCATCGCGCAGGACAAGGAAATGACCCGCACGCTGCTGCGGTCGATGGGCGTGCCCGTGCCGGAGGGCCGGCCGGTCGCCAGCGCCGAGGAGGCATGGGAAGCGGCTTGTGACATCGGCGTCCCGGTGGTCGTCAAGCCGCAGGACGGCAACCAGGGGCGCGGCGTGGCCACCAACCTCAGCAGCAAGGAACAAGTGGCCAAGGCCTACGAGGCGGCCTTGGCGGAGAGCCGCTACGTGATCGTGGAGAAGTTCGTGCTGGGGCACGACTATCGCCTGCTGGTGGTCGGGGGGCGGCTGGTGGCCGCCGCCCGCCGCGAGCCCGCCCAGGTCCTCGGCGACGGCGCCCGCAGCGTGGCGCAACTCATTGACCTGGCCAACCAGGACCCGCGCCGCGGCGAGCACCACGCCACCGTGCTGAGCAAGATCAAGCTCGACGCCATCGCCCTGGCCGTGCTGGCCGACCAGGGGCTGACCCCCGACAGCGTGCCGCCGGCCGGCAGCGTGGTGCTCGTGCGCCGCAACGGCAACCTGAGCACCGGGGGCACGGCCATCGACGTCAGCGAGCGGGTCCATCCGCAGGTGGCTGCCCGCGCCGTCGAGGCCGCGGCGGCCATCGGCTTGGACATCGCCGGGGTGGACATCATAGCCAACGACATCAGCGTCGCGTTGGAGGAACAAGGCGGCGTCGTGGTCGAGGTCAACGCCGCGCCGGGGCTGCGCATGCACCTGCAACCCTCGGTCGGCGTCTCGCGGCCGGTGGGCAAGGCCATCGTCGAGCTTTTGTTTCCCGGCGGGCAGGACGGGCGGATCCCCATCGCCGCCGTCACCGGGGTGAACGGCAAGACCACCACCACCCGCTTCCTGACCCACATTCTCCGCGGGCTGGGCCTGAAGGTCGGCATGACTTCGACCGACGGCATCTACATCGACGGCCGCCGCATCGACAGCGGCGACTGCAGCGGCCCCTGGAGCGCCGGCTCCGTCCTGCTCAACCCCACGGTCGAGGTCGCGGTCTTCGAGACCGCCCGCGGCGGCATCCTCCGCGCCGGGCTGGGCTTCGACCGCTGCGACGTGGCGGTGGTCACGAATATCGGCGACGGCGACCACCTGGGCCTGAACGAAATCCATACCGTCGAGGACCTGGCCAAGGTGAAGCGCGCGATCGTCGACGTCGTGCCTCCCGAGGGCACCGCCGTGCTGAACGCCGCCGATCCCCTGGTCGTCGGCATGGAGCCCTACTGTGCCGGCAAGATCTGCTACTTCGCCCTGGACGAGAACCACCCGGTGATCGTCCGGCACCGCAACGCCGGCGGCCAGGCCCTCTTCGTCCGCCAGAACACGATCATGCTGGCCGACGGCATGCGGCAGCAGCCGCTGTTGCCGCTGTCGCGCGTGCCGCTGTGCCGGGGCGGGCAGGTGGGCTTCCACGTCGAGAACACGCTGGCCGCCGTGGGAGCGGCCGTCGCGCTCGGCGTGCCGCCCGAGGTGATCCTCGCCCGCGCCGAAACCTTCGCCGCCGACACGGAAAAAGCCCCGGCACGCTTCAACGTCCTGGAGATTCGCGGGGCCACGGTCGTGGTGGACTACGGCCACAATGCCGACGCGCTGCGGGCGCTGGTGCGGGCCCTGGAGCCGTTTCCGCACCAGCGGCGGACCTGCGTCTACACCACCGCCGGCGATCGCCGCGACGCCGACATGATCCGCCAAGGCGAGATCCTCGGCAATGCTTTCGACCGCGTCATCCTCTACGAGGACCACTACCTTCGCGGCCGCGCCGCCGGCGAGATCATCCGCCTGATCCGGCAGGGAGTCGAGGCGGGCAAGCGGACCCGGCAGATCGACGAGATCCAGGGGGCCGACGCCGCGGTCGAGCTGGCGCTGGGCAGTGCCCAGCCCGGCGACCTGATGCTGATCCAGGCCGACACCGTGGACGAGACGCTGCAGTTCATCCGCCGCTACATCGAGTCCATCACGCCGGAGTTGGGGGTCGAGGAGATCGTGGCCCCGGCCGAACAGGCCGCCAAGTCGGCCGGCGGGGTATCCGCGGCGGCAGGGTCGCCGGACGAGATTGTTGCGGACGAGCTGGCCCCCGCCCCGACCATCGCCAAGTTCTGACGCGGATCGCTAGAACCACAGGCGGAGGCCGCCCACGAGGCCGTTCCAGTGCGCCCGTCCGATGTCGGTGTATTCATATCCGACAATGCGGAAAGGGGGCCACCTTCTCCTTCTCACCCAATGCTCACTTGCTTTATCAGGTTGCAGATGTATAATGGCGGTTGGATCGAATCCAGCCTGCCCCCCTACAGAGGGAAAGCATGTCGATCAGCATCGCCCAGTTCATCGAGCGACTGACCGAGAGCGGCCTGATGTCGGCGGCCGAAGTCTCCACGTTCCAGGAGAGCCTGCCCCCCGACAAACGGCCCAAGGATGTGCAGCAGCTCGCCCAAGTCCTCGTCCAGCGGGGCAAGCTCACCAAGTACCAGGCCCAGGCCGTCTACCAGGGCAAGACCAAGGGACTGGCCTTCGGCGAGTATGTCGTGCTGGACAAGCTCGGCGAGGGCGGGATGGGCGTAGTGCTGAAGGCCCAGCACCGCCGGATGAAACGCACGGTGGCGATCAAGGTCCTCTCCGCTTCGGCCATGAAGCAGACCGGGGCCATCGAGCGGTTCCACCGCGAGGTGGAAGCGGCGGCCAAGCTCTCGCATCCCAACATTGTCACGGCCTTTGACGCCAGCGAGTACCAGGGCTTGCACTACCTGGCGATGGAGTACGTCGAGGGCCGTGACCTGGCCAGCCTCGTCAAGGAGCGCGGGCCGCTGGGCGTCCGGGAGGCGGTCGAGTGCGTCTTGCAGGCCGCTTGCGGGCTTCAATATGCCCACGAGCAGGGTATTGTCCACCGCGACATCAAGCCGGGAAATCTGCTCTTGGATAAGAAGGGCACGGTCAAGATCCTCGACATGGGCCTGGCCCGCATCGCCGGCGCCGACGCGGCCCTGGGCGGGCCGGAACGCCTGACCGCCAGCGGCCAGGTGATGGGCACCTGCGACTACATGGCCCCCGAGCAGGCCTTCGACAGCCATAACGTGGATATCCGGGCCGACATTTATGCCTTGGGCTGCACGCTCTACCGGCTCCTGACCGGCCAGCCGCCCTATGTCCGCGAAACGCTGATGCAGATTCTCGTGGCGCATCGCGAGGACCCGATCCCCTCGCTGTGCGCGGCCCGGCCAGACGTGCCCGCAGAGCTGGACGGGCTGTTTCAGAAGATGCTGGCCAAGCAACCCGAGAAGCGGCAGCCGTCGATGGCCGAGGTGGCGGCGGAGCTGGAGGCAATCTTGGGCGTGTCTTCGGGGCGGCCGTTAACGGCGGCGACGAAGGCCGAATCCTCAAGCGCGGCCCTCTCCAAGAGCCTGGCGTTCCTGCAGGAAAACAGGCCGGCCGGCACGCTGACAAAGCAGCTCGAGACCACCGGTGCGGAACGGACCATGCCGTACATGGGCCGGCAAGACACGGGCACGAACATTTTGGGCAAGGTGAAGCGGGCAGCCGGCGCGGCTCGCCGCAGGCCGCTGGTGCTTTTGGGCATCGGCGGGGGCCTGGTGATGCTGCTGGGGATCATCCTGGTGCTCACGCTCCGCCACGGGACACTGACGGTCGAGATCGACGAGCAGTTAGGCAAGGACGTGCAAGTGGCCGTCAGCCAAGGCGGCCAGAAGGTTCAACTGGCGGATGCCAAGTCGGGCTGGACGCTCAGCCTCAGCCCCGGCAATTACGACCTTGCCGTCGAGGGTGGCGACAACCGGTTCCAGTTCGACTCCCGGAACGTTACGGTCACGCGCGGTGGCCAAGTGAAGGTCCGGGTCATCTTCAAACCGGCCCCGCCCGCCGTCGCATCCCTCGACGAAGCCATGGCCCGCGAGCATCAAGCGGCCTGGGCCAAGCGCCTCGGCGTGCCGGTTGAGGTCACCAACTCCATCGGCATGAAACTGGTGCTCATCCCGCCGGGCGAGTTCATGATGGGCTCGCCCAAGGAACTGATCGAAGAGGAGTTGAAGGCAGATGGCGAAGACCAGTGGTACAAGGATCACCTGCCGGGCGAGGGGCCACGACATCGGGTGCGGATCACCAAGCCGTTTTACTTGGGGATGTATGTGGTGACGCAGCGAGAATACCAGTCGGTCATGGGCAACAACCCCAGCGAGTTCTCGGCCACGGGCAAGGGAAAAGACAAGGTCGGCGGTCAGGATACGAAGCGGTTTCCCGTAGAGTGTGTGTCATGGGATGATGCGGTGGAGTTTTGCCGGAAACTATCGGAGATGCCGGGGGAGCGGGCGGGGGGGCGAACGTACCGCTTGCCCTCGGAGGCACAGTGGGAGTATGCGTGTCGTGCGGAGAGCACGGGCCGGTACAACTTCAGTTCGGGCCGCAGCGGGATTCCAAAGGAGTACGAGGAGCACGAGTTGTCCGACTACGATTGGTTCCGCGATAACGCGGGTGGGATGCCGCACGCGGTGGGCCTCAAGCGACCGAGCGGATGGGGATTGTATGATATGCAGGGGAACGTGTGGCAGTGGTGCCAGGATTGGTACGACAAGGGGTATTATGTGAAGTCGCCTACGGACGACCCGACCGGTCCCCTTGACGGCTCGAACCGCGTGCAACGCGGCGGTAGCTGGTTCACCTCGGCGTGGCGCTGCCGGCCGGCATACCGCAGCATCATCGAGCCCGGGGGCCGCTGCTACGACCTGGGCTTCCGCGCCTCCCTGGTTCTGGCGGACAAGCCGGCAGCGTCCGGTACTCAGAATTCAGCGCGGAGTACGGAGCACCCGGTACCGGCCACCCAGCAGGCCGGTCCACCTCCCGCCATCGCCCCGTTCGGCGAAAAGAAGGCAAAGGAACATCAAGAGGGCTGGGCCAAGCACCTCGGCGCGCCAGTCGAGATCACCAACTCCATCGGCACTAAGCTGGTGCTCATCCCGCCCGGCGAGTTCGACATGGGTTCCACCCCCGAGGAAGTTGCCTGGGTGGTCGAGCGATATAAGGAGGACGATTCGGATATAAATCGTGGCCCGCGAAGTCGGGCTAGGGAAACGCCACGACACCGGGTGAAAATCGCCAAGCCGTTCTACCTGGGAATGCATCATGTCACCCAAGCGGAATACGAGAAGGTGATGGGAATGGACCCGAGCAGATTCACCGAGAAGCAAGCGGACGCCTCTGCCTTCAAGCCGCCGCTGACGGAAGCGTGGGGCCGCCTGGGTGCCCGCAAGAAGGTGGCAGGCATGGACACCAGCCGTCACCCGGTGGACTCGGTCACTTGGGGGGAGGCGATGGAGTTCTGCCGCAGGCTCTCGGTGATGCCCTCCGAGCGAGCCGCCAGACGGGTGTATCGTCTGCCGACCGAAGCGGAGTGGGAGTATGCCTGCCGGGCGGGAACGACCACCCAGTGGTACTGCGGTAGCGACGTGGCAGGAGCGGATGATGCGGCGTGGATCTGGAACAACGCAGGCGGGATGACGCACCCCGTGGGCGAAAAGAAGCCGAACGCTTGGGATCTTTATGATATGCACGGAAATGCGTTCCAGTGGTGCGCCGACTGGTTCAGTGCGGACTACTACAAGCATTCCCCTCCGAGCGACCCAATGGGACCAACCACCGGCTCCGACCGTGTGATACGCGGGGGCGACATCGGCGATTGGGCCCGCAACTGCCGCTCCGCGTATCGCTGCCACATGGCGCCCGACTCCCGCGGCTACACCACTGGTTTTCGGGTGGTGGCGGAGGTCGAGGGAAAGGCGGAAGGCAGTACGACAGGTTCTGCTCCAGTCCCTAATTCCCAATCCCCAATCCTGCCTCCCGCCGTCGCTCCGTTCGACGCCCAGAAGGCGAAGGAGCATC
>Ga0181527_1001827_pt1 | contig 21137 bp, 15 predicted proteins | sample PEATcosm2014_Bin_30_FD_119762 | JGI IMG/M metagenome (GOLD analysis project Ga0181527, IMG submission 119762) | Peatland microbial communities from MTU Mesocosm Facility, Houghton, MI, USA - PEATcosm2014_Bin06_60_metaG | ecosystem: Environmental > Terrestrial > Soil > Wetlands > Peat | place...
GCGGATCGTTCCCACCTGCCTCTGAGAGGGAAGCTAGGATGGATGACCCCACGCGCCGGTGTGAAAACGACATCGGCATCTGAAACGCGCCTTCGGGGCTCCCGGTCCCAAGCGGGGGCCCCATTTAATCTCCTCATAATCAGTAATTTGCGAAGAGTCTTTCTCAGCTATATTTCCTTAGAGCGCTGAAGCTGTGGCTGGCTTTGCATTGTTCTCGGCAAGGTACCGGGGCTCGCTGTGCCCAATTTTGTGCCCACCCAACCGCGAAATTGCGTCCGAAATACTGTCTTCGGAGGGATGAACATAACGAGCCGAAACCTTGATTGAAGAGTGGCCAGCAATCCGGGCTAGGGTCCATACGTCTACGCCCGAGGTTCCGAGCCTTGTTAAGAAAGTGTGGCGGAGGGAGTGCAAGACGAATGGCCGCACCTTACTCTCCTCTACGGCCTTGACGTGCATCCTGCGAATCTTCTCGGCGTGGACATAGCCCGCGCGGGTCTCTCCTGGCCAAACGAATCCGCTCTCTGGCTTCTTGGCACGCAGCCACAGGTTCCGCAAGACTGAACCGACTCGCGGAGTCATCGGAAGCACGCGCCGTGCTGCGGCGGTCTTGCCACTGGCTACTTGGAGGAAACCTCCGCTGTCGCTCGCAAAGGCAATGTACTCCCAACGAAGGGAGGCACATTCATCTGGACGTAAGCCTGTGTCAAACATAACTGAAGCAATCGAGGCAAGAGGCTCGGGAGCGGCAGCCAAGTACCGCACCTCCTCTTCCGGGCTTATAACCCGGTCTCTGTGCCTTTCGCCGCGCAGAAGTTTAATCTTTGGCACACCTGCAAGCTCGCCCCATTCGACGGCCAACCCCAGCACTCGACGAAGCACACGCAGAGTAGAGTTCACAGTTGAAATCTGGAGCCCATTGCCTTGCGCCTGCCGATGGGCCGCGAAGTCAGCAATGTGCTCGCCAGTTATTTCGTCCAAGTGGCGTGATGCCAGCGGCCCATACGCGCAGATCGCCCGAAATCCGGGCCGATACCAACGAACGTAAGTACCTGGGGAGTTTATCTCGAACGTAGCTCTAGCCCACGGATCAACACGTCCGTTGATGAATTCTCTAAGCGTAGGGAAAGGCTTCTTTTCTCTGATGCCGACTTCGCCCTTTGCAAGGGACGTGCGGTGCGCCGCTTCCATCTGTCGCGCAACCTTATCGTTGCCCTGCTTGGTGGACTCGCGGACGAGCTGGCCGTTCCACATGAATTTGTACCAGTAAACTCCACATGAGCCGCGTTCTCCGCATTTGCTGCATGTGCTGTTCGGTCCCTTGTTATCGCAGCCGCGTCTGTAAATCATCGCTTTGTCCTCCCTGGAGACTTCCGCTTCCTGGCTCGCCTTCTTTCACCCTTCTCGCGCCACCATTTGAGTGCATATTGACGATGGGCATATTCCGTGCAGGGACCCAATTCGCAGTATTTTTGGTCTTTACGACCCTTCAAGAAATAAGGGGCAGGGCAACCCGGATTTTCACAAACGCCGATCTTGCGAGCAGAATAGTCGCGCAAAAACAAATAAGAAATGAACTTCCACAAGTCATCGGTTGAGAGCAAAAGAGTGTCATATCGGTATCCGGGGAAGATTGAAAGGGCAAAGGAGTGCTCATCAACCAGGTCCCACCCGATTTCCTCTTGCACGCCCATCATGGGTTCGGCTGTGCCCAGCTCCGGAGGGAACGACCATGCCCTGCGCAAGGTATTCTGTAGTTTTGCGACCTCCGCAATATCTTGGTCGAAGATGAATTCTTCGCCACTGTAAGCCCCACGAAACCCGCCATAAGTTCTAACGAACCACTCAACCGACTTCGGGTCTATTCGCAATCCCGAATCAGGCCTTGTGCTCGGCTCCCCGTGATCGTCGTAGGTCGGAAGATTTGCGAGTGCTACATGAGGCAGTACCTTCCATTCGGACTCAAATATCTCGCCCAAAGAATACGTTCCAATAATATGGCCATTCTCAATGTTGGTAGTCTCTGGTTGAAACAGCCCGGCAAGTGAGACCCTGCCCGTTATTTGGAAATGGGAGCTTGATGTCTTTGACGGAGTGCCTTGTTTTACCATGCTTGACCTCTTTATTTTCCTTGACGACAAGCAGCTTTATCTCTATGCTTAACTAGAGTAAAGCATCGCATATGAATAGGCCCGATGTCAAGCGAAAATCGCGAGGTTGCTGATGGTTGATGTTAGCCAAACCGAGTTGCTCACTATTCCTGAAACCGCTGCGCTTCTACGGTTGAAGGTTTCCACGATTCGAGCGTGGGTGCTTCAGCGCCGGGTGCCGTTCGTGAAGCTGGGCGGACGTGTCTTTCTACGGCGGACAGATCTTCAGGCACTCATTGATGGCAGTGTGGTTCCGGCGAAATCAGATTTGAGGTCACAACGAGGTTGCCTGCAACAGGGTCAGCACGATCAAAACCCAAGCGCGGGAACAAAGGAGCAAGAACATGACAAATCCAAGTAAAGACAGTTCGGCCCGAGATTCGGCTTCTGCCGAGTCCCAGGTGCAACTATTGACGGATCAACTGAAGGATTTTCCATACGACCCCCGGTCACACGTCCAGGCGATCACGGTATGCCTCAATCCCTTGCGGGTAAGGACAATACTTTCACGCCTCGGTCTCGCGGAACAGGGAAGAGAGAGGCAGCAGGTAACCGGAAGAGGCACGGTCTCATTTAACACAATCCTTAAACAGCCGCAGTTTATAGAGAGTGAGCGAGCGAGGCCCCAGCCGGAGCGAGCGATCACATGGATATGCTCAAACCCACTCGATTTAACACAACCTCTATTCGCATCTTTGGTTTCCAAACCAACGGATTAGCCTCTTTCTAAAAGCACGAGAAAGTGCCCCAAGTTGAAATGAGACTAACTAATGGTTTATAAAGCATATAGAAAAACTACATCTGTAACCTTTTACGGCTGCTAACACAGCCACAAAAGGTTACAGGCGACTGTTCGGGTATCTGAAAATCAACTGTAACCTTTTACGGTTGCACAGTTGTAACCTTTTCCGCGCGGACAAAAGGTATCAGATGTGCTATCCTGCTTTTGTCCGCAGAAAGGACTCGGAGTGACGAAGAAGAAAACGAAATCGCCAACGGGCTACGTGATGCCCACGGAAAAGCAGATTCTATTCCAGTGGAATGTACGGGGCCTCGAATGCAAACTGGCCCTCATTCTCCGGCGATTCGCTGTCCACGCCGACAAGAAGAACCCCGAGAATGACGGTTGGTGCATCACATCCCCGCGCGATCTGGGGAATTACACAAAGGAAACCCCTAAGGCAGTAGGCGAAGCTCTTGATAGTCTCGGAGAGAAGAACGCTATCGAAAGGGTGAAAGTAGAATCTGGAAAGAAAGAGAACTGGAGCAAGACGCGGTATCGCCTTCACAATGACAGCAGGCTGTTCATGGACAAGCCCAAGAAAAAGGCCCCGGCGAAAACTGCCCGAGGCCCAAAGGGAAGGTATGAGGCAACGGAAGCCTTCGTTAAACTCACGGACTCTTGGAGGGAGAACACACCACCAGTGAAGGCGAGCACCGAAGATATAGCGTAGAAACACGTTACAATCCCAACCGCAATCGAAGCCCTTCAAAACGCGACAACTTGCAGAGAAAGCACGCTCAAAATACCCGGAGCGTCAGCGCAAAACGATTGGACTTGGTGTGATTCGAGCACAATCGTAGCCGCATACTGCAAAGACCTCATCACCCCAAGCAACCGGCTCCTCATGCTAAGCTAACCCGCACTGATAGGCGGCAATCGTGTCAACGCCCGAAACGTCCACACAGGGAATCGTCACATACTCTTCTGTCCGGCGGCGTTTGAATCACAGGATTCGTCGGTTCTCACTCTTGATCGCAGCGGTTGGGACTTTCATAACGATGCTCGTTTATGTCGGTTCGGCCTTTTCGGCACTCGGGAACATGCTAACAATTCGACCACTGGGGGACTAACCACTGTCAATCTGACACTAGAAAAGAGATGGACGTTTCACGATTACGCAAGGTCGACTCTGCGCCCTCGATGCCTCGGGCTTGGGAGTTTGCGCGTACGCAGAACATGTTTTGGCTCGTCCGGTTTTTGATTTATAATAGAAGGTAAGAACAGAAACTCTCCCGCCTCGTGGTTTCCAACTTTCAGTACCCGCCAGGATCGGTTCAAAGTTTCCGCATTCATATAAGGAGAAATTAAGCGATGAGTACGCCAGTCGTAGAAGTGCCGGTTGAAGTCTCGGGCTCGATGCCCAACGGAGCAGTAATAAAACTCTGGGAACAAATCGTTCCCAGCAGTCTCGGACACATTCGTGACCACGGATCGGAAAAGTCCCGAATCGTGCACAACACTGCGCTCGGTGCAGCACTCAAGGAGTTGACCGAGAAAAAGAAGTATTGGGGATTCCTCGAAGGCGAAGATGCCACACTTTACCTGAGCTTGTTGAGCGAGCTTTCCGACGATGAGTTCGCAGTCCTCCATCCCGATCAGGTGAAAACACATAGTAAGAGAGGCGGACGACCGAGGAAATATCGGACAGCAAGAGCGCAGAAGATGGGACACGCTAAACGCCAACGACTGTACAGAGAACGAAAACTCTCCTTGCGATCCCAGATGTGACGAAAACCCCCTTGCAGCTTGTTGATAAATAAGGGTTTGCGGAAGCAAAAATCGCGTTCTGGCCCCACGGGCCTATCTTCAAAGGATCGTTCCTCATATTGCCCCTATCGCGTTCCCTACGGGAAACCTGCCAAGGCCGGAGTCGTGGCTTCCTTGCATGTTCACCTCACCTGAAAAGGCGACGGAAGCTGGCTTCTGTAAACTTTCCTGATCTCGGCGCTTCTATGGACGATATGTCACTCGCCATCCGGTACTTGTCTTTTGAACCCTGCCCTGCACTTCCAGCTGTCTGGGATTCCTTATGTAAGTATGCGACGGGTCATCTCTAACTCTCACAACCCTACAGATGTAGTACTGATCGCCGTGCTCGCAGGCCGTCTGCCACTCGTTGTCACTCATTTCAAATGTATTTTGCGTGCCAGCAGTTGCTTTCACTTCGATGAATCTTTCTTCTCCCGTTACCTCAAAAGATAGGATGTCATAGCCTTCGGCAACGGACTCCTGGCTAACCCAACTGATTTTCGCTGCAAGGTTAGAACGGTCTGCTCGCCGCAATCTTTCCCGTTCTGCCTTTAGTACGTGCTCTTCGCCAAGCCGACCATTCTCTTCCATGATTCGCTTAATGTTCAAAAACTCGTCCGGCGAGATCTTCCGTTTCTTCTTCGGCACCTTGCCTTTTTCGAAGGCCTCGATTGTGCGCTTCTCAATTTTTGGCAGGCCAGCGCGCACAGGTGGCTTGGGGCCACTCAAGATCAAAACGTCACCACCTGAGGCATTCTCATCGACCTCCAAGGAAATAGGTCCCTTTTGCTTACCGGATTTGCCCGAGTAAAGCCCATCGCCTTGGTACGTACCGGAGTGAATCTCCTTTATGTTGAACAGATATTCGGATAAGCGCAGTGGATTGATGAAGGCATGGTACTCGATACCCTTGGCAAACAGCATTGCTTTGCGGGGAAGCACAGAAATCCGGCCAGGCTTAGCAAAACCCAGACCTTCCTTGTCAAAGAAGCTGGAGGCGTTGCCTGTGGGGCCGCCGTGCTCGATGCGCTGCGAATCTACGCCGACATAAATATCAGAATCACTTTCGTATCCGAGAACCACATCACGGAATCTGCTAAGCGGTGGAAGGCCTTTTTGGTACGTCGAGGTAATCTCGATGCGCCGCTCTTCTGGTCTGGCTCTTCCTGAACCCGTGACTTTATAAACAAACAAGCGAATCCGAAGGTCAAGGCGGTCAGACTTAAGCAACATTTTCTGACCGTTGCGCACTAGTCGGCCATTGGCAGGGATTCTGTCGATTGCCCAGCCCGCTGCCAAGAGCGATTTGACAAGGTTCAACAGATGACTTTTCGCGGGGGCGCTGAGCAGCAGGTTAGGCATCGTTCTCCTTCAGGCGAACAATTATCTTGGGTCTCCTGGCCTCGCAACTACACCTTAAAAACCTGGAGTACTTCGTCGCCATAATGATTGATAACCTTTATCGCGAGTTTTCCGGACTTTGGCTTGTCGAACGGACGGCTTACTGTGCTGTATAGACTGCTCCAGCTCTCTTCATCAATTTCAGCGTGCAGCGCGCGCTTAAGCTTGTCGTACGGGTCTTCCGCTCCCGTAAAGTAAGCGTGGCGCACAAAAAAACTCTCGCCGTTATACTCGGTGTCGATAAACCAGCACGCAATATCGTCGGTAGACGCGCTACGAATCTGGCCTGTCGTGGGATCGTAAACATCGACGCCTTTGACCTCGATAACAATCTGGCCATTCTTCTGTTTCTCGATTTCTACATCCGGCTCGCCAAAGACCATGAACAGATTGCCCGCGCCGGTTTTCTTGAGGAGTTCATCTCCCATCGCCAGGTCGGGGTTCATCTTGGCAGGGAGCACTGTAAGCTTGCCGTACCGTTTCACTTCCTCCGCGACGTGCGGGTCAAAAGCAAAGCCACAGACAACGAGCATGTCAAAACCCACACCCTGCACCGCTTCTTTTGCAGCTTCCTTGACTTGCTGCGGCCCGACGGTGCCGTGTTCGGGACCGATAGATACGCCAATGCGCCTGATCTTGCCTTCGGTGGTGGTGTATTCGCCGGTGGCGTTCAGCCACACCCCAGGGTAGGGATCGAGCCGGTCAAAGGTCAGTCGTTCTTCTTTGCGAGTATTTTGGACGCCCGCCTTCCTGAGATTCTCCAGAATCATGGTGGCGAAATCTTGCTGTTTGCGGGCCTCCTGCTCGGTTCCCGTACCGATCTGATTCTCTTCGGCCGTGGACAGTACGCGATGCGGTGATAAGCTCTCCACCGAGAACGGTCCACACACACGAATCCGCTTATTGTCCTCGTAGGGTTGGTCGAACAGGATTTCGCTGTCCGCATGGCGGAGGATGGCAGCTTCGATCTGATCGCGAGCCATGCCTTTTCTCACATCAGGGTTATTGGCGATGGACGCGAAAGTGACGTGCGGTAAGCGTCTGTAGACAAAGCCTTTTTTGATGTCGCCTTCGGTCTTGTGTTCGGGCGGCACCTTGCCGGTCAATTCACTTTCCCGCCGTATTCCCTCCGGCGAGTCGGCCAGCAAGTAATAAGGATATTTCGCGGCCATCATACGCGTGCGCGCCAGCGCCAAGGCTACGCGGCTTGTGTCGCAGGTTATCCAGCGCCTCCCCCACTGCTCCGCGACATACGCTGTCGTTCCACTTCCGCAGGTCGGGTCGAAAACCAAATCGCCGGGATCGGTCGTCATCAGCAGACATCGCTTCACAATTTCAGGATTAGTCTGGACCACGTACACAGGATTTGCAGCACCACCAAAGCCACTCCAAAGATTGGTCATGGCTCGGCAAGGAAAATCACTGAAGTAGGTCACAAACCGGATGCTATTGTCTGTAGCCTCCACACGGTTGGCGGTTATTACTGCCTGAATGCCCTCCGGCGTTGTGCCCCACCAACGGTTGCCGGAATCAAATGTGCGGCCATTGTATTTAACCTCGAATTTGGAGCCGGGTCCTGGCTTGGTCATCAGCACTGTCATGTAAGGCAGCGCGTCCTTAGGAATTTCGCCGGAGTTCTTTTCGTCCAGCGTCATGCTTCGGCGCGTTCCGTCAGGAAGTTCTAGTTTTGTGTAGCCTGCTGAAACCGCATCCACCTTAGTTTCGTAGATCGCGCGATACTTAACGCGTTCTGCGTCCTTTGCGTACCAAACGATATAGTCGAGGACCGCACCAACGCGGTTCGCAGACTGCAAACCGCCAGCCGCCTTACTGAAGGAAATGAGACTCAAGAAATTCTCACTTCCGAAAACCTCGTCGAGCACGTTCCTCACCAGGTGGACGTTTTCATCGCCGATCTGCACAAATACGCTGCCGGTTTCAGTGAGGAGGTCCCGTGCCACGACCAGTCGGTCGCGTAGGTAGGAGAGGTAAGAGTGAATACCTAACTTCCAAGTGTCGCGAAAAGCGCGCACCTGCTCAGGTTGTCTGGTGGCGTCCTCGGCTTTGCCATCCTTCACCTCACGCTTACGCGTGCTGACCTGCCAGTTAGAGCCAAACTTGATGCCGTAGGGCGGATCAACGTAGATGGTTTGAACCTCGCCCTTAAGCCCTTCTTTCTCGGCCAGAGATGTCATCACCAGCAATGAATCGCCCAAGATTAAGCGGTTGGTCCAGTTCTGCTCGTGGTGATAAAAGTCCACCTTCTGAGCGAAGTCTTGCGGGCCACCGTTGAAGTCAGCAAAAAGGTTGGGCTCATCTTCACTGGATTGCTCGCTGCGAGGCAGCGCATCGATGATTGCCTTCGGGTGGATTTTTTCCTGGATATAGACTGGTACGACAGGCACAGCGAGATCTTTCTGGTCCTGTTCGTCCTTGCCCTTCCAGACCAGTTGTGGGTCGAGCGATGGATCGCGGGGGTACAGCATAGTCTTGGGTGCGAACTCTTCATCGGCTACAAAATCACGCAGTTCCTCGGTAGGGATATTGGCGCGTTTATCTCGATGGTGGATAGACTCGACTCTCGTCGGCACTGTTTTCTTCTTAGCCATGAACGACTTCCTTTGTAGTCTCTCGCTGCAACTGCTTTAGAAAACACCGAATTAGGTTCTGCGCGTTCCAGGGGTCGGCGACTTCGGCAAACGACCAGCGGCCGAATCCGCCGTGATTGTTGATAGCTGGCACCCATAGCTTTGTTGCGGTTGTCACTTTAGCGGCTTTGTCTTTCTTGTTCTCACCCGTCACCTCGACAATCAGGTTTAAGAGATCGTCGCGACCGTGACCATCGTCGATGCAGGCGATGAAGTCAGGAATAAAGTTCTTTTCCTCGCCATTCAAAGTATAAGGAACCAAGAAGCCCAGGTTCTGGTTCTTAGCGTATCGAACCACCTCGGGCATGGCTTCTAGGGTCTGCGCCATCTTCTGCTCCCACGAGTCGGTGTCGGCGACGACGTGCGAAATGTGGCATTTATCAGCGCTGGTGGCAAAAACAGGCCGCGTGGTGTCGAAATCAACGAAACGAGTCGAGCCAAGATTGTCATACGGACGCAGGATAGGTTTGAGCGCGGCGGCTTCGTCGGTAGAGGCGACGATGGCTTTGTAAATACGGTCGGTCGCGTCGTGCGCGAATTCGATCAGTAGCAACAGCTGAGGAAACGTGTTGTCCTTGAGCCTGACGCATTCAGCAAGCCAACGTTTGGTGATAGTAAGTAGTTGGGGGAAGAGCCAAGGCTTATCATTACCATCGTCATCACGGAAGTACTTTTCCAGCGTGAGCTTGGCCACCAGAAAAGCGACTTCGTTCACTCGACGACGCTTGAGATCGTCCAAGGTGTGAATGCTGGTTTCGCCGACAATGGGTGCGTTCTCTGTCTTGGTAGGGATGTCGGCGGTCGATAGTGTGAGATTGGAATCGTCGGAAAAAGTCGCGGTGAGCCGTTCGCCCACCACGTCGTAGCGGTAGCCCAGCAGTCGCGGAAAGGTAATCTCGCACCCGACACGACCTTCAAGGGCGCGTACGCGAGTCGGGAGCGGCCCCGGCTTGGGGTCTTTGGTAGCTCCACTACACGGGATGAACGAAAAGGGCACCCCGTAGATCTCGGCGTATTCCGGGTCAAAGTGCCCCTTTGTATTCGCGGCGTAACTCATGCGACGTAGTGCGCGGCCGACCACCTGCTCGCACAGCAATTGTGTTCCAAAGGCGCGAACGCCAAGGATATGGGTGACAGTGTTAGCGTCCCACCCTTCGGTGAGCATGGAGACACTCACAACACACTTAATATGTTCGCCGAGCTTACCTGCCTTGCCTACTGTGTTCATTACCTCGCGGAGCAGATCTTCGTCTGTGAGACTGTCGACATCGCGTCCGGGGAATCGAGTGCGGTACTCGGCTTTGAATTCATCGATTTCTCGGGCGGCGATCTTCTTGAAGTCGTCGCTCATGGATTCGCCGGATTCAAGCTGTCGGCTATCCACCAAAACGGTGTTGGGCCGGTGAAGCCAAGCACCACCGCCGTCATCGTTACGGAAGATCGGGAGTTGACCAGCCTGCACGATGGTCTGCTCACCCACCTGCTTTTCCCAGCCGGCAATGTAGTCGAAGACTAGCTTCGACACATTGGTGTTGTTGCAGACGACGATGAACACGGGCGGCGTGATGCCGCGGGCGCGTGCTTCGGTATTCTGCTCCCACATGCGGTAATACTTCTCATAGTTGCCGTAGAGACTGAGCAGTGCCCCTTGCAGTTCGACCGGAAGCTTCGGCTCGCTGCCGACCTGGTCGGACTTACGTCCCTTTTTCGGCAAATGGTCGCGAATGCGTAGCCACAGGTCCCGGTAGGTTGGCTGGTCGCCTACCATTGAGTCGTCGGCCACCGGCACACGGGGCACTTTTACGATCCCCGCCTCGATGGCATCAATCAGCGAGAAATCCGACACTACCCACGGAAAGAGCGTCCCTTCGGGATAGCCAGAACCGCGCAAAAAGAACGGCGTAGCTGAAAGATCGTAAATGGACTTTACGCCGATTTTAGCCTTCACGGCCTCGATTCCGGAGATCCAAACGCGAGCCTCTTCGTCGCGCAGTTTGGCTTCGATACGATCATCCCCAGACAGAGTTTCGTCCTCGCCGTCCGGCTTACGTCGGTAGCAATGATGGGCTTCGTCGTTGAGCACGATAATGTTCTTCTTGGTATTCAATTCGCGACAAACGCGACGCACCATCTGGTCGGGAGTCTCGGTGAACGGGCTCGGCTGCCCATCGGAAAGAATAGACTTCGTGATCTTGCCAGCGGCGATTTTCTCGCGCAACAAGAAGGCATGGTAGTTGGTGATGAGAATTTTGGCCTGCCCAAGTTGGTCGTGTAGTTGCGGCGGAACAATGTCTCGCTGACGATAGTAATTGCCCGGATCGTTCGGCAAGAGCACGCGTAGCCGGTCTCGGATGGTGATACCGGGCGTGACGATCAGAAAGGTGTCGGAGAACCGGGGATCCTTCGTGTTGGCGAGCTTGTTGAGCGTGTTCCAAGCGATCAGCATGGCCATCACAACGGTTTTGCCGGAACCGGTTGCCATCTTGAAGGCAATGCGTGGCAGGCCGGGATTTGAGGTGTCGTTTGCCTCCTTGATTACGTTCTCTATCCAGGCATCGCCGTATTTCTTTGCCACCTCGGCAACATAGATGGCAGTTTCAAGGGCTTCCAGTTGGCAGAAAAAGAGCTTCTTTTCGCGGTTTGGGTCGGTCCAGTAGGAAATCAAGCGTGAGGTGGTTGGGGTTACACCAACATAGCCGCCCTTTCGCCAGAGTGCGACCCGGTGGCGGATGTCATTGACGTGCTTGTTCTCTTCGATGCGGTCTTGCGTCCAATCCGTATCAAATTGAAGCTGGCGGCTGCCTTTCTTTCTCGGCTTGGCGATAGGGATGAAATAAGAACTGATGCGACGTCCCTCAACCACTTCGTTTGTTATTCCCTCGTCGCTAAACCTGAAATGGCGAGTCGGCTCGTCGAAAGGTGTGTTGATGATCGGGTTCTCGATGACGACTTGACTCATAATTGGTGTGCAGTCTTTCTTGGCCGAAAGGCCCTCTAAACCTCTTATCAGATCTCCCTTTGGTTGTCATTGTTAAGGGAAGGGCCCACAGGTAGTGCTTGAAGATGGGCAATCGTGGATTTCGCACACGCACTGGCTCCAATAAGTATCTGATCGGATAAACCATGACCGGCAAGTCCCATCCGCCAGGAGGCGAAACTGGCGGATGATTGACAAATGTTTCGTACTCCACCTGATTCACGCTCGCTTTACGAAAGACATACACCTCTGTCGGGGCGCTTGAGCCACAGCTAACACCGCTCAATGAGTGCTATCTCAAGTTTACTATTTTTATAAAATAGGGACTGCGTTCATTTGGGGCCCCTTCAAATACCCACCGGCCAATCGGACGCATACCCGGGGGTCTATTCTGGACAGTAACACGCTGACTTCTGGCATTTGCCGAGTTGCAAGGTGAATGTAAAATCCTTCGAAAATCGCTTGAAGATTGGATTATTTTGGGTCGCTGTGCCGAATTTGCTTGACAAAGTGTCAGTATTATGGCATATATGATGTCATAATTAAAACGGCCCTGCCAGATGCTGCAAACATCCGACAGAGCCTAACTCACATAGGAGGGCTTAGCTCCCATGCAAGCTGAATCGATTCTACAGCATCACTCGTCAGTCTATTCAATCGTCACAGAGCAAATTCTCAAGCAATTGGAATCTGGCGTAGCACCATGGCACAGACCGTGGACTACCGAGATTCCCAAGAACCTAGTTAGTAGACGGGCCTATCGGGGTATCAACGTGTTTCTATTGGCCAGCAATGGCTACGGCTCTCCCTATTGGCTGACATACAAGCAGGCCACGGAACGCGGTGGCTACGTCCGCAAAGGAGAACATGGCACCAGAATTGTCTTCTGGAAGATTGGCACGCGAGAGACCGAAGACGCAGACGGGGACACTATCGAGCGAAAATCTATCCTTCTGCGTTATTACACCGTGTTCAATGTCGAGCAATGCGACGGGATTCCTGTGCCCGAAGCTGTGCCCGTAGTCAATCCAATCGAGAAATGCGAACGCATCGTTCGACAGATGCCAAATCCGCCAGCGATGCAGCAAGACGGTCGCGCATGGTACAGGCCATCGACTGACACCGTAGGGATGCCATCGCGGAGTGCGTTCAATTCAGCCGAGGAGTTCTACTCCACGCTATTCCATGAGCTAACGCACAGCACAGGCCACACGAAGCGAGTCGGACGCGACGGTAGCGAAAAGCTGAACGCATTCGGCTCTGAGCCTTACTCGAAAGAGGAGTTAATTGCAGAAATGGGTGCCGCGATGCTCTGCGGTGTTGCTGGAATTGAGCGCAAGACACTCTCTAACTCTGCTGCCTATCTCAAGTCTTGGATTGACGTGCTCAAGAGTGATTCACACATGGTGGTATCAGCCGCGTCTCAAGCACAAAAGGCCGCCGACTACATCCAAGGGGGTGCGCTATGAGCACCCCTCCTCTCCCCTTTCCTCAGTCTCTCGCAGAGAAGTACAGGCCTCGCACGATTGCGGACTTTGTCGGCTTGGAAAAGCCGAAGAAGATTCTAACGAAGTTTGCAAGCGCGCCATACCAGTCCGCATGGCTCTTTGTCGGCCCTCCGGGTGTCGGAAAGACCAGCATGGCCCTGGCCCTAGCCAATCAGATCATGGCCGAATTGCACCACGTCCCGAGTCAGAAATGTAACGCAGAAGCGATTGACAAGGCTTGTCACGATTGCTGGTACGTACCACTTGCGGGCGGATTCCATCTCGTGCTTGTAGACGAGGCAGACAAAATGACACCTGTCGCGCAATTGGCCCTACTATCGAAGCTGGATGCGACTGCTTTTCCGCCGAGCACCGTTTTCATTTTCACTTGCAACGAAACTGGGAATCTTGAACCGCGTTTCCTGTCTCGGTGCCGCGTGCTGGAGTTCAGTTCCTATGGAATGAACGTAGAGATTGCTGCCTATCTCGACAACGTGTGGCACGCGGAAGGCGGAAATGGAAGCGGACCAGATCTGGCACGACTGGCCAAAGAGAGCCGCAATAACGTAAGGGACTGCCTCATGCGTTTGGAAGTGGAACTCATGGCCCAGTGAGGCCGGAGAGAAGATGGGATGATATGAAAAAGACCTATAGCACACAACAGGCCGCCAGAAAGATGGGCGTATCTTTCAGGACGCTTAATCGTTGGCTGGCTCTCGGATTGATTCGCCCCTCTATGGCAATCCCGATAGGCAGAGGGCGCACGCTCTGGCGCTGGAGCGATACCGACATAGCTAAGGGCCGCAAGGTGAGGGCCCAGCAGCATCCTGGCCCGAGGCCAAAGGCAGGCAAGCGGTGAGCAGCAAAGTAGCGATCTATGCCAGAGTCAGCACTAGCAACCACGGCCAGGACGTGAGCCTCCAGACCCGCGAGCAACACCGATTCGCTGAAGCACGCGGCTGGCAGGTTTTTGACGACTACATTGACCAGGGAGTGAGTGGGAGCAAGGATTCACGCCCTGAATTGAACCGGCTGATGGCGGACGCAAGGCGCAGAAAGTTTGATATTGTCCTCGTCTGGAAGCTGGACCGGTTTGGCCGGTCCCTACGGCATCTGGTGAATGCACTCGCGGAGTTTGAATCCCTGAATATCTCTTTCGTTTCCCTGAGCGATAACCTGGATCTGAGCACCGCGAGCGGAAGGCTAATGTTCAACATCATCGGCGCGATGGCCGAATTTGAGCGTGAGCTAATCCGCGAGAGAGTCAAAGCAGGCATGAAAAACGCCAAGGCCAAGGGAGTCCGCATTGGCAGGCCGCGAACGAAGATCGATGCTTCTCAGATTGCCCGCTTGCGCGATGGCGGGGCATCCCTGAGAGAGATTGCGGCGAGCCTGGGCGTGAGTCTCGGAACCGTGGCCTCACGTTCAAAAAGGCTGTCTCGGAGTGCGCCCGTAGTCGGTTGATTCTGTTGGAGCGATTCGAGGCTAGAGAGCGTGCAAAAAGGAAGTGGTTTATGAACGAAGCATAGGTTTCACTTGTCCCGCAGTGTTCACTGGTATGGCGATGGTCAAATAGCCGCAGAATTCGAAGTTCCGGTTGGATTGACGGCGATGCTGAGGTATTCCTTTTGCAGGTCCTCCAGCAGCTTCTCCAATTCCGCTTCGCGTAAGTACTTTTTCCGTCCTTGCTCGACTCGCTTTATGATCTTCCCGAGATAGCGCCCTCGCTCCAAGGGGCTCTTAATTCCTCGTCTAGCCCATGAAAGTCCTTGACTTCCCAGAACATGGTAGGGATAAGGGCCGCCGCGATCGGATTGAACAATCAAAGCCTCCAGTATCCGTGTCGCTTCATCGACATACCTTTGAGAGTTTGCTCCAGACGGATAGTCGATAGCTTTGCGGAAAAGTAGATAGGCCATTTCATTCTGCACGAAAGCGTCATCAGGCGCTAAATTGTTAGCTTGATTCAGAAAGTTCTCAGCAAGTCCGAGATCGCCAAATTCAACTTCCAAGCTCCCACGTTGCAGCCAAAAATGAGCGTCAAAGGCCAGCAGAGTTTCCATTTCACCAAACAAGTTCCGTGCTGCCTCTATTCCAATCGTGCGCATTAGAAATTCATGGTTAAGGACAGAACGCAGCAGCCGCCAGGCTCGCTCCGATCTCTGCGATGTTGGAGTCACTTTCGTCGCGGCGACTAGCGCAAGGCCAGAGAGCACATCGGCAAGTTGGCCCGTCTTTTGGAGGTCTGCAAGCAATAGCTCGGCAATTACCCGATGGCGGGCCCAAACGGTCTTATCTGGCATGGCAACTAAGACATGGCGCGATACCAGTTGATCAACGGCGTTTAGCTGAGCGTTTGACGAGTTCCCGGTAGCGATTAGAATCTCGTCCTTGGAAAGGCCAAATCGAAACACAGACGCTACGGCCACAAAGGAATAGGCGGCTTTCCCTTCGCCTTCCAAATCGTTCAATTCCTGACAAGCTTTTTCTTGGAATTTGCCGCCAGAGGTAGCCTGAAGCATAGCCACAAGTAATTGGCGTCCAGCATAGTCTCTGAAAGCGCGCCTCTGCTCATCGTAGGGTTTCCCTTTTAGAACTCCCAGCCGGTTCGCTTTGTCTAGCACTCCAATCAAAGAAGCGATATCGCCATCGGAAAGATTTGGAATTGAGAGCTCCACGATTGGAACCCCGGCGAGGGTGACTGGGTTGAGAACGCGATCCAGTTTTCCAGCTCTGACAGCAACGATGACCAACTGGCCTCGGTCATCGGACGCGATGTCGCGAACAAGAGGAGTCAAAGACGTTCCGAACAAGTCTGCGTCGTCGATTGCGAGCACTCGGGGTGCGTCTTCCTTCTGCATACACACACGCACATCTCGCGCTGAGATCTCATTCAGCCTATCGATCCATCCAACTTTCACGCCTTCCGCAACAAGACGGAGACACAAGCGCATCAGTGCTGTGCTCTTTCCCGAACCCGCCGTACCCGTGATTACCACGATTCCTTTGCGGCCGCTTTTCCCCAAAACCCCTTTGACCGTATTCCAGACTTCACCATCATTTTCGCGCTCAATTGCGCGGCCAGATTGTACATCGGCCCAAATCGGTTCTTGGCCAATCAAGAATTCTGAGCCTAGAGTGGGATTCGTCGCCAGATTGGCAACGTCTGGTAGAGACGCCAACTCTCTTCTGGCACCTGTTTGGAGAACCGACAGCTTCTCAAGACCCTGTCTTGCCGCTGAAGACATTTGGCCGAGAATCTCCGAAGCAAACTGCTCACCAGTCATCGGCACCCATTCCACGTTGAACTCTGTCAGCAAAGCCTGACGCGCTCGGTCAAGCGATGGCGTGACCAAGTAAGAGCGCGGGCGAAGCTCACGCATGTTCCTTCCCCCACTGTGTCCTCGACTGCGGCGCAATTCCAAATGCTTCCAAAGGGGAGGTTCATCAAGGCTAGTTCCGATGAAAACGATCGAGCGACTGAGCAGTTCAGCCGTCAATCTAAGGTACCAGGGATCGAATCGAGAGAGTCGTTCGCCATATTGGGTGACTGAGAATGTTACGCCATCGGGAATATCTGATATCAGTCCATTTAGATGGATTACCTGCAGAGCGGACAGCGACGCATTGGGAGCTGTGTAGTCTGCGTCTCCCGTTGTCCCGGAAAGGAGCAGTATTTTTCGCGGCAATTCAAACTTTCGCTCGACGGCACTGGCCAGATCATCAACGTTGAGCGTGTAAACCTTCGCCCAAGGCAACCCAAAAACTGTCCGATACCAATCAGGAAGTGAATTGGCATCGACAGACAGCCACGATGTCATGCGCTCCTTTAAGGCTTTTTTATGTCGGAGCAATGCGTGCTCGTATATGTCTTGCAGTTGGGTACTCGTCTCGAAGGTATCGCCAGGAAAGCACAACTCCCACAGGTCTTTCCTCAACTGCTCAGTACTTGGCAGATTATGTCCGTTGATGTTTTTGGCAGACAGGGAAAAGCCTGCGCCTGTAAACAGAACGGGTAGAGCGCGTTCGAACTGGCCGCTGAGGTGTGGAATCAGGGTCTTCGTGATTTCAGCTGTTTCCATGACCTATCCAGTGGAATGATACGGTATTTGGCGGCCCCTGATCCAGAGAAGCCTCGCAAGAAGCGTGGCCGTCTGCACGCGGCTCCAAATCATGTGATTTTGCCCCTTTCATCGCGTCGCTGCTCAGTCGCGCAAGACAAAATCAGACAGATGCGGTGACCGATCAAATGCGTATTTGCCCACCTGGTAGCATCAAGATGCCCGTGAGACCTGGTGTTTCAGAGGCGAATATTCCATGATGATGGTAGGGGATGTTGCGATCATGCCAGACTCGGCACGTGAAATCATAAAGGCCCACTGCCCGAATTGTGGTCCCGAACGCAACGCCTACCTTCGGGGCGAGCATGTTGTTCGTTGGTCAGAAAAGGATTCGCCTGTCTCCTCAACTGATACCGGCATGATCCTTGAGTGCTGTGGCTGCGGGAAGGTCTATTTTCGACGCGATTTCTGGTTCTCGGAGTGGGAGCAGCTTGTGGACAATCCTTACTCCGGACAGCCACAGATGGAGGGCGGTGTAGAAACGACCTACTGGCCCCCGCCGGTTCAACGCAAAGCACCTGAATGGATCGACAGGATCGCCAAGGCTGACAGAACCTTGGGAAAGCTCCTGGTTGAAATGTATGCAGCGCTGAACAATGATCTCCGGGTTCTTGCTGCAATTGGCGCAAGGACAGCCTTCGACCGATCCTCCGAACGCCTGCACGTCGATCCAAGCCTGCCCTTTGAGGAGAAGCTAGATGAACTTGTCTCAATCGGGATGGTAAGCAAGAGCGAACGTGACACACTTGAGGTTCTTGTCGATGCCGGGGGCGCTGCGGCACATCGTGGATGGGCGCCGAAGGCAAAGGAACTCATCACCATGATGGAGATAGTGGAAGCGTTTTTGCATCGCGCGTTCATTCTGGGCGACGGGCTCCAGAGGCTCAAAGCCGCTGTGCCGCCCAAACCCACGCGCAATAAGAAAGCCAAAAGTTCATTGTCCACGCCCCAGCATTGACATGTGAGGCAGCCAGAGTAATCCGCGCTAGAGTCGTGTCACTTGGTTGACAGATTGGGGTGATCCGACTGCGCATCTCATGCCGCCCCAACCTTCACAGGTCGAAATGCGTTCTTCCCGAGCGACGGGCCACCCGGAAGTAATCCCATGCCTAGTGCACGCACTGACTGCAGATGTTGGACCCTGCAGCCGCCACTCAATGGGACGGAAATATGAGAAGAGAGGGGCGGGTTCCCCGATGATTTCATGCAGAATTGGACACAACAGCCTGTTCTCAGGACACCTGCCTTCAGGTCCGCACTGGAGTTAACATGCTTCTATTCAATGAGTTAGCTGGGCTTTGCATGTACTTGGACGCAATATTGTTTCACTCAATGCAATGTAATATCCCTCTTTTCCTGGCGCGCCGTTTCCAACACATAACAAAAGACTTAGCCAACCATCAATTCTATCGGCGCAGCATCTGGGGTAGCCATGCGGGATGAAATTGAAGTAGGGCGCTAACCGCCGAAGTGGGTACTAGACTCCACTTCTCCGGTTGCTGACAAATCAGGACTTAGCAAGGCGGAACTGCCTAGAACGGGGCTTCTGGACCGGAATGGTTTTCGGGAGGCAGGTCACGAGACCGCAACAAAAGTAAGTTATCCTTGCGAGCGGGCTAATTCCGTGTTGCCGATGCGAAGGTGGTATCATACGGATACGCGGTTTACCTAACCATTTGGCGTAGATATGCCAGCCGACGAAGGTAAGAATGCCATTCGTCTTCTACGACTTCGAAACCAGTGGGCTTTCTCCTGAATTCGATCAGGTGCTCCAGGTTGCCGCCGTCAAGACGGATGACCAATTCAAGGAGCTTGACACCTTTTCCCTCCGCTGCCGATTAGCGTCCCATATTGTGCCGTCACCGGGAGCGTTGTTGGCTAATCGTATTGGGCCGTCGATGCTGACCGATGCCGGACTTCCTTCCTACTACGAAGCCCTTACGACAATCCAAGCAAAGTTTGTTGAGTGGTCTCCTGCGATCTTTATCGGCTACAACTCGATTGATTTCGACGAAATGTTTCTTCGACAGGGTTTCTTCCAAACACTACAGCCCATCTATTTAACAAATACGGGTGGTAATGCGCGCGGTGACTTGCTGAGGGTAATGCACGCCACCGCCATTTATGCGCCCTCCGTTATAACAGTTCCGAGAAATGAGAGCGGTGATCCGACGTACAAGCTCGACCAGATTGCGCCAGCAAACGGGTACGGCTCCGGGGGCCACCATGAAGCAATGGGAGACGTTAGGGCTACCCTGTTCCTTGCAAACTTGGTTAAGAAGAGGGCGGGAGCGATTTGGGAGCATATGGTGCGTTGGACCCGCAAGCGGTCGGTATCTGATTTCATGACCCAGGAGGATGCCGTCTGGCACAGCGGCATTTTCCAACACAATAAGGCTTATTCTTGGCTGATCGCATATTGTGGGCAAAACGCAGAGCGCGACTCCCAGCTTGCCGGTGTCGACCTGCAATTCGACCCCAAGGAAGTCATCGGGCTTTCGGTCGAGGAATTGGTAAAGGTGCTCAATTCCAATCCCAAAAAGATTCGGGCAGTAGCGACTAACCGACAGCCGATCCTCATGCCCAGACAAATAGTGCCAGCCGACGGAACAAGACCGAAGGTCTCCGACCGCGAAATTCAAGCGCGAGTCGCGTTAGTCCAACGAAACCCAGATTTCCAGCAGCGAGTTTCGAAGGCCCTTGCGGGTCGGTTCGCGGAAGCAGAACCCTCACAGTTCGTGGAACAGCGGATTTACGGCGGGTTCTCCACACCCGCAGACGAGAAGGTTATGGAAGCGTTCCACTCGACTAGCTGGGACGAGAGGATGAGGCTCGTAGAAAGCTTAGAGGACGAGCGAGCCCGTGAGCTCGGCCAGAGATTAATTTACCTTGAGCAGCCAGAGGTGCTGCCGAAATCCTTACGGAAACAGCACGACAAATGGCTTAAGGATAGAATTTTGAACAGTGATCCGGAAGTGCCATGGATGACTCTCCCCAAAGCCCTGGAGGAGGTTGGCCGTCTGTTGGCGGATTCAACTGAGTCCGAAGAGAAAAAGTTCCTCAAGGACGTGAAAACGTTCCTTGGAGACGTTCGCCGTCGATTCGAATAGATGCCGTTAGATTGCTCTCTTGCTTCTCCATGTTTGTGAGTCCTCACGCATACTAGCTCACCAATCGGACCCCTGTCAGTGACGTTGGCGGCTGAGCGGGGCGGGCCACTGAGCCAAAGACAATTATGAAGATTGCTTGCAGGGCGGTCCTCACACAATTGGTTATGGAACGAACCTCGTACCGCACTGTGCCCAATTTTGTGCCTACCCGCAAACCCGACGAGTTACCAGCAAGTGCGATGCGAACTGTGCTAGATGTTCATTTAGAAGTAATTAGCAGCAATTCGGAGCAAATTCCGGTAATTGCTGTAAGTTGTTGATTCTTCGTTCGAGAAGTCTAGGATGGATGACCCCACGCGCCGGTGTGAAAACGACATCGGCATCTGGAACGCGCCTTCGGGGCTCCCGGTCCCAAGCGGGGGCCCCATTTTTTTGTGCCTTTACGAAGCAGACCGCTACTCGCCTGGCGTGCGCAGCACTCCCCCAGTTGAATTCTCAGACTTATGCTACTTTTCTGATAGGAATGGCAGGGGAGTTTCGACCTTTAACTTTCCGCGGCCTAATTCACTCTGCGCGTGACCGCGATGCCGGCCTGGCCGAGCACGTGCGCCACCTGCGTTTCCCGCAACCGCGAAGCGTCATATTCAAACGACACTTGCTTATTCTGGTCGTCCACGCGGAATCGCCGCAATCCATAGGTATTAGCGAAC
>Ga0181527_1001830_pt1 | contig 21111 bp, 14 predicted proteins | sample PEATcosm2014_Bin_30_FD_119762 | JGI IMG/M metagenome (GOLD analysis project Ga0181527, IMG submission 119762) | Peatland microbial communities from MTU Mesocosm Facility, Houghton, MI, USA - PEATcosm2014_Bin06_60_metaG | ecosystem: Environmental > Terrestrial > Soil > Wetlands > Peat | place...
CAACAACGTCTCGCCGCGGCCCGTGAGTCGCACATCAAACGAACACGCAAGAAACTGCGGAAAATGGGCATCTACCTAAAAGACCTTATCCGCTGCAAATGGCCCTGAACTTGCGCAGTAATACTAAGACCCAAAACCGATTCATGAAAATCAAACGCATCTTAGCATGGAAAGTCGATCTGCCCCTGCATGGTGGTGAAGGTCCAACTCGATTCTGCTGTGAACCCATGAAGGCCATATTCATTCCTTTCGCCGCTGTCTGGTTGCTCGCATCTCCGCTGGGAGCGGCCCTCACTTCGGCGCCAAGCCCAACGGCCACCGTGCTTTACGTCGCCCCCGGCGGTAGCGACGACAATCCCGGAACGCTGCTGCAGCCTTTCGCCACCTTGGCGAAAGCACAACATGCCGTTCGAGACAGGATAAAGGCGTCGAGAAGGGCGGTCCGTGTCCTGTTGCGCGGGGGGACCTACTATCTCGACCGGCCGCTGATATTGACTCCCGACGATTCCACGGCGGAATCACCGGTCACCTACGCCGCCTCTCCCGGCGAGCGGGTCACGCTGAGCGGGGGCCGCAGGCTCGACTGCAAGTGGCGACCGTACAAGAGCGGCGTCGTGATGTGCGACTGGCCCGAGGCGAAGACGGGCAGGCTTGCGTTCACACAGCTCTTTGTCAACGGCAAGCGGCAAGTGCGTGCGCGGTATCCGAACTGCGACAACTCGCGTCCGGGCAAGAGCGGTTACATCTATCCGACCGGCATAATCCCGTCCGATATGACCGATCCCAAGCCAGGACCAAACGATGACATGACCTACACGGGCGCAGGGGCAAGGGGCATTCTCTTCGATCCCGCAAGTTTCACGAAAAAGCGGTGGGCGCGGCCTGAGGAGGCCGTATTGCATATCTTCCAGAGCGGCTATTGGGGCAACCTTCAGTGGAGGGTGAAAGCCATCGACTACGATCGCCGTGCGATTTGGTTTGGCGAGGGCGGGCAGCAGATGGGCGCCAAGTGGGACGAAGACCCGGCGGCCATCGACCGCGGCAGCCGCTTCTTCGTCGAGAACGTTTTTGAGGAACTCGACGCGCCGGGCGAATGGTACTTGGACACGGCCGCGGGGACACTCTACTACATGCCGGCGCCAGGCGTGGATCTCTCGAGGGCCGTCGTGGAAGTCCCGTTGCTGGAATCGGTCATTCGGATCGTGGGCGACCAGGACAAGCCGGTCTCACACGTCGCATTCGACGGCTTTCGCATTGCCCATACGACCTCAACTTACCTGTCCACCTACGAGGTCCCTTCGCTTTCGGACTGGTCCATTCACCGCGGCGCGGCGGTGTTCTTGCAAGGCACGCGCGATTGCGCCGTCAGGAACTGCTGGTTCGACGCCGTGGGCGGCAATGGCTTCTTCGTCAACCAGTACAATCGCAACGCCACGGTCAGCGGTTGCAAGTTCACCGAAGCGGGCGACAGCGCCGTCGCTTTTGTCGGCTCGCTGGAACTCACCAGTGGCAGCCAACGGGCGTTTCCCTACGAATGCAAGGCGGAAAACAACCTGGTCCACGACTGCGGCGTGTTCGGAAAACAGACCGCGGGCGTCTATATCTCGCGGGCGAAGCGGATCACCGCCGCACACAACCTGATCTACAACATGCCGCGGGCTGCCGTCTGCATCGGTGACGGCACCTGGGGCGGGCACGTCGTCGAATTCAACCACATCCACGATACGGTGCGGGAAACCGGCGATCACGGGCCGTTCAACGCTTGGGGTCGCGACAAGTACTGGTCCCTCACGCAGTCTCACTCGTCCTACACCGCAAATCACAGCTTGGAAGCGGGCCAGGTCGAGGTGGACGCGATGGAGCCCGTGATTGTCCGCAACAACTTCTTCGAGGAGAGGCCGAAGAGTATCGAGGGCATCCACGGCCCCGTGTTCGGCATCGACCTGGATGACGGCGCCTCGAATTACGACATCTACAACAACATCACCAAGAACGTCAGCATGAAGCTCCGCGAGGGCGCCAAGCGGACGATTCACAACAACATCTGGTACAACAGCGTGGTTGCACCCTGTTTCCATGTCGGCAATGAATACAATCACGATCGGTACTTCAGCAACATCACGGTGATGAGCCGTGACGACGTGTACTCGATCATCGCGCCTCCCGCCCGCGGGCCGTGGCTGGAGGAAATCGACAACAACTGTTTCTTTACCCGCTCGGGGGCCTTCAGGGCGAGCGTCCACGCATTGCGCGGCGAAAAACGCTCTGGCCCATCGCAGAAGTACGATCTCGAGGGATGGCGGCGGCTCGGATTCGACGCGCATTCGGTGTTTGCAGACCCGCTGTTCGTCGATCCCGAGCGGAACGACTTCCGCGTGCGCCCCGATTCTCCCGCTTTGAAGCTCGGTTTCAAGAACTTCGAGATGGGGACCTGGGGCCTGACGCATGAATTCCTGGCCGCGTGGCGCGAATGAACCGACTCCGACAAAAAGGGACCCCGACAATGATCAAGATGAGAGAAGAACTATGAGAACCAGACTTCTGCCCTACTTCGGCATGGCCCTCCTGGCCTGGAACTGTGCCGCACAAGAGAACCAGGCGAACGACGTCAAGAAAGCTGGAGCCGCCAAGCTCACCGCCCATTCCGACGGGCTGCACGGGTATATCGGCTTCAGCGCGACCCGCCCACCTGCGCGATCCGAGTTCAGTGCGGGCATGGGGTTCTATTCCGCGGTCTGGCCGCTCATCGACCGGCCGCTGGCCGGCTTTCAGATTGGCTTGGCCGGCTCGTGGATCACGCCGGACAATTCCGACAACAAGGACACGCCGCTTGCGCCGCAGGGCACGCTGGCCAGAACTTGGCGGGAGCGCGGTCCCACGTGGAGCAGCGTGTTTCAGACCGTTGAGGGCGGTTTGGGCTACTGGGCGGGCAACCATTTCCGATACGGCCCGCCCAAGTTCAGCATGAACGCGACGCCGCAATGCTACGACTACGAGGTCGGATCGCCGGGCTGGTCCTTTTTCTACAGCAACGAAGCCCTGCCGGACCATCGTTTGGGCATCGCTCAACTGAGCAACCGGCTGCTGATTCCTCCCGATGCGCTGCCGTTCCAGGGAAATCCCAACGGCCAATTCCTGGGCTACACCTGGATGGCCTTGCCCTTTACCGACCCCACCACGGGCGACCCGCCTACGGGCGACCAGAGTTGGACCTGCTTCCTGAGCGCGGCCAACTTCAAGGGCCCCATCGCCTATTACATTCCTGAAACCTGGAGCAAGATCGGCAAGCTGTTCAAGTATCCGTTCATTTATGGACGTGGACTCGATGCCCGGCCTGGCGAGATGGGCGGCGGCGCCATGGAGATCAACACCGTGCCATGTTTCGAGGCCCAGGATGCGAACGGGGTGGTTTATTCGAAGATCCCCAAATTGCAGTTCCCGGTGGAGAACCAGAGAAGCTTTCTGGTGCAGGACGTGACCTATTATTCCAAAGCGGCCCTGTACGACGCCTTCAAGGCTTGGCGCAACGGTGGCCCGGCCTGCTCCGGGCGATTCGACGAGAAGGGCGCGTGGAAATCCAAGTTGACGACGCGCACCACGCGCTACAACCAGGCCGGCAAGCAAATAGCCGGCGTTGAGCGCGTCTTCGACACGAAGGTGTTCGAGGGAGACGTGTGGGGCCTGGAGTGGTCCAAGAGTAACGTCAGTCCCCAGGGCGTGTTCCCGCAGTATTACAAACTGATCGGGAACGAGCGCGTCGCGATATCGGCCGCGGATGTGCCTGCCCAGACGCAGTTGCGCGCGCAGGAATTCGAACTGGCCCCGCGGGGCAAGCCCTACACCTCGCCGGCCAGGGGCGCATGGAGCCGGCCCGGCCCGACACGCGAACCGTTCACGGTCAAGCTCGTTGACGGTTCCGTGGTGACGTACTATTGGTACCGTTTCGTCGACCAGCCGTCATTTCAGCAGTATGATTGGAGTGCCGAAAAGAAAGCCGCGTTACAGGCCTTCGTGGCGAAGATCCACGCGACATGGCCGATTGACCGCGACTACATGGTTCCGCCCAGCCGCGGCACGCTGGCGACGCTCGATGCGGCACTACTGGTGACGCCGCCCAAAGGCCTGGAGGTGGGTTACGTCCCCATCGTAACGCATCAAGCCGCGCCATGATGATCGCATTTGACAAAAAACAAGGGATACAAACCATGAACGCTTTCTTTGCTCTAGCAAGAATCGCTAGCTCCATTTTGCCGTTGTCCGTGCTGCTGATTGGGAACACCTGTGTTCCGGCCGCCGCGGAAGACAAGCCGTACACCGCCGACTGGGTCTCGCTGAGAACGCACGCAGTGCCGCAATGGCTGCGCGAGGGCAAGTTCGGCATCTACACGCACTGGGGCGTCTACTCGGTGCCAGCCCAGGGGCCGAACGCCACCTGGTATGCCAACATCGTCTATTGGGAAACCGGTTCCCCCGAGCGACGACATTGGGAGCAGACTTATGGCCCGTTGGACAAATTCGGCTATAAGGATCTCATTCCCATGTTTACCGGTGAGAAGTTCAATGCCGAAGAATGGGCCGACCTGTTCCAAAAGGCCGGGGCCCGATTTGCCGGCCCCGTGGCCGAGCACCACGACGGCTTCGCCATGTGGAACACGAAGTACTCGTCGTGGAATGCCGCGAAGATGGGCCCCAAGCGGGATGTGGTGGGTGAACTTGCCAAGGCGATCAAGAAACGCGACATGAAATTCGTCGCCGCCTTTCACCATGCGGAAGGCTGGCTATACTTCCCAACGTTCGACAAGCGCTACGATTGCGGCGACCCGCGCTACTCCGGCCTGTACGGCTTTGTCCATGAGAAGGACGCCCTGCCCAGTAAGGCGTTCCTCGACCTTTGGAAGGGCAAGATCATCGAAGTCATCGACAAGTACGATCCGGATCTGGTGTGGTTCGACAATGGCCTGGAACTGATCACCGACTCCTATAAACAGGACATGCTTGCCTATTACTACAACCACGCGGCAGCGCGTAAGAAAGAGGTGGTGGTAACCTACAAGCGCAACACCCTGCCGCCGGGCACCGGCCTGCTCGACCTGGAGCGGGGACAGGAAACCGAATTGACCTACCACGAGTGGATCACTGACTCGACCGTGGACGTGGGAAGAGGCTGGGGATACGTCAAGGGCCTGGGGTTCAAGACGGTCGATAACCTCGTCGTGAACCTGGTGGACCGCGTCAGCAAGAATGGTTACTTATTGCTCAACGTCGGTCCGAAGCCCGACGGCACCATCCCGGACGAGGCCAAGAAGTTGCTGCTAGGCATGGGAAAGTGGCTCCGTGTCAACGGCGAGGCGATTTACGGCACGACCCCCTGGGTAATGGCCGGCGAGGGGCCGACGCGGCTGACGACGCGCGGCGATTTCAACGAACAAAACAACCTCCGCTACACCGGCCGCGACATCCGCTTCACGGTGAAGGGCAACAACCTCTATGCGATAGCCCTGGCCTGGCCCGGCGATCGCCTGCTCATCACGAGCCTCGCTCCCCATTGGGAGTCGTGGACCGGCTGGTGCGGGCTCTATCCGTCGGAAATCGTCGCGATCACGATGCTCGGCGACGGCAAGCCGCTTAATTGGGAGATGACCGCCCGCGGGCTTTCCATCGAGACGCCCAGCAAGAAGCCCTGCGAGCACGCCTTTGTCTTCAGAATCGAGCGGCGGAAACCGTTTTGAGCCAATCCTCCGCCGCAGACCGCAAGAATGAACGATCGTAGTAACCAAACACCACGCAAAAGGAGATGTGAGAGATGAAACGCAATCTGAAATGGGCCGGCGCGCTAGCCATCCTGGTCGTTGCTTCCTTCCTGTTGGGGGCTGCCACGCAGAAACCCAAGCCAATCAAGCGCGTGGGCATGGTCGTGGGCATCAAGCCCGAAAAGACCGAGGAGTACAGGCGGCTGCACGCCGACTCGAATGCCGGGGTCCGCGATTTATTGAACAAGTATCACATGCGCAACTTCTCGATCTTCCTGCAGCAGATCGAGGGCAAATGGTATGAGTTCGGCTACTACGAGTACGCCGGCGACGATTACGACGGCGACATGGCTAAGCTGGCCCAGGAGCCGCGAAACATCGAATGGCTGAAGATCTGCGATCCGATGCAGGTCCCGCTGCCGGGCGACAAGAGCTGGACCAAGATGGAACGGGTGTACTACAACCCGTAATGTGCCCTCCGAGATCGACAAGTGGTTTGAGAGGAAGCCTCTACAGAAAAACATCCGAACATGACTGCCAAGGGAATCATCCGTATCGTCACATTGGTTTGTGTCGCCGCTTCTGTAAACGCGGAAGACGACGTCGCATCGCGCTGCCGGAGCGAGTTCCAGGCGGCGCCCCCGGGGCGCTGGCAACCCTGGGCAGGCAACCCCGTCTTGACGCCCGGCCCCGCCGGGTCTTGGGACGCGGGCGCGCTGGGCTCGATGACCGTGCTTCGCGTCGCCGATTTGTTCCACATGTACTACGAGGCGTGGGGCATCCGCGGCAGCGGAAAAATCATCGCGGACTACGACTCTCTTCAGATCGGACACGCCACCTCCCCGGACGGCGTGCATTGGACCAAGGACCCGGCCAATCCGGTCTTGTCGCGAGGCTCGCGCGGGGCATGGGACCACCGCGGCACGTGGGACCCCTTCGTCCTCTATGAAGAGGGCGTTTTCAAGATGTGGTATGGCGGCGGCCCTGACGGCGATTCCGGCTGGGGATATGCCGTCTCTTCCGAAGGAACGCACTTCCAGAAAAGGAGGAAGTTGCCTGCCCGAGGCGCGGACCTCAACCACGTGGAAGACGACCACGTCGTACACGACAAGACGAGCGGCCACTACTTCATGTACTACTGGGACCGCAAGCGCGAGCCCCTGGGGTTGCTTCGCGCCCGCTCGGCCAACGAGACCGATTTCGACTTTGCCCATGCCGAGCCTGTCCGCATCGCGGGGCTGAAGCATCCCGGCATGTACAAGTTCACGCACGTCTTCCAGGACGGCGGAAAGTGGCACATGTTCTTCGGCGAGTTCGTCCGGCCGGGGTGCAAGGGCTGCCGCTCGGGCTACGCGACCTCCGACGACGGTCTTCGCTGGACTGCGCGGAACGCGGACGTGCTCTTTGGGCAAGACGCCGAAGCCCTGAAAGTGGACGACGACCTTTGGCTCCTGTATTACGGTCCGGACGGCTATTTCGACCAGGCTCGTTGCGACATCCGGTTGGCCGTGTTCCGTGGCCGGTTGCAGGACCAAGCATCAGGTAACCGCAGGTGAAAGCACATCAAGCAAGAGAGGTATTAACATAATGTGGTGGAATACATTGTCGAGTGTACTGCTGGTTGCGGCCATCTGCTGTCAGGCTCGCGCGGCGGACCTTTGTGCCTACTGTACCCGCATCGATTCCGGGCAACCGTTCGAGCGGTTCGAGCGAGTCGACGATTACGCCGATATCGTCGTCAAGCTGCGCAAGCCCGATGGACGGCTCGTTTTTTGTCGCGCAACCAGCTATTTGCCATACTGGCAAACCGCAAAGGGCAAGTGGCCACTCGATGAAATCGTCCGGCGAAGGGGCGACGGCACGGCTGCCATGCCCGACCGGGTGAACCTCTTTTCCCACGCCGAAATCATCGAGAGCGGCGGGGCCAAGGTGGTCGTCCACTGGCGCTACCTGTCGAGATTCTCGGCGGGCAATCCCTGCGGCAACCTGGATCCAAACAACTTCGTGGAGGAAACTTTCACGATCACGCCCGACGCACGGATCGTGCGGGTCGTCAAACAAGGGACGAAGACCATCGATGAGTGGAACGATCCTTCGAACCAAACCGCGCAAGTTTTGAAACTTGGCGATTCCGGTATCGGCGAAGTGAGCCGGACGAATCCTGCCCGCTCGGTTGCTACATCGGCGGCAAAAGGCAACCCGGAGAAGGGGCCGGTAGTGTCGCTACCCTGCGTGTGGTTCAAGTTGGACGAAGCGCAGGGCGACGTGACGAAGGAGGCGGTTTCGGGCGTGGAACTACCCGTTGCCGGGCATAAGACCCTCTGGAAGCAAGGCGTTTCAGGCACGGCACTGCAATTCGACGGCTATCACTCGCTGGTTGCGCTGCCGGCGGCCAAGGCCCCGGTAATCCGCGGCGATCTGACGCTCGAGGGATGGTTTGCCCTGGGAGCGTACCCATGGAACTGGGCTCCGTTGGTGCAGCAGGGCGACAACGACGGTTACTTCGTCGGCGTCGATAGCTACGGCTACCCAGGTTTCATGGCGAAGATCGGCGGCGTCTGGCAGCAGCTTTCGGTGCCTTCTCGTCCCCCGTACGCGGACGAGAACCATCTGGCGCTCTTCCGCTGGTACCACATTGCGGGCACGTACGACAAGGCTGAAGGCGTGATGCGTCTGTATATCGACGGAAAGGAGATCGCCAGGAAAATCGTCGGCAACGGCGGCGTGGAATCGGTCAACGCAGACATCCGCGTTGGGAAGGCCGGCATCTTGAGAATGCCGACCGAAGCCCTCCATGACACCTTTCCGTGCGAATTCGGCCTCGACGGCCTGATCGACGAAGTCCGGATCTATAAGGCTGCCTTGAGCGGAAGCCAAGTGGCCGAGTCCTACAAGATTTTCCACCCCGCTCCGGCGATCGCCGCCTCGCCCGACATGCAAAAACGGGCGTTTTCCTTTCCAACGACCGGGGGAGAGTTCAAGGCTTTTTACACGCACCTGCCCTATTACGAAACCTGGGAAAACATGTGGCGGTTTGGCCAGTATCCCGACGTCGTCGTCGGTTTCGACCGGCTGCCCGTGAAGTATGTCTTCTGGCGGGGCGTCAGCTACATCCCGATGATCGTCAACGAGAAGAACCAGTGGTACACCAACGAGTTCAACGAGACCGGCTTTACTACGAATGCGCCGGGTGACTGCGAACCGATGTCCGACAAAGGCTGCTGGAACTCTCACGCCCGCATCATTGAGAATACACCCGCGCGGGCGGTCGTTCACTGGCGGTGTTGGCTATCGAACCCCGACCATCATTGGGCAAACTACAACGCGGCTACAGGCTGGGGTGACATTTCCGACTGGTATTACTACATCTATCCCGATGGCGTTGCGGTGAAGCGCATGCGGTGCTACACGTCTCAGCCCAATAGTTGGTACGAATGGCAGGAAACGATCGCCGTTCTGGGCGAGGGTCAGCATCCGGAAAGCGTACTCGCGAAGTCGCCCGTCATGACGTTGGTCAACGCGGCCGGCAAGTCTGTGGAGTACGATTGGAATCCCGAACCGCCCAAGCCGGATTTTCGCGACAAGATCATCCACTTCATTCACTATACGGGCCGCTACAGTCCGTTCACGATTCAGCGGTTTACCGGCGGCGATATTTATAGTGGCGAACGAAACTGGTACTCCGTATTCCCGTCGTGGAACCACTGGCCGACTGCGCAGGTTAATTCCTCCGGGCGCAACGCGTGCTTTCCCGACCGGGCGGCACACAGTTCCGTATCCCATCTCTTTTGGCGGTTGAGCGGACAACAACGAGGCGACGTGACGTACCTGGAAAAGACCTTGATGGAAGGCATGACGGACCAGAGCGCAGTTTCGCTAGTCGGGCTGGCAAAGTCGTGGTTGCAGCCGCCACCGCTGGAAAGCGTTTCAGATTGCCACAGTCTGGGCTACGATGAATCGCAACGGGCTTACGTGCTTTCCGCCACCGGCACCGCGCCAGCCGTTCGCATCGCCGCGTCCGCCGACCATCCGATTGTCAATCTTTGCTTCGTAGTGAAGAACTGGAACTGCGATGATCGGGCGACGCTCGATATTGATTCCCAGCCGCAGCCCGAGCGGACCAAGTTTCGGCAGGGCACGGTGCGCGATCCGAATGGGCGGCAATCGCTGGTCGTGTGGATCGAGATGCGTTGCACGGCTACCAAGGCGTTCACGCTGCACGGCGCCCATCCGGCCGTGGCGCCGGCCCGTAAGCCCGCCGCTTGGATCGAAACTCCGCGGCCGGATGGGGATTTTGCTACAATTCGCTGAAGATCTAAGGAATCATGTCATGCGAGAAACGGGAACCATTAACCGTGATATTGACAACTTGCTCTCTCAATTAGGACACACCGACGAAATCGTCGTCTGCGATGCTGGGTTTGCCATCTCGTCGGCGGTGGCAACGGTCGATATCTCCCTGGCCAAGAACAAGCCCGCAGTGCCCGAGGTATTACAGGAGTTGATTCGGCATTTCTCCGTCGAGAAGCTCGTGATGGCCAAGGAGACGAAGGCCGTCAGCCCGACGCGGTTTCGAGCCATCGTGGATCTGTTCGACGAGGGCATGCCCGTGGAAACGATTCCCCAGACCGAGTCCCGCCAGGGGGCCCGTACGGTCAAGGGGATCATCCGCACGGGTGACTTCACCGCATATTCCAACGTCTTGCTGATCTCCGGGGCCGGCGACCGATGGTATGTCGAGCAGCCGGGCGGAAAGACGACTAGAACGAGGAAGAACTGATGCATCTAAATTCGATTGACTTCGCTGTCATCGTTGTATACCTGGTCGGCATCACCACCTTCGGGATCTGGGTGGGATTCCACCGGCATGCCTCCACGAATCAGTATTTCCTCGCCAACAAGTCGCTGGGTTGGTTTACGGTAGGGGCGGCGGTTTTCACCTCGAACATATCGACCATTCACCTTGTAGGGCTTGCCGCGGGAGGCGCCAAGGACGGCATGGTCATCGGTAATTTCGAATGGATGGCTTGCTTTACGCTGATTCTCCTGGCGTTGCTGTTCACGCCCTTCTACATCAATTCCCGCGTCTCCACCCTGCCGGAATTCATGGAACGGCGATACTGCCCGCAGGCACGCACGATTTTGGCGTTCATAGGGCTGATCGGTGCACTGCTGATCCATATCGGCATCAGCCTCTTTGCCGCCGCGAAGCTATTCGAGAGTTTCTTGGGCGTGCCGATGCTGTATACCATTGTTGTGCTTTCGGCCTTTACCGTGACCTATACGGCACTCGGCGGTCTGAAAGCCGTCGTGATGACCGAGAACATCCAGATCTGCTTGCTGCTGGGCGGAGCCGTTCTGATTACGGTGCTGGGCCTGCAGGCATTGCCGGCGGTCGGCGTGCATGACGTGGCCGCGTTCAAGGAGGCGCTCAAGCCCGAGCAACTGAACATGCTGCACCCCGTGATCAACGCCAACGGGCATCTGAGCGAGTATTCCTGGCTGGCGGTGCTGCTGGGCTATCCGATTCTCGGCATCTGGTATTGGTGCGCCGATCAAACCCACGTGCAGCGCGTGCTGGGCGCCAGGAGCCTACGGGACGGCCAGAACGGCGCCATCTTCGCCGGCTTCCTCAAAATCACCCCCGTGTTCCTCATGGTCTTTCCGGGAGTGATCGGGTACGTGCTTTGGCAAAAAGGGGCGTTCCAACTTCTCAATGTGGAAGGCGCCAACCGGGTCGACTATAACACGATGCTGCCGTCGCTGATCAACTACCTGGTCCCCGTGGGCCTCAAGGGGTTGCTCGCCGCCAGCATGGCGGCGGCGCTGATGAGTTGCATGGCCGCCGCGTTGAACAGTTGTGCTACGCTGATCTCGATGGACATCGTCAAGCGATGGAAGCCCAGTATGGCCGATACCCGGGTGGTGACCATCGGCCGGATCACAACGGGCGTGATCATGGTGCTGGCCATGCTCTGGTCGACCCAAGGCGATCAATTCGGCACGATTTTCGAGGCCATCAACAAGATTCCCATGACCTTCGCACCGGCGGTGACGACGGTCTTTGTGCTGGGAGTGATGTGGAAACGGGGCACCAAGGAAGCGGCGATGACTACCTTGTACCTGGGCTCGCTGATCGGCATCGTTTACTTCGTGCTCGACCTGCCGAGCGTCGGCAAGTTGCTCCTCGGCGCCACCCATACCTCCGCCGATTTTTCAGGCTTGGTTACCGACCCCGCGCAGGGGTTGGGTATTCCATTCATGCTGGTCGGCCCAATCCTGGCGGGCGTTTGCGCCGTAATCTACGTCGTGACCAGTCTCGCCACTCCCGCCATGGACCCGGCCGAGGTCGAAAAGGTTTGCTGGGACCATCCTTTGGCTTTCCTGCGAGGCCCTATCCAGGGATGGAGCGATCCGCGACTGGTGGCCTGTCTTCTGCTGGCAACGGTGGTCATCCTGTATTGCGTCAACCGCTACTATTCCACGTGACGCGGAAGTTCGTGGATGCGCGACAAACTACCAATAGAAACGATTCGAAGGAATGCAAAATACAATGACTTTAACCCTTTCGTCTGAGTCAATCGTCGCAGCCGTTGCGAAACTCAGTTTTCGAACCGAGGCGTTCGTCGACGCCAAATTCCAGCCAGCCCGAAGTGGCCGGACATTTCCCACGGAGAATCCGGCCAACGGCAAGACGATCACTCACGTGGCGGCTTGCGAAGCCGAGGATGTCGATCTGGCCGTTCGCTCGGCCCGCAAGGCATTTGAGAGCGGAGTGTGGTCCAAGATGCGTCCCGTCGATCGCAAGAAAACGCTTCTGGCCTTTGCCGATCGGCTGGAGGCCCACGCCGACGAGATCGCACTGCTCGACAGCCTCGAGGCTGGAAAGCCGATTAGCGATTGTGTCAATGGCGATATCCCCGATACGATTCACTGCATCCGTTGGCACGCCGAGTTGATCGACAAGCTATACGACCGCATCGCTCCCGCGCCGGCCGAGAACCTGGCCTTGATTCTCCGGGAACCCGTGGGTGTCGTAGGGGCAGTGATCCCCTGGAACTTTCCCGCGCAGATGGCCGCATGGAAGATCGGCCCGGCCCTAGCGGCGGGCAACAGTGTTGTTCTCAAGCCGGCCGAGCTAACGTCGCTCAGCGCGATCCGTATGGCCGAACTGGCCGCCGACGCTGGCCTGCCACCGGGCGTCTTCAATGTCGTGCCCGGACTGGGAGAAACCGCCGGTCAAGCAATCGGCCGGCACCCGGACATCGACATGGCTGCCTTCACCGGATCGACCGAGGTCGCACGCTACTTCCTCAAGTACTCGGCGGAATCGAACTTGAAGCGCGTGATACTCGAGTGTGGCGGAAAAAGCCCCCAGCTCGTGCTCGCCGATCCGCCGGATCTCGACCTTGTCGCGCAGAACGCGCTGAACGCGGCCTTCTGGAACATGGGCGAGAATTGCAGTTGCGGTTCGCGGCTCATCGTCCATCGCTCGGTGAAGGACGCGCTCCTGGCACGGATCGAGAAGCTGGTTCGGACCTGGACGGTCGGCAACCCGCAAGACCCGGCTACGCGCGTGGGCCCGATGATCGAAAAGCCGCACCTCGACAAGGTGCTCGGCTACATTGCCGCAGGCAAGTCGGGAGGAGGTGGACTATGCGACCCTGGAGAAGACGGTCGATTGCCTGATCAGCCAGGGCGTGCATGGCTTGATCCCTTTGGGCAGCACAGGCGAGTTTTACGCATTGACTCCGCAGGAGCGGCACCAGGTGCTGCAGATTACGCTGAACGCCGCGGGCGGCCGAGTACCGGTTGTGGCTGGAGCCAATGCCGGCTCCACCCGCGATGTCGTCGCCTACTCCCGGCAGGCCGAGCAATTGGGGGCTGCTGGAGTCATGTTGGCGGCGCCCTATTACTCGCTGCCGAAGCCTGAAGAACTGCTGGAGCATTTTCGGGCCGTTAACGACGCCATCACTATCCCCATCATGCTCTACAACTATCCTGGGCGGACAGGAGTGGATATGAAGCCTGACTTCATTGAGCATCTGTGCGAATTGCCAAGGGTTCGCTACGTCAAGGAAAGCACGGGCGAAACAGCCCGAATAAGCACGCTTCTACGCTGTTGCGGCGAGACGATGGCCAAGGCGTTGTTGGCGAGTGGGCTGATCGGAGTGTTTATTGCCACACGCTGGACGTTTGCCGCCGAGGCAGGCGGCTGCCAGGCGGAAGGTGGAGCAGCTTCCAGCATGGCCGCGACGGCACTGGTGACGCTGGCCGGCGGCACGCTCGCCGAATCGGTGGCTGCCGCATCCATGTCGCTGCAAAACATGATCGGCCTGATCTGCGATCCGGTTGCCAACCGCGTGGAAGTGCCCTGTCTGGGCAAGAACGTCATGGCGGCGAGCAATGCGCTGGCCTGCGCGAACATGGCCTTGGCTGGATACGATCCAGTCATTCCTCTCGACGAGGTGATAGAAACGGCGAGGCGCGTTGCCGATCAGATGCCGCGCGAACTGCGATGCACGGCCCTGGGTGGGCTATCGATCACCGCGACGTCTCTCGCGATTGAGAAGAAGCTTCAGCAGCGCAGGCCGGCGTGCGGTACCTGCACTCGGAACACGATACCAGGGACTGCGCAATGAGCAGGAGCGAGATTCTCGTAAGATGGGAACTTGCGGATACCGATTTGCCGGATCAGGGTGCATAGAAAGAAAGGAATAGTCTCCAATGTGTTGTGCTACATGGCTTCGCGGCACCAAGTCTTCGTTCCTGCTGATTCTGCTGGCAGGAGTCGCGTTGGCCGAAGGCTCTGAGCCGGGCGTCAAGGTTGCCGGGTTGCGTTGTGAATACCATAGCCAGCCACTGGGCATCGATACCCCCGTGCCCCGGCTGAGTTGGCAACTAGAGTCTACTCTACGAGGGCAGAAACAAATTGCCTACCGGGTCCTCGTCGCCCGCACGCCGGGGGCCCTGCAGGCAGATCGCGGCGACCTCTGGGACAGCGGCAGGGTCGCCTCGAACCAGAGCGTAAACGTCCCTTACGAAGGAAAGCCGTTGATTTCTGGCCAGCGTTGCTTCTGGAAGGTCATGGTCTGGGGCACCGAAGGCGCTGGTTCCGCCTGGAGCGATCCGTCTTTCTGGGAAATGGGGCTGCTGGAGCCCCGTGCATGGCAAGGATCCTGGATCAGCGACGGCAAACCGCTGCCGGACAAGGACGCCGACTTCTTCAAGGATGACCCCGCCCCGCTTTTCCGCAAAGAGTTCAAAGTGACTCGGGCAGTTCGCAGCGCCCGGCTCTACCTCAGCGCACTGGGATACGTTGAGGCGACGCTGAACGGCCGTGCCGTCGGCGATCATCACCTCGATCCGCTCTGGACCCTGCCGAACAAGCGCGTGTTCTACAACGTTTATGATCTGACCGAACAACTATGCCGTGGGGATAACTGTCTGGGAGTGACATTGGGCAACGGCTGGTACAATCCGCTGCCTTTGCAAATGTGGGGACACCTCAACCTGCGAGAACACCTTCCGGTCGGACGTCCACAGTTCATAGCCCAACTGAACATCGAGTATGCCGACGGTTCGCGCGAATCTCTGGTCAGCGATGCCTCGTGGAAGGTTGCTCCGGGATCGATCCTGCGGAACAGTATCTACCTCGGCGAGAAGGTCAACGCACGCATGGCCGTCGAGGGATGGGACAAAGCGGGACTAGACGATCGTGCGTGGGGCTTCGCCGGGGTTATGGCGGCTCCCAAAGGTTCCCTCCAATCCCAGCCGCTGCCGCCAATTCGGGTGACGGCGACTATCAAGCCCATCCGGATAACGGAACCCATAGGTGGCATTTACATCGTGGACATGGGCCAGAACTTTGGCGGAGTGGCGAGATTCAACTTCCATGTTCCGCGTGGGGCGGAAATCAAGATACGCTATGGCGAGTTGCTGTACGAAGATGGCACGCTCAATCCAATGACGAGCGTATGCGGCCAAATCAAGCGTAAGAATTCGGGGCCGGACGGGTCTCCCGCCGTCGCCTGGCAGTCCGATACCTACATTGCTCGGGGCGGTGGCCCTGAAACCTACACGCCCCGCTTCACCTTCCATGCCTTCCGATACATCGAGCTCACCGGCCTTCCGGCCCGGCCCTCGCTGCAAGACATCGAGGGCCTTCGCATGAACGCCGCCGTGCAACCAGTAGGATTCTTCTCTTGTTCCAACAACCAGTTCAACCGCATCCAGGCGATGTGTCGATGGACGTTCCTTAGCAACCTGTTCGGCGTACAGTCGGACTGCCCCCACCGCGAACGTTTCGGATACGGCGGCGATCTGGTCACCACCTCCGACGCCTTCATGCTCAACTACGACATGGAAAACTTCTATGCCAAGGCCGCCCGCGACTGGCACGACAGCGCCCTGCCGGACGGGATGCTTACTGATACCTCGCCCTCGGTGGGCATCCAGTACTGCGGCGTGGGGTGGGCCATGGCCCATCCCCATCTGTTGATGCAGTTGTACCGTTACTACGGTGACAGGCGAATTGTCGAGGAGCAATACGCTACGGCCAAACGATGGCTGGAACTGGTGCGGAAGCAAAACCCGGATCATATCGTCCGAGAGGGGCTTCACGATCACGAGGCGCTGGAAAAGGAAGCGACGCCGCCCATGGTCACTCCGCTCTATTGCGAGTCGGTGCGAATTCTCTCCCGCCTGGCGCAGATCCTTGGAAAGGAAACGGAGGCCGAAGAATACGATCGGCTGGCGGAGGCAATTCGGCGCGCCTATGGGGGAAAATTCCTGGCCCCGGGCACCGGCGTGGTTGCCTCGGGGATTCAAGGCTCACAAGCCTTTGCCTTGTACTTGAACATGCTGCCAACGCAGGAACGCGCGGCGGCACTCGAGCACCTGGTCCGGGACATTACCGACAAACACAACGGCCATCTCACAACGGGGATCTTCGGCACGCGGTTTATGCTGGACGCGCTGAGCCGGGAAGGACGCGCCCAGGTAGTCAACGAGATGGTCAATCTCGGGCGCTTTCCCGGATGGGGCTACATGCTGGAGCGAGGCGCCACCACCTTGTGGGAACATTGGCAGTTCAGTGACAATACCTTTAGCCACAACCACCCGATGTTCGGGTCCGTTAGCCAATGGCTCTACAACTGGCCGGGCGGCATTGAACCGGCGCCCGATGCCGTTGCGTTCGACAAGTTCACCCTTCAGCCCCAGTTCCTCAAGGGACTCGACTGGGTGCGTTGCACCTATCGCTCCGTCCGCGGCCCCGTCACGTGCGACTGGAAACGGGAAGAGGCGAGCGTGGCGATGGACCTCCGAGTCCCAGTGAATACGACTGCCACCCTGGTCCTGCCGGCGGGAGTGATTACGGAAAATGGTCGCCCCTTATTAGACTCGAAACGGGTGACGATAGTCTCGGATCGAGTCGGGCATTCGAATTTCAAGCTGGAATCAGGACAATATCACTTCCTTTTCACATCTGGAACACAGCAGAGCAGAGTTGGAGATAATTGATGGCAAAACAGTCAAGTACGAAAGCGGTTCTAGCACACCCTTACCGAGTGGCGCTCGCTGGCGGGTGGGGAGACCACAACTTCGTGAATTTTCTTGCAGACGGATACGTGGTCGTCGTCCAGATTCAACCGACGGTCACTTTCCACGACCGATGCGGCATTTGCTCAAGCACTCGACAGATCCTCATGCAAAAGTATCCTAACGGCGTTCCCGACAACATCGACAAGTACGAGCTGGCAACTGAGTTGTATTATTGGGAAAACGAACGGAAGGTGCCGATCGGTGGATCCCAGGATGCCTGGGGATCCGTGTATCCGGGGATCAATCTCCTGCACTACGATTTCCGCCACCACAACGGCGTGCTACCCAAGACCGTTAGTTCTATCCTGGACCCGCGCATTGCGAGATGGTTCGAACGTAACTTCTGGATTGTGGATTGCGTGGGGCCGCGACCTGAGGGGTACAACCCTTTTGATGGCGGGCGATTTGCAACCAAACAAGTTGTCGAGCAGCTCGGGAAGTCGGGCGAAGACTGTTTTGCCGCAATCAAGGCCCGAGACGTAGACGCACTGGGGGCGTCGTTCAACCTGTGCTCGTCCGCCTGGAGAAAGATGCTCCCAGCCATTTTTGAGCATCCAACAATCAAGGTGCCTGTGATGGAGAAGCTGCGTTACTACCGGCGCAAATATGCGGGCGCCATGCCCTCGGGTTGTGGCGTCGGCTATATCTATGTGGCCTCCTCAGAGCCCGTTGAGGGTGGATTTCAGGTGAAGGTCAACCTCAGATAGGGAAGAGCATGCTGAGCGATAATTGTTATGCCGTGGTCATGGCCGGCGGCGCCGGCACTCGTCTCTGGCCCCTGAGCAGCCGAGACAACCCCAAGCATTTCTTGAAGTTGTTTGGGGGCAAGTCGTTGATTGAGCTGACCGTCGACAAGCTGCTCGGACACATACCCGTCGATCGTATCCTGATCCTGACAAGCATCAAGTACAAGGCGATCGCACAAGATACGTTACCGCACATCCCTCCGGACAACTTCGTCTATGAGCCTTGTCTGCGCGACACGGCCAGTGCGATTGGACTTGCGGCAACTGTGTTGAAGAGAAGATGCCCGGCAGCAACCATGATCGTGTTGACGGCAGACCAGATCATCGAGCCCGCGGATCAACTCAATACGGCCATTGCCAATGCGGCGACCTTCCTGGAATTGCACCCGGACCAGTTGGTGGCCTTCGGAGTAGAAGCCGCCTCCCCCAGCACGCTGGTCGGCTGGCAGAAGTTGGGTGAGACGGTAGACTTTCCGGACTGCGAGGTGAAAAGGATCGCGGCCTTCACGGAAAAACCTCAGTTGGAGATCGCCCAGCGATATATGGACGAAGGCGGGCACCGCTGGAATTCCGGACAATTCGCCTGGAAGGCGGAAACGATACTGAGGGAGATCAATGCCTACTTGCCGGAGGCAGGTCCCTTGCTTGCGCGGATCGGCGAAGCGTGGGATACGGCCGAGCGCGATCGAGTCTTGGGTGAGCTGTTTCCCAGGATGCCGAAAGGCTCGATCGATTACAAGGTTATGCAAAAGACAAACAATGCTTGCAGCATTCTCCTTCCCTGCAGTTGGGAGGATATGGGAACCCACGCCGCGCTGGCGGGAAAGGTTGGCTCAAAAAGCAACAATAACATTGTGCACGGTAAAGCTGTTGTCTTGGGAATGGAAAACATCGTCCTGGCAAATACAGACCAGTACGTGGTTGTCGCATCTGACAGCCTGACGGTTGTTGTGACGAGGGACGCAGTCTTCGTTGGAGACCGTAATACGGACATGAAAGCCCTGGTCGAGGACGTTGCCCGCCGGATACCCGAGATCGTGTGAGATCGTTTGGCGTCACTTCTCAAAATGACGTCACGCCGCCGTTTCTTGTCACGCCGAAGTGTTGCGATGAATTCGACTTGCAAACCGAAACGGCATCGGCATATGCCGTAGAATGATTGAATTGGGCTTGGTCGTCGATACGACCACGCCGGATTCAATCGTCTCATGGGCAGTTAACAATGAATCTCCTGATCAACTTTGGAGGCACAAATGAATCGTTTTCCAGTCGTTTGCTTACTTCTCGCATGGACCAGTACGGTCGTGGCTCAGGAAACCAAGGACGTCTTTGCTGAGCTCGACGCACAAATTGAAAAACAACTCAGCAGTGATGAATGGCACCCGGCATCCAAATCATTCATTCGTACCCAGTGGGACGAATTCAAGCGGGCACACGAGAAACCCGGTCAACGCGCAGACTTCTACGGAGCTAAGTGTTATGGTGGCATCGCCTGCGGTCCGGATGATATCGAGGAGATCCGACAATACGCGGGCGGGTACAATTTCAAGCCGTCTGGCGCCGAATTGTCACCGGGACCCGATCTACAAATTGACGTTTCACTCAACAATCGCCTATTTGTCGTCGAGGATGGGTGCCGTATGCCCGTTGTGGTGAACAACAAAATCATCTTTTTTACCAGCGGAAAGCTGGTCAAAGAGAACGCCCAACTGGGCAGCAAACCGTATGCTCGACTTGAGATGCACATGGTTTACAAAGCCAGGCACTTCGGCTACGTGACCGGACCGGTGGATTCGTTTGTCGACGACATGCTGGAATTGGTCAAGAAGGCGGATCAAAATACTCCCAAGGGTGGCAAGAAGCACGAGCCGATTGATATCCGGACCCTTCTGGAAAAGGGGCAGGCGTCCGGCTCATTGCCCGAGGGCATGGTCATCCGCATTGGCGCTTGCCTGGGGGCCTCCGATGTGAAGGCTTCCGGAGATCGTGTCTCGGAACAACTCAAAGAGACGTGGGAGTTCACCTCCAATCAGGTCCACCGGGTCGTGTTCGAATATAAGGAGGACAAGATCACCTACCACCGGGTCGAGTCGCGCCCCTTTGACTCGAAAGGCATCTGCAAGGACCTCCTCGAAGGCAAGGCGATCGAAATACGAGCCAGGAAGGGAGAAGGTCCGAAAGTCGGGTTCGTGGGGACCAGCTACCATCTAGGTTCGCGCTCCATCGAAGTGGTGTGGAACGGAGAGACAATCCTGGATCTACACGAAATCCGCGCTGCGTTTCCCGATCTCTATCGGGAATCGGATGCCCGCGCCTTCGGTGCGCTCTACGAACGGCTGGCAAGCCAGGCGCGTGTTCTGTTCACGTCGAAGGCTGACGAGACAAAGTAACGCATTCGGGTGGATATTTGCATTTTCACCGGGTCAATAGCCCGTACCCTTCCGCGGAGACCCCCTCAAACGACCGTTTCGCGAAGCAAACTGGTGCCCGATCCCAAATACTGTCTGCGTCGGTCACCCCCGACATTTTCGCCAATTCCGTACACTATGGCGAATCCTCGGGAAATATCGTAATTTACGGGTTATTTCTCGTTTTTCGCCGCTTGGCTGTTCAGTTGCAGTTAGGCGTAAAAAGGGGCGTTGCGGGTGTCTTTGACACCCGCTGAAACCTCACCAAGAAACGCCACGGGGCCGGATTGCTCCAGCCCCGAGCTTGATCACCACTCTCCCCGGTGACCAACAGGCCGGGACACGGCACGAAATCCGCTTGAAATCTTCGTAGCCGATCCGGTAGGACAGAAGTAGCACGTTTGAGAACGCCCGCCGACCGGCGACATGGCGTTCAGGGAGGAAGGACATGTTCGATGTCACGAAAGAATTGAGCGAGGTGCAGCAAGGGATGTCACCATCCTGCCGACCGATCGTGAACGAAGCACATCTGGTGGAAGGTGGTGCGACGGACTGGACGGTCGAGATCAACCAGCGTGAAAACGGCCACTGCCTCCTGTGGAG
>Ga0181527_1001831_pt1 | contig 21110 bp, 21 predicted proteins | sample PEATcosm2014_Bin_30_FD_119762 | JGI IMG/M metagenome (GOLD analysis project Ga0181527, IMG submission 119762) | Peatland microbial communities from MTU Mesocosm Facility, Houghton, MI, USA - PEATcosm2014_Bin06_60_metaG | ecosystem: Environmental > Terrestrial > Soil > Wetlands > Peat | place...
AGTCGCCGAAGTGCTGGGCCGCAAAAACGTCACCGGCAAGCTGGTCGTGGCCATGGACACCGACCCGCGCACGCTGGAAGGCATCCAGAAAGGCTTCATCACAGCCGCCATCGGCCAGAAGCCGTTCACCATGGCGTACTTGGGAGCCAGAATGCTGGACGACCTGCATCACCACCCGCTCGAGTCCCTGACCGCGAACTGGGTTCAGGATTCCTTCTCCCCGATCCCCACGTTCGTGGACACCGGCGCCACCGTGATCGACAAAAGCAACGTCGATAGCTTCATCAAGGCTCGCGCCTCCGCCACCGCCGCCAAGTGACCGGCCAGGTTGGCTCGCGGGTGTACAAAGCCATCATCTTCGATCTGGGCAATGTTCTCGTCCAATTCGATTTCGAGCGCTGGCGTCAAGCGCTGGAGGCCTTCTGCCCGTATGGCGCGGTGGAGATTCGCCGGCGCATAGCAGCCACCGATCTGGTGCAGCGCTTCGAAACCGGCCTGATCGAGCCGCCAGACTTCGTCGCGGAGCTCTCCCGGATTCTCTCGCTCGACATGGACTACGCCGATTTCTGCAAGCTGTGGAGCAGCATCTTTACCGATCCTCTGATCCCCGAAGCCATGCTGGAAGGGCTCGCGGCCCGCTACCGGCTGGTGCTGCTCTCCAACACCAACGCCATCCATTTCGAGATGATCCGCGAGAACTACCCCTTGCTGCGCCACTTCCACGAGCGGATTCTGTCCTACGAGATGCACGCCATGAAGCCTCGGCGGGAGATTTTTCAGGCGGCCCTGGAACGCTGCGGATGCCCGCCCGAGGAGTGTTTCTACACCGACGACATAGCCGCTTACGTCGAAGCCGCCAAGCTGCTGGGCATGGACGCCGTGCGGTTTGAATCGCTGGCGCAGTTGGAGCGGGAACTGAAGGCGCGCGGCATCTGTTGGTAGAGAAAAAAGACCGGGCGTCCCGAAGGAGGACGCCCGGTTTGAGGAGCCCCGTAACCCGCTCGGAGGATGCGGGATGCAGGGATGGAGGAGCTTGTTACGCCAGCAGACCGCCGTGTCCCAGGCAGGCCACCTCCCAGCCTGTGACGTGATAGCGGGCCAAAAGCGGTGGCAGCACCAGGTCGACCACATTCGGCTTGGCCGACCGGAAACAGCCGGGCGCTGAAATGATGGGCGTCTCATCCTTGTATGAGAGCAGGAGCAAATTCCCCGGCTCCACGGGCGCCAGGAACCGTTCCACTTGGCAGCCAACTTTCAACATGGCTTGGCCGACGACGTCTTCCGGACCGGCCGGCGCCGTGGTGGATGCCACCAGAATCACGCACGGCTTGGATCGAAGCAGATGTTGCAGGCAGCGCGCGACTGAATTCTCATCTTCCGTGCAGGCCAGAACGAAGTTGGCGTTCACACCGAAGCGGTCCAGCCGCTGGCGCATGATGTTCTCGAATAGCTGCCGCGCCCGCTCGCCGCTGATGGGGTCTGTATAGAGAACCCCTACACTTGGCGTCCGGACGGGGCGCGCCTGCAGGATCGGCCCGCGCTCTTTCAAAATCCCGGTGACAGCGTCCAACTGGTCCTTGGAAACCGCGAATGGAGCGCTCTTTACCGTGGCAATCCGTTGCCCGGCAATGGCATAGCTGAAATTCAACGAGGTTGCGATGACCACGCTGGCGGTGCAATTGATCTGCTTCAGGAGTTCGTCGTCCACCAGCACGCAGCAGTTCTCGGTAGCCAGGAGATTGGCCCGGCCGCCCGCCGCCAGACGGATTTCGAAACTCCCGCATCCCATCTCGCTGGCCACGGCACAGACCGCATCGTCCTCACCGATCTCGCCATCCTCCAGCTCGGTAACCCAAATGCTTTCCATGCCTTCGGATGCCAGCACCCGAATGTCTTCATCGCTGATTACATGGCCTTTCGCCAGCAGCTTCTTCCCACCCGGCCGGAAGACCGTGCAACACAGGACCCGACCAGTTGAGGATTTCACGTCAACCGTTTGCGCTCTCATGCGTGCCTCACAAGAAGTAGGATCAAAATACCAGATTTTAGGAGCTTGCTATCCCAAAAGGAGATTCTACATCCATAATGTTCAGAGAGCGTCGATTTTTTCAGCGGTCTTTTGCGGGGGGTGGAGGAAGTCCCCTTTGGGGGTATTGAATTCTATAGGTTACGCGGCGTGGGGATCTGGATGAGCTGGTCGTCGCCCGAGCCCAGCGCTTGACCCCACAGGGGTTGCGTGTCCGTCCCATGCTCCAGCCGCAGAAATCGCAGCACGGCGATCTCATCGCAGGCCTGGAATTTAGGGCATCGCACGCAGTCCTTCCACGCCTTCAAGGGGAGCGCTCCACGCTCGACTTCGTGGAATCCTACCTTTTTGAAGAACTCGACGACGTAGGTGAAGGCGAACACGGCCTCGAGTTCGTATCCCTGGGCCTCCTCGACCAGCGCTTCCACCAGCTTGCGGCCGGCACCCTGCGTCTTGGCCCGCTGGTGAACCGCCAGCGAGCGGATTTCGCCCAGCGTGGGACTGTAGAAGTGCAGCGCGCCGCAGCCCAGCAGCTCGTCGCCGAGGGTAACGGCGGTGAAGTCGCGGATGGCCTCCGACAACTCGAATTCCGTGCGCGGCAGCATAATGCCCTCGGCCGCGTACCCATTGATGAGGTCGAGAATCGGCGGGATATCGTGCATCACCGCCTTGCGGACCACCAGCGGCCCCCTGGCAGCGGAGGGTTCCACAAAAGCGTCCGCGTGCAGCGCGCTGATCATGCCGTAGGCGCCTCGCCGGGCACCATGCGCGTTCCAATGCCGCCACCCGCCAGAACGCGCTCGAGCACGCCTTCGGCCGCGCCTGGGGCGATCCGCACCTGCTCGACGCCGCCGGCGAGCGCCGCCAGCGCGGCCTCGAGTTTGGCCTGCATGCCGCCGGTGGCCACGCCGTCCGCGATTAACTGCCGGCTCTCGGCCGCGGTCAGCACTGGCCGCACGCGCCCGGCGCCGTCGCGCACGCCCTCCACGTCGGTCAGAAAGATGAGTTGGCATGCGCCAAAGGCCGCCGCGCAGGCCACTGCCATCTGGTCGGCGTTGACGTTGTAGACTTGACCCTGCCGGTCGCCGGCCACGCAGGCTACCACCGGCAAGTAGCCTTGGGCCGTCAGAAGCTGGAGCAGCGCGGGGTTCGATTTGGTCACGCGACCCACCGCGCCCAGAGCCGGCGACAGTTGCTCGGCTTCCACCAGAAATGCGTCGATGCCGGAAAGCCCCACGGCGAGCGCCCCGGCGCGGTTGAGGCTGGCCACCAGCTCGTGATTGACGCTGCCCGCGAAGACCTTCAGCACGGCGTCCAGCATTTCCGGATTGGTGACCCGCAGCCCGCCCACAAAGCGGCTTTCGATACCGCGCTCGGCGAGGTATCGCGTCATCTGCTTTCCGCCGCCATGCACCACCACCATCTCAATTCCGCGTCCGCGAGCCGCCGCGATCTGCGCCGCCAGGCGATCGCGGGATTCCGCGCCATCGAGCAGCGTGCCGCCGAGCTTGACCAGGACCTTCACAGCAAACCCTCGGTCTCGGGACGCCCCAGCATGAGGTTCATGTTCTGAACCGCTTGGCCCGCCGCGCCTTTGACCAGGTTGTCGATGGCGCTCACCACCACCGCGCGCCCGGTTTTGGCATCGAGGGTGACGCCGATATCGCAGAAGTTGGTGCGCGCCACGCCGCGCAGATCGGGCATGTGGCCGGGGTTGTACAGCCTGATAAACGGCTCGCCGGCGTACCGCTTCTCGTAGATGGCGAGCAGTTCTTCGGCGCTGGCGAGGCCGGATGCCCGGAAGTAGATGGTTTCCAAAATGCCGCGTTCGAGCGGCAGAAGCTGCGCGGTGAAGCTGAACTCGCTTTCCTCGAGGCCAGAGATTCCCAGCACCTCCGGAACGTGGCGGTGGTTGAAGATGGAGTACGCCGAGAAGTTCTCTGTGACTTCGCAGAAGCTGGTTTTGAGGCTGGGCCTACGCCCGGCGCCGCTGATGCCCGACTTGGCGTCGCAGACGATCCCCGCAGCGCGGTCAACCACGCCGGCCTCGACGAGGGGACGGATGGCGAGGTTGGCGGCCGTCGGATAGCAGCCCGGGTTGGCGAGCAGCCGCGCCGCCGGAATACGCTCGCGGAAGTACTCCGGCAGCCCATAAACGGCCTCCGCCAGCAGCCCAGGCTGGGTATGCGGCTCGTTGTACCAGGCAGTGTAAGTCTCCGGGTTGCGGAACCGGAATGCGGCGCTGAGGTCCACCACGCGCGCGCCAGCCTCCAGCATGGCAGGCGTCAGCTCCATGGAAACCCCCTGTGGAGTAGCCAGGAAAACCAACACAACTCCTTCGGCGCGAACAGTCTTGGGGTCGCACGGCAAGCGAGACGGCCCTTGGGCGCGGCGGAAGGAAGCGGCGTCGTCCTGGTCGTCGAGGTCCGACCGCAGGAGCGGCTGGACGTGAGGGTGACGTTCCAGGATACGGAGGAGTTCCGCCCCGGCGTAGCCGCGATAGCCGACAATGCCAACGGGGAGCTTCATGATGTTTGATTATTCGTTCCTACGAATAAATATACCACAGAGCGCGAGGCGGGTGCGAGTACAAAGCCGGTCTCGATGTGCTAAATTTTTAGCATGTCTCGGGTTCTCGCGGCTACCCTGCTTCTATCCATCGTCACCACCGGATGCGCTGTCCGCCAGACGTATCGCCTGGTCACACAAGATGCCGGCCGCGTCCTGATTCCGCCGGGGGTCTCCAGGCCGGATGTCGGGCAACGCACTTTTACCGCCGACATCGCCGCTGGCCCTGGTGCCTGCGCGCCCGTGGAAAGTGGCATCGCCATCCAATCCCGCAAGGGCCGCGTGCGCGTCACCGTCACTCGCGACCCGCTGCTTAAACAACCACCGGGGTGGCTGAGCGCCTGGACCGCTCAAGCTGAATCGCAAGGCTGCATCGCCGCCGGCGAAGGTCTGAAACTGGCCGCGCGCATTGTGGAATCGCTTCCGCTGGACCCGCGCGCGGCCTGGCGGCTTGTGCACGCCGACGACCGGCAAACCGGCTATGTCGATCTCGGCCCCGAGACTCGGCTCCAGGTGGTCAGCCCGATCATGCGCGAGGGAGCACCACCCGATGCACCGATTCTGGATGTGTCCGACCTCACCGGCGAGGGCAACCGCCTGACCCTGACCCTGAAATCCACCCCCAACCTGGTCGGATACGAAACCGCATGTTACGCCATCCAGCCGAAAGCCGGTCAGATTGGATTCGCCATCACCCCACTCTCCGCCGAGAAGCACATTGAAGGCAAGGTCGAGCCTGCCATCGCTCCCACCACCAATTACCTGAAGTTCGGGCCGCAAGCGGCTTACTACCGGCTGTTCTACAAGGCCGATCAGGGAGAGGTGGTGGAAGTGGTGCTGGCCGCTCCCACGCGCGCCGAACTGGACCGCCAGACCCAGGCGTTCAACTCCGGCCCCGCCCTGTGCGCCCAGGTCCCCAGCCAGACGTGCGTGGTCATTCCCAAGCGTGTGGCGCTGAACCCGTTCCTGGCGATCACCGTAAACGGCAGTGAAGCCACGGTCCCCGTAGGATCGACCCTCCGCGCTGCGATCCACGTCGAGCGCGTGCCGCCGGATCTCAAGGTGTATAAGCTCTATGCCGGGAAACCCGTACCCGTGGAGTTCGACCGCGCCAGCCCCGAGATCCTCGGTCTGGTGCTGACCGGAGGAGAAAAGATCTCCTGGAAATGATCGGCTGGGTGCACTGTCAGGGAGGATCTGTACTCGATCCTCGACCGGCCACATGTCGGCAAGGGCAGTGCCCTACTCGTACCGGAGCGCGGAAACCGGGTCGATGCGCGAAGCCCGCCGGGCGGGCACAAAGGCCGCCAGCGCAGCCACCGCGGCTAGCGTACCCGCCGCGCCGGCGTAAACCATGAGGTCCGCCGCCTGAATGCCGAATAACTGCGACTCCACGTAACGGCTGAGCACAAAAGCGGCCGCCAGCCCGATCACGATTCCCGTGGCCGCCATGCGGCCGGTATCGAGCAGCACCATCCGCACCACGTCGGCAGGCAGGGCGCCCAGCGCCATGCGGATGCCGATCTCCCCGGTGCGCCGCGCCACCGCAAAGGCGATGACGCCATAAAGGCCGATGGCGGCAAGCAGCGTCGCCAGCATGCCAAATGCCGTCGATAAGCCGGCGACGAGCCTGGCCGTGTACAGCGATTCGCTAATCCGCAGTTCAACCGGCGTGATCTCAGGCGTGGGCAAGCCTGCGTCTGCTTCTCGCACCGTCCGGCGGATGGCGGCCGCGAGGCGAGTATCGTCACCGGTGACGCGGACGTAGAAAGCCAGGCGGGCCGGCTTCTCGCGCTGGGTGTACGGGAAGTAGATCGTGCCGCCGGCCGGGCGGCGCACATTGGTGCGTACGTCCGCCGCGATGCCGACGATTTCGCGATCGAGCACCGTCGCCTTGGGACCCGCGAACGCAACGTGACGCCCAATCGGGTTCTGGCCGGCGAAGTAGCGCTTGACGAAGGCCTCGTTGACCACTACGGCTTTGGGTGCCGCCGCGGTATCCCGATCGTTGAACTCGCGGCCGGCGCGCAGCGGAATCCCCAACGCACGGAAGTAGCCGGGGCTGATCGCTTCGAGCGAGGAACTGGCAAATCCCTTTTCGCCCGGATGATAGCCTTCCACCTGAATGCTGCTACCCCAGCCGGCGCCGCTGTACGGCCCGCCATCGCCCGCGGCAACGCCGCCCTGCTCTGGAAGCGCGGAGAGACGATCCAGCAGATCGTGGTAAAAGGCGGTGGCCGCGGCCGCGCCGGTGCGGATGAGCGTCGCGTCCACAGAAAACATGGACAGGTGCCTGGTGCGGAAGCCGCGGTCGGCGTTGATCAGGTTGACGGCGCTGACGCTGAAAAGCCCGGCGCCCACCACCAGCAGAAGAGAGAGCGCCACCTGCGCCGTTACCAGCATGCGCCGCAACTGCGCCGAATAGCCGTGGGAAAGGACGTTGGCGGCCTGGTCTTTCAAGGTATTGGCCACATTTGGCCTGGTCGCCTGCAAAGCCGGAACCAGGGCGAACAGCAGCGCGCATATCATCGACACTGCCAGCGAGTAGCCGAGCACCCGCAGGTCGAGCGAATTCGTCACCCAGCCCCCGGTGGCATTCCGCGGAAGAATGCGAAGCAACGCGGAGGTGCTCCAGTGTTCCAACAGTAGGCCGGCTACCACGCCCGCTACGGCCAGCAGCACACCTTCCGTGAGCAACTGCTTCACCAGCGTCCAGCGTTTCGCCCCCAAAGCCAGCCGGATGCCGATTTCCCGCTGCCGGCCCGCAGCGCGCGCCACCAGCAGGCCGGCCACGTTGGCGCAGGCGATCAAAAGCACCAGTCCGACCATGATCATCAGCACGGTGAGCGGTTCTTCCCACTTTTCCCGCAGTTCGGTGATGCCGTGTGCGGCGGGACGCAATTCGAGGCGGCTTTTGAGCAGCGACTCGCGCGCTTTCTGGTCATGCGGCGCGCCACCCTGATTCAGGTCGGCTTCGCGGATGGCGTGGAACGCGACGTCCGTCGCCGCCTGCGCCTTGGCCTGGCTTTCGCCCGGCTTGAGGCGCGCGAAGATAGTGAGCCAGCTAAAGGTGCGATCTTCGATCGAATTGATCGTTGGGGCAATCGCGGGCTGCATGGCGATCGGGACGAAAACGTCGGGGGAATCGCCCTGGACCAGCCCGTTGAAATCGGCGCCGGCCACGCCGATCACCACGAACGGATGGCCGTTGATCGCCACCGTTTGATTCACGATAGCGGGATCCGCACCGAGATGGCTCGCCCAGAATCCGTGGCTGAGTACGGCTACCGGATTGGCGCCGGCCGCGCCGTCGTCTTCCGGCGCGATTACCCGGCCGAGAGCCGCGAGCGCGCCCAGCGTAGTGAAGTAATTGCCTGTGACGATTTCCGCCTCAGCAGCTTGCGTGCTGGACCGCCAGGTGATCCGCACCGGCGCAATGGCACAAGCCAGAATGCCGGCGAACGCGGGATCGTGATCGCGCAGGTCGCGGTAAAACGGGTACGGGAAAACGGACTCGGAGTTCGTCGACCAGCTCGACGAGCTGTCGCCGGGCCCTGAATAGCTGCCATGCACCGCAACCAGCCGTTCGGGGTCCGCAATCGGCAGCGAGCGAAGTACGACTTGATCCAGGAGAGAAAAAATGGCGGTATTGGCGCCGATCCCTAGAGCCAGCGACAGCACGGCGGCTGTCGTGAAGACCGGACTGCGGCGCAACGCGCGCACGGCGTGCAGCAGGTCGTTCCACACAACTCCATTGTGACTCATTCGGCCGCGGCGGTAAGAATCTTCCGGCTGAGCTCCGCCGAGCGCTCGTCATCGGGCAGAGTTTCCAGAAAAAGTTCGATTGCCTCGCGGATATTGACGAGAGTTTCCTCGACGGTCTTGCCTTGCGATTGGCATCCCTTCAGTTGCCGCCGCCCTCAGCTCTTCATCCGCAGCAGCAGGTACAGGCCCGTCAGCGAGAATACCCCGTCGGGCGACCAGGCGGCGATCACCGGCGGCAGCAGGTTGACGTCGCCCACCTTCTCGAATAGCGTCCCGATTCCCCAATACGCGACTGCAATCGCAATGCTGACACCAATGCCCGTCATCGCTCCGCGGTTGCCCACCAGAAAGGCGAATGGCACCGCGATCATCGCCATGATCAGCGCCAGCAAGGGCACGGAGAATTTGCGGTAGAACTGCACTTGCAGCTTGACCGTGTCGAACCCGCTCCGCTGCAGGTCGCGGATGTAGCGGTCCAGTTGGAAGAAGTTCATCTGCTTGTCCTGCACCGCTTCCTTGAGGAAATAGTCGGGCGGTTCGGTCAACTCGGAGAATGTCGTGGCTTGCGAAGGGAACGGGCTGTAGGAAGTGCAGGCCAGGCCCCGATATCCGCAGCTCCAGCCGTTTTCGAACACCCACGTCTTCAGAGTCGGACTCCAGCGCGCCCGCTCGGCCGAAATCTGCCGCGTGAGGCGGAACGTGTTCGGCTCGAGTTCGAATACGCTGACCCCCTCCATCACCTTTTCCGTGGTATCGAAGTACCGGTAGTAGTAAATGCGCGACCCGTAACCCATGATCCACTTGCGGTCCGGTCGCAGATAGGTCTGCGTGGCGCGGCCTTTGATTTCGTCGCGCAGCGCGTCCTGCTTGCGGTTCGCCCCGGGCACATAGTAGAAGTCGAACAGGAACAGCCCCGCGCAGAACAGCGCGCTCCCGATGAACACCGGCAGGGCCAGCCGGTGCAGGCTCACGCCGCAGGCTTTGAACGCCGTCACCTCGTTCTGCTTGCTGAGCACTCCGAAAGCCACCAGCACGGCCACCAGGATGCTGATCGGCAGCGTGTCATAAATCAGTTTCGGAGTGAGGAAGAACAGGTACGTGAACATCTTGACCAGGGGGATCTTGTTGCGGATCATGTCGCCGATCAACTCGAAAAAATTGTAGATCAGCGTCATGGATACGAAGCTGGCCAGCAGAACCACCAGGTAGAACAGGAAGTTCGACAGGATGTAGGTATCGACAAGCTGCGGCAGCAATGGCAGTCTCCCGGCCACCCGGCGCGGCCGCCCCGGTTGGCCGGCCTTCCGCGATTTGAACCGCTCGAACAGCCCGCCAAAGGCCGCTTTCACGCCGCTGAGCAGATCGCGATCCCCGGGCCGCTCCATGCGCGCCAGGAAAATCAGCCCCGCCAGGCCGAAGACCACGTCCGGAAGCCAGATGGCTACCGGCACGGGCAGCGTCCGCTGCCTCGCCAGGCCGATCAGCGAGACCGAAGAAAGGTGGTAGCAGAAGAACGCCAGGAACAGGCCAATCACATAGCCGGCCGATTTGCCGCCCTTGCGCGTGGCGATGCCCAGAGGAATTCCCACCATCGCCAGCATGATACATGCCACCGGAAGCGCGAAACGGCGATGCAGTTCCACCTGGGCGTCAATCCAGTCCGGCCCGGTGTAGCGCATCAACTGGCGCGTGTTCATGGCGGCGGAGGCCAGCGGCTTGGGCACCGGCGGCGACGCGTACAGCGCCTGGTCCCAGGCCGGGGAAAAGCTGTCGTTGGCCTTGCTGTCCTTGCCCATTTCATGCACGGCGCGATCGCGCATGGAAAGCTGGATGCGGTTGTTCTTGGGATCGGACACGGCGAAGGCTTCGCGCGCCACGGTGATGAGAGGGCCTTCGGCCTTGTCCCGCATGCCGCCGGTGCGCTGCTCGGGCGGGGTGAGGTCGGCAATGAACACGGCGTGCCAGAGCGTGACCGGGCCGGGCCGCACATCGCCCACGTAGAGGATGGTGTTGGGGAAATCTTCGTCGAAAACGCGCGGCTGGATTTCCGCCGAAAGCTGCGTGGCCATCAGATCGTTGATGATGCGCGTGCTCTCGCGAATGGCGAACGGCGTCAGCCGCAGCGAAGCATAAGCCGCCAGCCCCGCGCCGATGGCCGCGAACACCAGCACTGGCGCGATCACCCGCCGGCTGGAGACGCCCGCCGCCCGCATGGCGGTGATTTCTCCGTCGCTCGCCATGCGGCCCAGCCCGATCAGAATCCCCACCAGCACTCCGAACGGAATGGTCAAGGGCAGCACCGGGGGCATGGCCAGGGCGAACAGCGTGATTACGGTTTTGAACGCCGCGTTGCCGTTGCCCACCAGCACTTCAAACAGCTTGTCGACGCCATGCAGGAAGATGACACACGTGGCCAGCAGCGTGCCGAGCACCGCGCTCGAGAGGATCTCGCGAAAAACGTAACGGCCGATCAGGCGCAACTCTGCCCTCCGCTCAGCGCACCAACTCCGGCGCCGGCGCAACCGGCAGTTTGGGCAACTCCTCCTCCACCGGATCCAGCTCCAGATCGTCGATCAGTATGGAGGGCGCCACCACGCACGTTTCAGCCGTGAAGGAAGAGGCGCCGATCAGGGCGAACGGCGCCGGGCTGTTCATGAACTCGAATACCGTGCTGTCATCCCCCGCCGCCAGAATGTCCTTCAAGGAACGGACATTCAACCCGCGGAAGCGCAGGCCCCGCACCAGCTCTTCCCGTCCATCCGGGTAGACCTTGTACACCAGGATCGGAAGGCTGACCGGGCGCGCGCTCCCCTGCGAGCCGGAAAGCAGCCGCCGCGCCTCGTCGAGCGAAGCCGAAGAGGGGAAATCCATCTTGCGGACGATGATGCCGTAGGGCTTGTCGCGCGTCTTGCAAAGATCGATCAGCGTCTTCTTCAGTTCCGCCGCCGGGGTGGTCTCCGCAGAGGCGACGAACAGGTTGCTGACGCCGGCGGCAGCGGCGCCGTAGTTGCCGGGCATGCGCGCGCGGCCGTTCGACCCTTCAAACCCGCGGACGGGCTGGCGCGTCAGCAGGAATCCCTTGAGCACGCCCTTGTCGATGAGGTGCAGCGGCACGGCCGCCACGCCTTCGCGATCGACGTCGTAGCTGCCGAAAAGCGGCCGGCCGCGCCATTCCTTCTGCGTGGGGTCGTCCACCACGTCGAACGAATCGGGCAAAATGCGCGCTCCGATGCGGCCCTCCAGTTCGCTGGGCGAAAACCCGCCGCCGCGCCCCTGCTCCATCGCCGGCCGCCGCGCGATCGCCAGGTTCCGGCCCAGCACTTCCGCGAAAATCTGCGCGCCCGCCACGCCCGCGAACAGCACCGGCCCGCTGTAGTCTTCGCCCTTGGGCGCGTGCGCCAGCGCCACCACGTTCTCGGCCAGCGCCGTAACGCCCCGGTTCAGCTCGGCGTCGGTGGGCATGCGCGCCGCCTCCAGCGAGTGGAACGCCACGGCATCCCGCACGGTCATGCCGTCGGGCGCCTGCGCGGTGGCTTGCGCCCGCAAGTAGGTGGCGCTTTCCGGGGCGCGCACCTCGGCGCCCTCGGAATTCACCAGGTAGTACCCGCCGTCGCCGGATTCCAGAACCACGGTGGAATTCTTCACCTCGGGATACTGCGCGAAAATCGCGGAGAGCGCGCGCACCCGGTCGCTCCATGCCTCTTCATCGATGGCCAGCTTGGGGAATGGCCGGATGTAGTGCACCGGCTCGGCGTGCGCGAAATCGTCGAGCTGTTCGCCGGCCGTGAGGTTGCGCAGGGCCGCCCGCTTGCGGGAGATGGCTTCCACCGCCGACTTGTAGGCCGAATCGGTCTGCAACCAGAAATACCGGCGCAGCACGGGGTAGTCGTCTTCCAGGGGAAACCGTTCCAGGTCGTAGCGCGCACCGAATGTGAAACTGCTGCCCGAGTAGTTGGTGTTGTCGAACTTGTAATCGCCCACGCGCACGTGGACTTCCGGCGAGCGAAAGTGCCCGTGGCGCCGCGCTACCAGGCCGCCCAGGCTGGCCGTGACGCTAAAATCCTCTTCCTCATCCATCAGGTATTCGATGAAATACGGCGCCTCGAGGTTGGAGACCGTCAGCGTGCGCGAGCGCTCCATCTCATCGTGCATGGCCCGGAGCACCGGATCGGGCGCGGGCGCCTGGCCGCTCCATGCCATGGCCGCTCCCAGCACCGCGACGCCCAGCGCCAGGCGCCTCACTGGGAGCCTGCCTTGCTCTCCATGGAGGTGGGCTCGGGGAGCAGAGGGGGCCGGTCCTGCGACTTGGCCTTCTTTTCAATCTCGATTTCCGACACCAGTATCGCAGGCGAAACCGCCGACACCGGGACGCTGCCCGATTCCGCGCCGCAATATCCGTTGAATACTTCGGGCTTGTCGGAAGTCGCCAGGATCTTGGCGAAGCTCGCCAGCGGCGTGCCCACGATGTCCGCGCCGCGCACCAGCTCGTCCGGCCGGCCGTCGGCATACACCTTGTACACCATCACCGGAATCACCTTGAACGCCTGCAACCCGGTGCGCTGCGTGGTGGTGAAGCCGCCCGTGATGTCGCGGAAGTAGAGGCCGTAGGGCTTGTTCTGCTTCTTGATTTCGCCGATGAGCATCTGGCGCAGCGTCGCTTCGGTCACCGCGTTAGTCGATTCCACGAGCAGGTTCGACTGGCGCGATACCACTTCAAACCCCGGCTGCCGCCGGCCGTGCCCGTTGGAGCGATCGAAGCCGCGGATGGGCGAACGCGACATCAGGAACGTCTTCAGCACGCCTCTGTCGACTACCGTCACGCGCTGCCCCTTGACGCCCTCGTCATCGTAGTCGTACCAGCCGTTCAAGTCCACCCCGCCAACCTTGCGGAGAGTGGGGTCGAACACCACCGAGAGGAAATCCGGCAGGACTTCCGTGCCCACGCTCTTGGTGAAGGTCTGGCCCTCGCTTTCGTCCTTTTGCCGGTGCCCTTCGACGCGGTGCCCGAAGATCTCATGGAAGAACACGCCCGCCGCGCGGCCGGAGAAGATCGCCGGACCGACGAACGGCTCGGCTTCGGGCGCGCGCAGAAGCGCCGAAACGTCGTTGGCCACGCGGTCGATGGCCGCCAGGATCGCCTTATCGTCGGGGAGGCTGGCCGCATCCACGGCTTCGAATGTCTCGAAGGCGCTCAGGTCCGTGCCGTCGGCGGCCCTGGCCGAAGCCGCGATCACCACGCGCGCGAAACCGCGCCCGTGCTCGATGCGCGAGCCCTCGGTGTTGACGAAATAGCGCGTGTCCGTCTGGCAGAGCACCGCAACGTGCGAGGTCAGCACGCTGGGGTAGTGCTGGAAGCGGGCCGACAGCGTGCGGATGCGGCCGCTCCACGCCGCCTCGTCGAACTTCAACTTGGGCGGCGCCTGCTGAAACACGGACGGCGCCTCAGTGGAAAAATCGTCGGAATTGTCCTCTTCCGCCGCCTGCACCTGGGTATTCGTCTTGATCCGGATCAGCCGTTCAGCGGCCGTGCGATAAGCCCGATCGGTTTCCAGCCACAACCGCCGCTTGATGGAGTTGACGTTGTCTTCGTAGGTAATTGAGGCGCCCGAGGTAAACTGGCCGCGGTCTCCCCGCACCCGGTGATAGTTGTCGAGCTTGTGCGAGCCGACGCGCACCGAGACATCCAGCAAGCGGTCTTTTTCGCCGTCGGAGGCCGTAATCGCCCCCAGCACGCCCGAAACCGAACGAAGCTCCCGTTCCGTGACCTCGTAGCTGATGAAATACGGCGGAGGGTCCGCTTTCTCCTTCAAAACGCTGAAGTTACGGTTCAGCTCCTGGGACATGGCGTCGAGCAGGACCGACGGCTGGGCAGAGGCCATGGAGGCCGCGACAACCAGGAATGTGAGACGCAGCGAGACTAAGCGGATCAAGTACTTAGGATAGCATTGCCGTCGAAGCCACGGCGTTGGGAGTGTGAAATGTGCGATCATCGAATTGACACCGGCCGAGAGCCGCCCACGGTACGCTCATGACCATTCATCTCAAGCCCGAGTACGAGGCCCTGATTCAGAAGGACGTGGCGCGCGGTGCTTACCGAAGCGTCGAAGAGTTTGTGGAACGAGCCGTTCAGTTGCTCCACGACGATGAGGCGCTTCTTCAGGAGAGTAGGCAGGCTATACACGAGCAGATCGGGATCGGTCTCGCTCAGTTGGATCAGGGTCAGGGGATGTCCGGCGAGGTATCTCGGACACGGCTTGTGGGGAAGAAAGCCGCCTGGCTGAAGCAACAGCAGCGGCCAGCATGAGCAGCTACGTCGTCTCGCCCCAAGCGGACGAAGACATCTTCGAGATTTGGCGGTACCTCTGTCAGAAGGCCAGCCTTGACGTGGCCAATCGGGTGGAAGAGGAGATCTACTCAGCGTTCGAGGCCCTGGATCACAACCCCGGACTCGGCCACCAGCGATCTGACCTGACTTCACACCCCGTGCTCTTCTTCACAGTCTATTCGTACATGATTGTCTACCGCGTCAAGACACGCCTGGAAATCGTCCGTGTGCTGCACGGCAGGCGCAACGTCAAGCGAATCCTCACCCAGTAAAACCGCCGCCCGCACCGGCCGCCGCCGCCGCGCCGGCCGCCATCCGGCCTCTCTCCTTCAGCCCCGAAAGCGCCAGGCCGTACCGGCCGCGGATGCCGGTCTTTTCGAAAATGTGCTTCACGTGAATCTTGACCGTGCCGGTGCGGATGCCCAGTGCGACGGCGATTTCTTTGTTCTTCATCCCGCGCTCCACCAGTTCCATCACCTGCAGTTCGCGAGCGGTGAGGGCCGAACGGCCAGTGCGCACCGGCTGGTCCGGCGTGGCAACCAGATCCTCTTCCATCCACGTGCTTCCGCCAGCCACCTGGCGGATGCAATCCAGCAGGGTGTCCAGCTCGGCGGTCTTGTGAACCACTCCGGCGGCGCCGGCTTGCAGCAACCGCATCGCCTCGGCCTCCGACAGTGCCACGCTCCACACCACTGCCGCCGTGCGAAACTCCATGTGGCGCAGGGTCCTGAGGCACTCCATCACCGCTTGGATGCCGAAGGACTTGTCCACCACCAGAACGGCCGGCTGCAACTCGCGCACCGCATCCATGCCACCCTCCAGCGAGGTCTCGGTAGCGATGACACACATCCCCTCAGCCGATTCCAACAGGCTGCGAAGTCCTTCCATGGCAATCGGTTCGGTGTCGCAAACCACGACGCTATCCATAAGACCACCCTTCGCGCACGGCGCGCGCTCTTCTATCTCTGACCCTATTATCGGCCGAAAGGTCTCCATACTGTAGTGGCGCTTGGAGGGATACGTCTCAAGTATTCACCTGACCGCCACTGCGCCCAGCGAGTACTCGGCCAGGTCGCGCCAGCAGTTATCCAGCGTGTTCTGCACAAATACCGTCCGCTCCGCCCGAAACACACAGCCGCCCCCGTATTCCTTCCATCGCCGCCGGGCGAGCTCATGGACGGCCCGGACCTCTTGCTGCGGAATCTCCTGCGCCAGCGTGATGTGGGGATGGTACGGAAACGGTTCCTGGAACTCCAGCGCGCCGGTGTTCATGGCGGCGTGCATGCGCCGCAGGTCCGCGGCTCCCGCACCGATTTCGATATAGATCACGCTGGTGGCGGGAAAGATCTCAAGCCCGGTCAGTTCAATTTCGAAAGGCGCCCACCGCTCCGTCAAGGTGCGGGCTTGTCCGGACGCCGCCTTCCATTCCACGGCCAGCGGCCGCGGCGGCAGCACGCTCACGTGCGCGTGGGGATTCGAGGCCGGCGCCAGTTCCCGCCGAAGGTCGTCCAGGAAACGTCCTAGCGGCTCGGGAACATAGATCACCACGGCAAAGACATTGAGCTGCTCCTCGGGTGGGACACAACCCGGCACCCCATTCTCATCGGAACCCATGCTCTCTCTATGGTAACCGTTTTGGAGCTCATTGAACGCACCTGTTACGCTTTGTATAGAGTGCCGAACCCCAGCCAGCCGAATCCGCTCCTTGCGCTTGAGTTCCGAATTCCATTCGACCGCATCCGCGCCGCCGACGTCGAGCCCGCCGCCGCGGAGCTGCTGCGAGAGGCGCGCGCGAGCCTGGATGCCATCGCCGCCCAGCCCGGCGAGCGCACCTTCTCCAACACCATGCGCGCCCTGGACCACCTGACGGAACCGCTGGATTGCGCCATGGGAGTGGTGCGCCACCTGGAATCGGTGGCCACCTACCCGGAACTGCGCGCCGCGTTCAACGCCGTCGAGCCGGAGGTCAGCGCGTTTCACTCGGGCATCCCCCTTCAGGAAGGGTTGTGGAAAGGGATCAAGGCGTATGCCGCCACTGCGGAAGGCGCCGGTCTCACAGGCGAGCGGCGGCGCTTCCTCGTGAAGACCGTGGACGATTTCCGCCGTCACGGCGCCGACCTGGACGCCCCCGGCAAGAAGCGGCTGGAAGAGATCGACGTCGAGCTCACCCAGCTCACCACCAAGTTTTCGGAGAACGTGCTGGATTCCACCAACGCCTTCGAGCTCCTCGTCGCCAACCAGGCGGAGCTGGCCGGGCTGCCTGCCACCGCACTTGCTTCGGCGCGCGAGAGCGCCGCGCGCAAAAACCGGGAAGGCTGGCGTTTCACCCTGCAATCGCCCGATTACTTCGCGGTGATGACTTATCTCGACAATGCCGCCATCCGCCGGCAGATCTACCTGGCCCACTCGGTGCGCGGGACGGCGGGCGAGTGGGACAACCGCCCGCTGGTCGGCCGCATCCTCGATCTGCGCCGTGAGAAGGCTCGTCTCCTGGGATTCGCGGATTTCGCGGACCTGGTGCTCGAAGACCGCATGGCCCACAATGGCGCCCGCGCCATGGCGTTCCTCGAAGATCTCAAAGCCAGGACCGAGCGGCGCTTCCGGGAGGAGAACCGGGAACTGTTGGAGTTCCGCCGGTCCCTGGAAGGCCCGGACGCTCCCGAACTCCAGCCCTGGGACGTGGCTTACTACGCCGAGAAGCAGCGGGCCGCTCTCTACGACTTCGACGAGGAGGCCCTGCGGCCCTACTTCCCGCTGGAGCGCGTCACCGTCGGCCTGTTCGACCTGGTGAACCGTCTCTATGGCATTCGGGTCTCCGAAGAGCCGGGCGTGCCGGTCTGGGACCCGCAGGTTCGCTACTACAACATTCACGACCAAGACGGCGCGTTCCTGGGCGGCTTTTACACCGACTGGTATCCCCGCGAGAACAAACGCGACGGCGGCTGGATGGATGCTCTGATTACCGGCGGTCCCTCGGCCGGCGGATTCCAGCCGCACCTGGGCCTGATTTGCGGAAACCTCACGGCCCCGGTGGAAGGCCGGCCGGCGCTCCTAACGCATCGCGAAGTGGAGACCATCTTCCACGAGTTCGGCCATCTGCTGCACCATTTGCTCAGCCGGGTGGAAATCCGCACGCTGGCCGGCACCAGCGTGGCGTGGGATTTCGTCGAGCTGCCCTCCCAAATCATGGAGAACTGGTGCTGGGAACGCCAGGCGCTGGACCTGTTCGCGCGCCACTGGGAAACCGCCGAGCCGATTCCCGACGCCCTCTTTCAGAAGATGAAGCGCGCGCGCACCTTTCGCGCCGCCAACGCGCAGATGCGGCAACTCGGGTTCGCTTTTGTCGACCTGCTCCTGCACACCCGCTATTCGCCGCAGCGGGATGGGGACCCGGTGGAGTACACCCGGCGCCTCTTGCAGGAGTTCACGCCCGCGCCGCTGCCGCCCGAGCACGCCATGATCGCGGCCTTCACCCACCTGTTCGGCAGCCCGGTAGGCTACGGCGCCGGCTACTATTCCTACAAATGGGCGGAAGTCCTGGATGCCGACGCGTTCACCCGCTTTCGGGACCATGGCATCTTCAGCCGTGAGATCGGGAGCGAGTTTCGCGAGAAGATTCTCTCGAAGGGAGACAGCCAGGACCCGGCGGAGTTGTTCCGCAACTTCATGGGACGAGACCCCGATCCGCAGGCGCTGCTGGAGAGATCGGGGCTGGGGTGAGCGGGGCGCGGTCAAACCGGCAAACCGTGCTCGTCAAAGCCGATGATCTCTTCCGGGCTGCGCTTGTCGCGGTCTGGCAGAGCCGAGCAACGCTCACTGATGGCGCGCAGTTCTTCCGTCCGGCGGGGCGCGTTCACCAAGGCATCGGTAATCGTCTGGCCGGTGAGCGCGGCCAGCGCGCGCGCCAACTCGTCGGCCTGAGCGTTGTTGATGTTCAAGGCCATTTGCAGATTCTTCCTAAATGTATGCTTTCTTCCTGAACGGAGGCTCGATCTAGGCGGCGGTCCGTGGCAGTACTTCCTTTTCAATCCGTGGCTGAATCTCGTGCCCGGCGACCTCGAGGTCGTACGCGACCTGGAGATTCAACCAAAACTGCGGCGATGTGCCGAAATACCGGGCCAGACGCATCGCGGTGTCCACGGTGATGGCCCTTTTTCCGTTGACGATCTCGCTGATCCGGTTCATCGGAACCCGGAGCGCGCGCCCCAGTTCGTTCAGGCTGACACCGATCTCTTCGAGTTCATCCCGGAGTAACTCGCCCGGATGGACGGGCGGCAATTTCCTGCGCTGTGCCATGGTCCTCCTCTCAGTGGTAATCCACTATCTCGACTTCGTGCGCGTTGCCGTCGCGCCACGTGAAGCAGATCCGCCAGCGGTCATTGATCCGAATGCTGTGCTGGCCCGCCCGGTCCCTTTTCAGCGCTTCCAACCGGTTGCCCCGAATGGCCCCCAGGTCGGTAAGACTCGTGGCGGCGTCCAGCCAGCGTAGCCGCTTGCGCGCCTGCTCCTCGATCTCACGAAACTTCCGGCTCCCAAATCCCTCGTGGATAGCCATGGTTTCAGGGCATCGGAACGAGCGAATCATACACGTTAAACATACTATGCGCCGCGTACTGAGTCAACCGGAATCGGGCATGCGGTTCCGCCGGGTCCTCGTCGATGTAGATCTTGATCCGGCTCACAGGTGAGGATCAGCGCCTGTGCCGCTCTTCGAGGGCCTCTGTCTCCCGCGCCTCGGATTCCAGGTCCCGGTCGATCTCCGCCTGGTTGGCGTGATAGTAGGCAAGAGCCGCATGAACCTGCGCCAGCGAAAGGTGGCCGAATTTCCGCGCGATTTCCTCCGGAATCAGGCCCATGTTGTGCCACTGAGCGATCCGGCGAACCGACACGCCCGTCCCGGCAATGCACGGCCGGCCGCCGCGGATCTCGGGACGTCGAGAGATCAAGCTGCCCATCTCGGTGACGGTTGCCATCGACTTCGAGTATAACGCACTAGAACCGCGTCGCCTCCGTGAAGTTGAAATCCCGCTTCTTCACGGCGGGCGCCACCATGTCGCACGCTCTTCTTCCGACGCGCGCACCGCCGCCGGGAGCGCCTGTAGAAAAGCTACAGCCAGGTCATCGAGGAGGAAGCGCGCGAACAGCGCAGGAAGACGATCCAGCAGGCGTCGGACGAGTTCCTTCTCGAATACAAGGTGAAGCACGAATCGCCCACGTTCGCGGTCTACGCTCTCGGACACGTAACGGACCACCTCGGCAAGAGGCTGGTCGTGGAGATCACGCCGGCAGCCGTAAAAGGCTATCAGACGAGCCGGCCGGCGGAAAAGGCCGGCCCGAAAACCATCAACAACGAGGTGTTCCTGCTGTTGCGGCTCTGCGGCGACCAGGGAGATCTGATCCGTGCGAGGTTGCGCTGCGAGAAGGCCATGAAGCTCGCGACCCCGCCATCGCCCGCACGCGCCTACACCGCCGACGAGAAGGCGTGCATGCTCGCGGAGGCTGCGAAGTTGCGGAGCAAGAACATGTACCCCGCCCTGGTGGTGGACCTGAACTGCGGATTGCGCGACAAGGAGCTGCGCGAGCTCCGGTGGCGGCAGATCGACCTCGTCCATAAGAAGCAGTTCACGGTGGGCAAGTCGAAGACCGACGCCGGCACGGGGCGCATGATCCCGCTGAACGACACGGTCAGGATCGCCCTGGAGTGGCACGCCGCCTGGTACATCCGGCGGTTCGGGGCATGCAAGCCCGATTGGTACCTATTCGCCGCTGGCAAAGGCCAGCCGAATGATCCCACCCGCCCCGTCACGACGTTACGGACGGCGTGGACGAAGGTGCGCGACAAAGCGAAAGCCGTCGGCCGGTGGCACGACAACCGCCGCACGCTGGTCACAGAGCTCGCCGAGTCGGGCGCGGGCGACGAGGTGATCATGAGCATCGCCGGGCACGTCTCTCGCGCCATGCTCTCGCGCTACTCCCACGTGCGAATGGAGGCTAAGCGGCGCGCTCTTGACGAGATCGCCGCACGCCAGCGCGCGGTCGACGAGAAGCGCCGGAAGGATGCCGAACAGCGGCAGGTCGCGGCGGAAGCCCAGGCAGCAGTGGTCCAGTGATCTTCTGGGTCGGGTTTGGGCGACGCCAAAACCACCTTACGTGCGCGGTATACTCAATTGGGGACACAGAATGGCCACGGAGAGCTTAACTAACGTTGTCCAGTCGCTCACGCCGCAGGAGCAAGATGCCGTGCTTCGGTTCATCGATTACCTGAAAAGGCGGGACGTGTCCCTCGGCTCTGAATCGCCGTTCCTGCAGGCTGCCGATGAGTTCATCGCCAAGCATCCGGATCTCCTGCAGCGCCTCGCCCAGTGACCCGGTATCCCACGGTCGCAGAGACAGTCGCGGTTCACGCACGATTGATTGCACGCTTCG
>Ga0181527_1001832_pt1 | contig 21092 bp, 20 predicted proteins | sample PEATcosm2014_Bin_30_FD_119762 | JGI IMG/M metagenome (GOLD analysis project Ga0181527, IMG submission 119762) | Peatland microbial communities from MTU Mesocosm Facility, Houghton, MI, USA - PEATcosm2014_Bin06_60_metaG | ecosystem: Environmental > Terrestrial > Soil > Wetlands > Peat | place...
ACAGCCTCGAAGGTATGAGGAAATTCTGACGGCCTTATGGGGGTCCGCTCGTCCAATGGGAGTCGAACACCTGCGGGTCGTCGTCCGGCAATTGCGTTTGAAGCTCGAGGATGATCCGTCCAAACCCAGGATTTTACTAACGGCGCCGGGGATCGGTCTTATTTTTGTCGAAACGAAGCATTGAAGTGATCCGAGAGCGGGAATGGACCGCACCAAACCATATCCAATCAAAGAATTCCCGCCATCACGCCTCGGATGCCAGCGCGGAACCCCGTCCCAAAAAATCGGACGTAACGCCCACCCACCGCTGGATCGCGCAGGGTCGGCAATTTTATGGGCTCCTTATATGCGCAGCAGCTTTCCGAATGGAGACTTTATGTCGTTCGGGAATATACAGCTTCAGCCTCATTGCGTTCAGGCGAGGCGGGCGACGACGACGGCCTCACAAAATCGTTTGGCGGCGCGTCAGAGTGAAGGCGTTGCGGGAGGGAAATATCGTGACCAGCAACCTAGCCTTTCGGTTGGACGACACGGACGAGCCCAACCGCTACGTGATTAGGCTCGTCGACAGGAAGCAGATCGCCGCGCTCGCGCTGGCCGAAGGCCTCTCGAAGCCAATTTCGCTGGAGCCCATTGCCGTCCTTTACGACGACGGGAGCGGCGAGATTGTGCCCGTGGACGGCTTTGACGACACGACCCCGCAAGGGCGGGTCGTCTTGAGGATCATGGACGACACCTATTCCGATGTTCTCGATCAGATCACGGCCCACGAGGCGAATCGCGCGCGAAACGCCAACGAAACCGGGTGCCCGCAACGCGTCACGCGTCGCGTAGCGGGCGCCCTTGCGTCCCTCTTAGGAAGAAGGGGTATCGCCGTGTCGGCGCGAATTCGGACGACGTGTTCAGCGAAAGCGACATGACAGTGGATACGAAGCGGCGCGGCAGGCCGGAGTTCTGCCGACCCGTTCGAGCAGCCGGGGCCGAAAGGCTGATCGGCCGTGGATTGAAATCGCTGTTTTCCGACGTTCTAAGCGAGCCTCTCCCGGATGGTTTCTTGCGAGTATTGCGGACGCTCGAAAAGCCGGGTTCGGAATGCACGTGCGATCCGAGGTTGAACGGCGACGAGACGCCCAATCCTCAGAACACGGGAAGACAACTAATCGCGGCTGGGCGCAACGCGGCCTGAATTGATCAAATTAGCATGCCTCTCATCGACCACCATCTCAAGGCTCTCTTTGCCGTCTCTCCGCACATGCGGCTTTTTTCCTTGGTCTTGACCGCCTCTGGTTTCTAGCCAATCTGCTCGGGGCCGGCGCGCCCTCGGCATTGCCTATCGCAGTCCCCACCTTCCGTGCATGCGCCCGCTGGCGACGGAACACGCGTGACGCCTCCAGGAGAGGAGAAGCCATGAAGACATCGAAACCATCGCGGCCCTGCTCGGCCCCACGCTCGACGCGACCGCCGTGATGGTGCTGACCAACCTTGACGCGATGCCGACCCTCGTCGAAGGGGTGTCGCAAAGCCCGATACTTGTCGTGCTGGCCGGCTACGCCGCCTTCATCCCTGGACTCGTGATCGTGCATTTCCACAACCGCTGGACCGGCGGTTGGCCGGTTGTCGTCACCGTGATGGGATGGCTGTCGCTGATCATCGGCCTCATCCTCATGATCTTCCCGATGCAGCTTGCCGCGATCGCGTCGAAGCTCGTCCCGGCTTGTGCGGGCTCGTCTCCGTGATCGGGATCATCTTCCTGCTGATCGGCGGGTTCCTTTCCTTCAAGGCGTTCGGGCGCGATTGAGGGCGCAAATCGGCCCGCATCAGCGGTCTAAGGAATCCGTGTCGGTCGCGGCCGGCAGATACCCCGGCTGGATTTCGACATAGGCGAAGACGAACAAACACCATCCGCGACGTCATGAGCCCGCTGGATCGTCTGACCCAGAAGCCCGGAGACGCCAAGCCGCCTGCGTAGACCTCGACGGTCATGCGGCGTCTCGTTCTGGAGGTCCCGGATATCTTCCGTGACCACGGACCGGCGTGGCGCAAAGCCAACGCGGCCATGTCAGCCTTGGCCAATTGAAGGTGACGTCGGCGATCGAGAGCTGCCGAACGGCAGCCCTCAGCGGGCATGTCGCGCGCTGCGAGGACTATAATAGCTGTCTTATGGGCCATTCTCGTAATGGGGAGTTGGCGAGCGGCCACGGCGGGCCGGCATGAGTTTTCGCCAACCCCGCTCACCATTACAAAGCACCCTTGAGCAGGGCGATCAATTTGGCTGAGGCCGACGCCGACGCCCGCACCGGCAATTGCCAAGCCGAAGAGCGATAGATCAACGCGCTTGACGGCGTGAACGTCGCCGCAAAGCGCGTGCTAGAAGCGGAGCCGGTGACGGCGGCGGGAGCGCTCGCCAAGTTGCGCTTCCTCGCTGAGAACATGAGCGCCTTTGACATGGGCGGGAGGCGCCGGCCGCCATTCTTCGCGCTGTCGCGGTGATCGAGCGGGAGGCGTGACCATGGCGAAGAAAGCGAAAGAACCCAAACCCGCGAGGCCGAACCGGACCTGGAGCGTTTGAGCGACGTGGCGCATTATGAATCGCTCCACGAAATGAAGTCACGCCTCTTCGGGATTCAAGCCATGATGAAAGGCATAGAATACGCCTGCACCACAGAACGCGAAGGGGCGTTGCAAATCATTTGGGACTGCGCTGAAACAATGGAGCGGATCGCCGACCGATTTGAAGCCGAGCAGCAATTGCGCCTGGCGGAAGGGCGGCGATGAGCTCAACGACCTCGCACCCCAGCCTGCGATGGATTTTAATCCGCACGTGGCGCGTTCGCGCCGCGCGCATCATCATCAAGATCGCGGGCGGATTGATGACGATCGCCGAAAATCTGACGCCAGATGATTTGAGGAAATCATAGCGACGCTAACGGCGCCCTGCGGCTCCCACGACCGCCGCGCCATCATGATCGAGGCGCATCGCCAGTTCCGGCTCATGCGCAGATATGGCTGGAGCTTCGGCCGTTGCTTGTCGTTCGCATGGGCTAAGGCGCGCGAGCAGCGGGGGCGCGTGCTGCAAGGCGCTGGCCTGCCGACGGCGGCGTGACGGCTGCCTTTACAAAGCCTTTATGCCGTTGGGCTACTTTCTATACCGATCCTTTATTCGGCTCTGCTGTACATCGTTGCTGGGAGGGTCGCCATGATCTCGAGAACGCTGGAAATCTGGTTTGCGTCGACGGTGCTGCTTGTAGGCGCCGGCACGATCTGGTGCGCCTGGTTGCTGTTCACGCGATAGGCGCGCAATTTGTGGACAATGCCGCGCGGTCACGATGGCGCCGGATCGAATCGCCTCGCCTATTCTTTGAGCAAGCGAACGGTTAGCCCATAACTGACGCCACGAAGCGGCCCGAGCGCGGATGTAGCGACGGGCCGTTTTTTGTGTTTTAGCGGGCCGTCGCGGTGGCGCGACGTTTTAAGCAACCTGCAGGACTCACACCTTGTTTGTCGCGCGGCACCAAAGTTTAAGTCGCTGCGCCTTGGCGAGCCGATCATGGTCTCCCTATATTACGCCGGGGCCGGTCGCGACTTGGGGCCGGCAGGGAAAGAGAGACGACAATGTCAGGTTTTTGGGGTTTCAAACGCCGGTCCCTGGGCGCGCTGACGCTCGCCGCGTTGTTGGCCCTTGCGCCGGCGCTGGCCGAGGCCCGCATGGGCGGCGGCGGCAGCTTCGGTTCTCGTGGCTCACGCAGCTGGTCCGCGCCGCCGTCGACCGGCACCATGCCGGGGACGGCTTCGCCTTTCGAGCGCAGCGTCACGCCGCGGCCCGGCCCGGGCATGGCGCAGCCGGGCTATAACTCGGGCTCGACCTTTGGTCGCGGCCTGCTTGGCGGCCTCGCGGGCGGTCTGCTCGGCGCCGGCCTCTTCGGTATGCTGACGGGCTACGGCTTCTTCGGCGGCATGGGCAGCTTCATGTCGATCATCGGTCTGCTGCTGCAGATCGCGCTGATCGCCTTCCTGGCGCGCATGGCCTTCACATGGTTCGCGAACCGCAACGCCATGGCCGGCAATCGCCCGGGCTCGGGCTTTGGCTCTGCCTTTACCGGCGACGCGCCCTTCGGGGGTTCGCGTCCCTCGGGCTTCGGTTTCGGCTCTGGCGCCGCCCCGCAGGGCGCACGCGCCCAGCCGATCCAGCTCGACAAGTCGGACTTCGACGCGTTTGAGCGCCTGCTCGACCAGTCGCAGGCGGCCTATAGCCGCGAGGACATCGGCGCGCTGCGCATGATCTCGACGCCGGAGATGGCCTCCTACTTCGACGACGAGCTGGAGGCGAACCGCGCCAGGGGCCTCGTCAACCGCGTCTCGGACGTAAAACTGCTGCAGGGCGATCTGGCGGAGGCGTGGCGCGAAGGCGCGGACGAATACGCCACCGTCGCCATGCGCTTCGCGCTGAACGACGTGATGGAGGATCGCGCCTCTGGCAAGCCGGCGCCGGGTTCGCCCGGCAAGACGGAAGCCCCCGAGGCCTGGACCTTCCGCCGCGATGCGGGCGCCGGCTCGCAGGGCTGGAAGCTCTCGGCGATCCAGCAGAGCGGCGCCAAGCGTGCGGCTTAACGGCTGACGAAAACAATGGCCCCTCCCTGCAAAGGGAGGGGCTTTTTTTTGGCGACGGAATCGTCTTTGAGAGGAGCGATGCGATTTAAAGGCGCTTAAACCTCTTTCTTGCGGGGGTTGATGGGTTGTTCGATTTATTTGATGGCGTGTCTGATTTCACGAATGAGCCTCGAGCCTTTTTATACAGCCCTTATCTGGAGCGTCGATTTTCTGAATGGAGCCTTTATGGGCATTTGTGACAATAATTGCCCATCTTCATCGCAGATGACGATCAGACATCGATGGGCGCATCGTAATCGTCTCTCCCTCAGACTCGTATTGAATAGGCGATGTCATGGCTAGTTTTCGGATCGCTGCTTGCCACAGAATTATTGATCCGATGATTGCACTTGGCGGCTGCACGACGCAGCACCGCATCCTCGCGGCTGGATCAAATAGCACTGAGATGATGATCGAGCTGCATCGGCGCGGCTATGCTCGAGCGGTTTCGACCGGAAATTGCGGCCGTCCGGCGGGTCAATATGACGTCGCGCTGGTCGATTGGCGCAGGCGCACACTTCATGACCTTGAGGTGACGCTGGACTGGCTGGGCAAGTTTCTTAGCCCAGCTGGAATCCTGGTTGTCTGGGTCGATGCTCAGAAGCCTGCGGCCAATCAAAGCCTTCGCTCGTCACTGGAGAAGCGCGGCTACGTCATCGAGCAGGGCACCGTGCATGAGTGCGGCCGAGCACTCGCGGCGCGACTGCGGCAACCCACTCCGCTCAAGAAGGCAGCGTAACACGCTATCGCCCGGAGGGAATGGGGGTGGCGGCGGGACGCCAAGTCCGGTTGCGAGCCGTCCCGCCACCGCCTTCTCAAAAAGGAGATCCAGATGGCCGAGTCGAACCCGAGACGCACGATTATTCGAGAATGGACTTCGCTTGTACGTGAGGAACGAGAATCCATTCAGCAGGCAGCCGCTTTTGCGATGGCCGCCCTGCAGCGCCACAGTCTGCCTCGCAGCAGGCGAGCGCCGCGCGATGTCGTCATGGCATGGCTGCGGCCGCGCATTGGACGGGCTTGAGAACTACGCAAGGTGGCGATGCACACGGCCGATAGAAACCGAGGACATTCTCTGTGCGCGACCCGGACAGTGGGAGGGAGTACATGGGGCAGCCCATTGTGGTTGCGATATCATGTGGCTCGGAGACGACATTCTGAAGTGCTTTAGCTTGGCCTTTGTGCAATTGATTGCACATCTCTTGGCCGACGCCGTCATCCAACTATGGCATGCGGAATGTCTCATTCGTCACGGCGAGTAGCTCGGCTACCGTCAGCGGACGGCCTGCGTCAGTGCACATTCGCCCGCGCCGCGCAACTTCAGCCCCGTGCTATCGACAAATCAGGTGCAGTTCGCCGGTTCCAATTCGCCCGTGACCGTGAACCGGCAGACCGGACGCACGCCGGCTCAGCGTCGTATGATCGGGAACCGGCAAATCGATATTCAGCATGCGCATGATTGACCCGATCAAGCCTTCGCTCTGACGCAAGGCCAATCGAAATACCGCTCGTAAAGTCAAGGCGGTTTCAATGGCGAGGTCCGAATATTGACGCTGGCCTCTAGGCGTCGTCCGAGGTTGCGCCTTCCAACCCGCCAGCGCCTCTTCGGTGAACCAGATCGTCAGGCTTCCGCGAAACTCTCGTGCAATCTGGAAGAGATCCCGTGGTGGACGACAGGAGAGCCTCAAGGCTCGTTAAGGACACGCTGCGCCTGAATTCACCCAGGCCTCGACGAGCGCGCCGGCTTCCTTTTGCGTTCCGGGCGCTGGCTTTCGGCCGGAGCCGGGCGCCCAGGCCCAGCCGACGAGCGTGTCTTTGCCGATATGGTCTATCAGATCGCGCGGCGACCGGTTGCCGTTCCGCTTCGGGTCTTTGATCTGCGCGCAGATCTGGGAGCCGGTTTTTCCTTCCCAGGCCATTTCGCGCGGCGCCAGATGCCATTCCGCATGACCGGGCATGCCGCCCGGATCGAAATTGGCGCTCTCATGACAGATAGGGCAGCGCATGCTCTCGAGTCCGAACCCGTCCTTGCCGCGAAAGACCGGCGGCTGGTGCAAGCGGGTCGTATCGCCCTGGCGGGGACGATCGCCGGCGGGATGGCAGTTCGTGCATCGCGGATTGGTCAGCACTTTGCTGAGTTCGGTAAAATATGCGGCCGAGCGCTTGTTGATATCCGTCATGGCCGAAAAACTCTCCGGCGAGGCTAGCGTGTTGGAACCGGTGGCCCACTCGGCGGCCCCCGGCGCGCCTGCCGCCGCGACGTTGACCAGCAGCAATGCCGAGATCAGGGCCGGGCGCCGCCATTTGGGTCTCATCTTCAGCCATCCTTCAGAAAACGCCGGGAGTTGGCGAGAATCACGTCCCGCATCGCCTCGTGATATTTGACGTAGCCTGTGCATCGGCAAAGGTGGCCGTCGAGCGCTTCGGCAATGGTTGTCTCGAGATCGGCGCGGGCCACCGGCGTTCTCGCCAATCGCTCCAGCAGAACCTGACCCTCGTTGAGAAAACCCGGCGTGCAATAGCCACACTGAAACGCGAAATGCTCGATGAAGGCTTTCTGCAGCACGGTCAGCTGGCCGTCCTCGGCGTGTCCCTCGATGGTGCGGATTTTCTTGCCGTGGAAGCTTGCCGCCGACACGACACAGGTCGGGTTGGTGTGACTGGTCCCGTCCGGCAGATCGACGATGACCACGCAGCTAAGACACTGCGCGGCGCCACATCCGAACTTGGTGCCCGTCATCCCCAGGAATTCGCGCAGGAAATCGTTCATCGTCAGATCGTCACGCACGTCCATGGGTCCGTAGCCGCGACCGTTGATCGTCAGGGCAAGTTTCGTCATGCGAGCGCTCGCTTCAGCATATCCTGAGTGACCGGCAGCGATTGGAAGCGGTGGCCCGTCGCGTCGAAGATGGCGTTCAGCAGCGCCGGAACGACAGGAATCATCACCACCTCGGCCATGCCTTTCGGCGGTTCGTTCGATGCGAGCGGGGGCAGAATCTCGATCTCCAGATCATGCAGCGGCAAATCGGACCCCCGCGCCACGAGATATTGGCCGAGATTCCATTGCCCGTTGCCAGGCCCGTCCTCGAACGGGGGCAGAGTCTCGAGCAGCGCGTAACCCACGCCCATCGCGAACCCGCCGTGTGCTTGCCCAAGCACCACCTCGGGAACGAGCGCCTTGCCGCATTCCAGGACGCTGTATGCCTTCGCGATGCGGAGCGCGCCCGTCGCGCGCTCGATCTCGATGCGAACCAGCGTGCCGCAAAGCGAAGAAAAGGCTGTGCCAATCCGATTGTAGTCGGTGGGCGGAAAGGCCACCGCCTTACGATCGAGGCGCGTGAACATGTCGCCTCCGTAACGCACCGCCAGCGCGTCGATGTCGGCCGACCAATCCTTGCCGGCGATGTGGAATGTTCCCCGCGACCAGGCCCAACGCGAAAAGGCGTGCGCCATGGCGCCTGTCACGCCCTTCTGGGCATGCGCCTTTGCGGCAATCGCCGACAAGGGCAGCGGGGAAAGCCCGGTCATGATCAAAGTATCCCCCTGCCAGTAGGCCTCATCCGACTGCTTGGCTCTCGGATCGGTCCGTTTGATGCCCCAAAGCGAGAGCGCCGCGGGCCACAGTCCGAAGCGGAATATGATGCGCGCTGCCTCCGCCACCGCCTGAGTTCCGACGTGGGCGCCGATCGAGGCGCTGGTAGCCGAACTGATCGCCGGCACCCAGCGCGGGTTCTTCGCCGCTTTGTCCTGGGCCGCCTGGGTGATCGTGTAGGCGTCGCCGGACGTCGTGAGTTCGAGCGCGTCGAACACGTCGACCTGCGCCAGCGTCACCTCGTCGGCGATGCCGCCGATATGGAGCGCGGCTCGATTGGCCAGGGCGGTTCCGATGCCGTTACCCATCTCCACGGCGTCGCCGTGGATCGAAATGCGGCCTTCCGGATCGATCTGGATCGATCCGAGCGAACAATCCGCGCCGGTTCCGTAGTCCTTGGCGGAGCAAGCGACACCGGTGCCGACGAGGAACCCTGGTTTTGGACGCGCCTTCTCTTCGGCGCGCTTTTGCCAGATCGGATGTTTGTCGAGCTTGTCGAGGATTTCCTGGGTGCGTACCGAGACCGAGTAGGGATTGCCGGTCATTGTCCGGCCACCGGGTCGCAACGCGTTGCGCCGGCGGAACTCGATCGGATCGATCGGAAGCGCGCTAGCCGCCTCGTCGACCAGCACCTCAAGCGCGGTCATCGTCTGCAGCGTTCCATACCCTCGCATGGATCCGGCGGTGACGCCACGCGAATGAATGGCGACCGTGGTCACGTCGACCTTGGGAATATCGTAGATGCCGATCGCGCCCGTAGCGCCGACGACGGCGACGCTGATCGAGTAGTTCATCAGGCCGCCGCCGTCGAGGACGTGGTCGGCCGCGAACGCTATGATCTTTCCGCTCGCCCGATCGACGCCGATCCGCGACCGCATCTTGAAAGCGTGGCGCTTGATACCGCCCTGGAACTGTTGAAGGCGATCATGCGCCAGGCGAACCGCGTGGCCCGGATAGAACATCGCGGCCAACGCCACGTAGAGCGGAAACGGCGTATGGTCGCGGCCGCCGAAGCCCCCGCCAATATAGGCGAATTGGGCGTTGATGTTCTTCGGCTTGAAAGCGGCCTTCGCTTCACCGAGTAGGAACGCGACCGCCTTAGTCGCTTCGAAGGGCGATTGCACGCCCAGCACGATTTCCAGGTTCGCGGCATGCGGCTCATACCACGCAAGCCCGCATTCGGGCTCGAGGAACATCGGATCCACCGACTGCGTCTCGAATTCACGGTCGAGTGTCAGGACGGCTGGGTCCTTGCCGGCGAGCCGCGCGCGTATCGCCTCGCCATGGGTGGCGCCCTTGACATACTCGCCGCCCTTGGCAACCGGAAGCGGCTTCCAGATCGGCCGTCCGGAACTCTCCAGGAGGCCGGGGCTTACCCAGCCTTCCTGAAGCGGCGAATAGATATCGGGAGCGTCAGGCGTCGCTCCGGCCACGCGGGTGAAACGGAACGCGCCATAGTTCGGGACGGCAACCGGGTCGGTTTCAGCGCCGAATTTTAGGAAATCGCCGTCGCGCAATACGAGCCGCGCTCTATCGAAGGCGTCGAAAGTCTCGAAAATCAGCAATGCCACCGGCTGGCCGAGATAAGACGGAGTCTTGCCGGCCGGGCAGAAGAGATCGCCGGCGTAGAACTCTGGTACGCGCGCCCCAATGCGCGCGAGATCCTCGGCCGTCACCACGACCGAAGGCTGACCAGCCTTGTCCAGTCGCGTCAGGTCGAAGCCCGCATAAACATTGGTTGCGTCCGCTGCGCGCACCAGCAGAGCATGCGACGTGTTGGCCGGCCAACCGGGAAGATCGGAGGCCCGGAAGTCGGAAGCATAGAGCTTGGCGCCCGTCACCTTTGCGACGCCGTCGACCCGACCGACCGCCGAGTTCCAGACCCCTCTTCCGGGCAGCGTTTCACGCCCCAGAAAAGCGGATGTCTCAGCCAAGGCGAGTCGTGAAACGCCGAGCGTGATGCCGCTTACGGCGGTCAATTTCATGAATTCTCGTCGCGAAGCCTCTATGAGTTTACCCTTTCCTTAAAATCCGGGGTGGCGTCGGCGCCGCGGAGGTTGCACAGAGCTCCTCGAAACCGATTCCTCCTAGTCGCCACCGACGACGACCGATCGCGCGCCTTCCAAGGATAAGATCTCACCCAGGGGCGCCGGCTCCAGAACCGTAGCCTTTGGGCTTGCCCTGACGAAATCGAACTTGAGGACGCGAGCACCTCGCGGGGATGTTCCGCTTACCAGCAGGTTCGCGCCCATGGTCGTGCTCGTCGTGGCGACCTGTGCGCCAGAGGCTCCGGCAAACGGCTCGAAGCTCGCGATCTCGCGGAACTTGGCGCCATGATCGTGCTGCGCGGGATTTTCCATGTACATAGCGGGACCTCCATCCAGCGCCGAACCGCTCGAATACACCTTGACGGCGCCCTTGTCCGCAAGCTGGCTGACGATGATACGCTTCGCGCCGCCGAGCGATCCGGCGAGCCAGCCCGTTCCGATGGAAACGCCGCCACGGTACTCCGCGCCGAACGGCTGGAACGAAGTCGTGTTTACCGGTTTGTCGATCGCGGCCTTCCGCGCATCGCCATGCGCAATCGGCGTGGTCAGCGGAAAGACGAACACCTTAACCATGGCGATGCTTCCCGGACCGGAAGCGGTGACGAGGCTGTTCCGGCCGGTCGAAAAATCCACGAAACCGGCTGCGAGGCTGACGCCGGACGTGTCGTCGGCATTGGGCTTGAACGACGAAAAGAGCGGCGGCGCAACACCCGGCGATGCAGGCAGACTTGTGCCGTACACCCGCACTTCGCTTGGCGAACCGGGGCCCGAACCAACAACGATGTTGTCGGAAGTCGTCCCGTCGATCTGGGTGGCGGTCACGGAGACACCGCCGCGCATTTCGGAGGGAAACGCCTGAAACCGCGCCAATTCGGTCTCGAAAGGCTTGGCGGCCTTGTGCTTGCCGGAATAGACGACTACCTCCGGCGCATGATCCTTGCCCGCGCCGACGACGAGGTCGAGGATGCCGTCGCCATCGACGTCGCCCATGGCGACGCTGACAGAGCCTTCGTAGCCGGGGAAGGGGGCCACGGTCGCGATTTGGCGATCGTCCTTGCCGTCGAACAAGCGAACCTCCGTCGGCTTGCCGGCGCGGCCCGGCGCCGCCGCCGCGTAGCTGGACACCGCCGGTATGACGTTGATGAGCGCCATCAGTCCGTTGTCCTCGTGGTTGAGGCGATGGCAATGCATAACGAACAGGCCGATATAATCGTCGAACCGCGTGCGGATCGACAGGATGCCCGGCTGGATCACGCTCTCGTCAATTTGCATGATCGGGGCCGGTGCGTTGCTGTTGTCGGCGGCAAAATGGTCCGGGCCCGTGTGCACGCCTGTCGTTGGATCGAAATAGTCAACCACCTGGAAGTCGTTGACGTGGACGTGGATGGGGTGTTCGTCATTATTATGGTTGACGAATTTCCATTCCTCGACGGAGTCGAGGCGCGGCTGGATCAGCGGCATGTTGGGGAAGGCGGCGCTATCGAACGCATAGACGAAGGCCTTTGGATCAGCCCCGCTCGCCTTGTCGTTCAAGAATCCGCCGGAAATCAGGATTTGCCGTTTTACGTCGGGCTTGGTGTCGGCAAGCTCGTCGAAGGACGTGTAGGCGCCCAGCTTTTGCCCCTCGACGAAGGCCGTCGTCACGCCCTTCCCCTTTGAGGGCGCCGCCCTCGCCAGCACCTGCGTGGGAAAGGCGAAGAAACCGTCGACATAACTCACGGCCGAAGGCAGGACGCTGAGGCTGCCGAGTACCGCGGGAGGATTTTCCGTTCCATTGCTGGTGTAGAGCACGCCGGGCGCGGTAATCGTCTTGGCGCCGCCGCCTCGGGGTGGCATCTCGAGGATCAGATCGCCTTTGGCCGGCATCGTCACGGCGATTGCGTACCGGCTGGCGGGCGAGATGACCAGACGAGTCCCGTTTTCCGTGACCGGGTAATGGACGGCCGGAAGGGGATTGCCGTCCTGCCCGACGATTGCGATCGGCGGGTGCCGTCCCGTCGCGGTTTCCGTCAGTTGGACGCTCATATAGGCAAAGTCGCTTACATTCGCGAGCACCCAGATCTCGGTCTGGCCCGGCTTGCTCCTGATGGTCGGTTCAAACTGCCCGTTGACCGTGAACTGTACATCCCGCTTGCTGTCCGGCAGCGACGGATCGGCTGGAACGTCCTTGTCGGTCTGACCGTTAGCCGCCGTGAAGGTTTGAAGATTGCTGGGAATCGTCTGAAAAAGCCCCCGGTTGTTGCTGATCGACAGCGGGCCCGCATACCAGACGGTGAAGTAAGTGGCGCCAACCTTGGATTGGGTAAAGTTGACGGGAGCAAGCAGCGGTCGATAAGCGCCCTTCGCCAGTTCGTCGCCTTTGGGCGGCGCCATCGTGCTGACATATTGCGGCCAATCGGGGTTGTTGAGTTGCGCCAGCCCGCCAGCGCGATCGAAAACGAAATTGTACTGAAGCAGCATGTTACGGATCGGGATCCGCTTTTTCGTCACCACCGGAAGGTTGCCGTCCGTGCGCCCGATCGACAGAAGCCCGGCCAGACCGGTATAGGTCTGCGGCCCCGTCAAGGTGTGAAGGTGGCTGTGATACCAGTATGCCCCCTGCGGCATGTTCTTTGGAATGTTGTAGGTATACGTGTTCGACATTCCCGCCGCGATGTGCAGCATGACGTTGTCGGAATTGCCTTTCGGGCTGACGTGAAGGCCGTGAACATGCAGATTGACCGGCGACGACTTCATTTGTATCGGGTAAAGCGGAACGGTGCCATTCGTCGCTGTATATTGCGGACTGAAGTAGTCCGCGATGGTCAGGCCGGCCAGTGCGTTGTCTAGATGTACGATCAGGGTCTCGCCAGGAAAAACCTGCAATGTCGGCGCCGGATAGAGGCCGTCGCCGGACATTTTTCCATCCGACGGCGCACCGCGGATCACTTCATAGTCGAAGAGCAGGAAGTTCTGGACTGGCTTGGTCACCGTATCCAGCGAGGCCGCGCCCTGACGCGCGGTCAGCCTAACCTCAAGAACGCCATCCTTGCTCGCCAGCGTTACCGGCTCGCGAAACTCGGAAGAAACGCCCTGCCCCGGGGCGTCACCAGCAGCATTTGCTCGAACCGGCAAACCAGTCGCGAACAGCACCGACAATGCGGCGACCGAGCCGACGAGCGCGGCACAAAACTGGCGACTAAATCCGCGATAGCCGGGACGATGACGCATAACTTCTCCGTGGAACTTACGTAGCGCGGCGACTTATGGCACGCTTTTTCTAAGCTTAACGGAAAAAGCATTCCACGAAGATTAGAATCGTTCTCCAATAAGCGCCAGCCTATATTTATCTTTTGCGATTCCTACGGCGACTATCTCTGCGAGATGGCGCCAAAGGGGTATCGGTTTTTCGCTGTCGACCCAGACGAACCGAGGCTCTGTTGCACGGAGGGTTTCGAAATGTGGATCGGCGTCATCAGATCACCCAGGAGCGTCCCTCCATACCCGCAATTTCAGTCCTTTAGATCGTGCCGAGTAGGCCCGGGGAATTTCACCCCGAGCCTCTCACAGAACCGGACTTGATACTCTCGCATCATCCGGCTCGTGCCATCGCACGAAGGCTGCCGCCTTCCGCTGAACCTTCGGACTCCTCCCAGCATGACCGGTTGGTCCAATTTCAACGGCGATGACCTGCCCCCTTCGCTCCACGAGCATTACACCCGCTTCCTAGCTACTACAGAGCAGTCCGCCCCTCGCCAGCGCATCGGTACTTTCGGCCTCGCGGTGGGAGCCGCTTGTGCCTTTTCCCTTGGCATCGCAGGCAAGGTTCTCACGTTCCATACAAGAGCCTGATTGAGCTTCGCGCCGTCTACATGCCGGATGCCGCTTGGGCAGTCTCAGGGCGTCCCCCAAGCTGATCCCGGAGGAAGGGTCACCCCCCGGTTCTGACATCGCCTAATCCGCTTTCGACACTTCATCGACGGTTTGCTTGCGCTCGCCTCTCTCAATCGCGCCTGCCGAAATCTTGTTCCGACTTTTCCGCAACGTTCACCACCATCGCTTTTGTCGACAGCAGCTTGCGGTGGCTTGAGATCAACTCCTGATTGCCGACCTCGAAGGGCCTTCCTTCATCTCTCATACAGTTGCGCACCGCCGTTTGGACTGGCGACGCTCGTGACACAAGACCCCTGTGCCGATCAGCGTCGAGACCCGCGCCGAAACACACTCAGCCCAATGGCTTTCGAGAAAAAGTGGCTTGCCGATAAGGAAAGGCTGGCGGCATCATCGTTCCGCGTTGGGGGACGCTAAACGAGGGCAAGGTCACTCTTGAACTAACCCAGACCTGATTGGATCCGCAGACGGTCGTGCAGACTGCCACTCAACGCCACGGCGATCGAGATGGTGGCCTCCCCCGGCTTGATACGGACAACCCGTTCCGTGCCAGGCCTTCTATCGCTATCCTCACCAGAACCATGCGGCGCTGCAGCCGCTGAACGTGACCGCGCTCTACACGCCGGAAAAATGCGAGGTCTGGGGCGGAACGCAGAACGGCGAACCCGCCTTTGTCGCGGCCTCCGGCCTGCCAGCCGAGAAATGCGACGTTCACAAGATCATGCTGAGCAACGTAACTTTGACGATTATCCGTCGATGCTGATCAAGGACGTGCCGAAGGTCGAGACGATCGCCATGCCGAGCGGCGGCTTCTGGGGAGGCGTCGGCGAACCGACGACCTGCGTCGCGGCTCCCGCCGCGCTCAACGCTTATTTCGCCGCGACCGGCAAGCGCATTCGCTCCGTGCCGCTGAAGAACGAGGGCGTGGAATTAGCGTGACGCGCCCTTCGTTCCTTGGCACGGCCCGTTGCGTCACAATCGCCCGCTCAGCGCCCTCTCCAGATCCTCTCGCGTATCGATATCCGCGAGCACGCTCTTTTCATCGACCGCGATCTCCAGCACGCCTTCGGTCGAGCCCAGTAGTCGGCGCGCGCCTTCGTCGCCATTGAGCAGGGCGAGACGTGGGAACAAGCGGCGACCCAGCAGAACCGGATTGCCGCGCCTCCTCTGATAGACCGGCGCCACCGCCGCGCGGTCCGGCGCGCAATTGAACGCCGCGATCAGCTGATCGAGGATCGCGCTTGTCACGTCTGGCATGTCGGCCAGCAGCGCTAGCGCGCCGGCGCTGTCCGCCGCATGTGCAAGCCCCGCGCGCAGCGACGACGCCATGCCGCTGGCAAAGTCCGGATTATACGCGAAGACCACCGGCAGGCCGGCGAGCGCCCGCTCCATTTCGTCGCGCGTATGGCCGGTGACGACGATGGTCTTGGACGCCTTTGAACCAAGCGCCGCCTCCACCGCGCAGCGCACTAACGGACGTCCGCCAAAATCTGTGAGCAGTTTGCCGCGCGTCGCATCAAAGCGCGCGCCACGCCCGGCCGCGAGCACGATGGCCGCGACGTTCATCGACTCGCCACGCGCGCCGTCTCCGCGCGCAAGGGCTTTTGCCGCCGCGTCAGCACAATCTCGCCGATCACCGAAATGGCGATTTCCGCGGGGCTCACGGCACCGATATCGAGCCCGATCGGCGCGCGCAGGCGCGCGAGCGCCGCCGCCGTCACGCCGGTCGCCGCGAGACGCTCGACACGCCGCGCTTGGCTCGTCATGGAACCGAGCGCGCCGACATAAAAACAGTCCGACGCCAAAGCAAGGCGTAGCGCGGCGTCGTCGATCTTCGGATCGTGACTCAAGGCGGCGAGCGCCGTGTAGCCGTCGAGGCCCAGTTGCGGCAGCGCCTCGTCCGGCCATTGCGTGATGACCATCACGTCGGGAAAGCGCTCCCTGGCTGCGAAAGCCGCACGCGGATCGATAATGACGACATCGAAACCGGCTGTGCGCGCCATCGAAGAAAGCACCTGCGCCACGTGGACCGCGCCGACGATCACAAGTCGTGTCGGTGGCCTGTGAACGTAAACAAATAGACGCCTGCTCCCCTGCTCGATAAGGGCGCTTTTTCCCCCGCGCAGAGTCGCTGCGGGAGGGTCCTTATTTGCGTCGCTTGAGCGCAAAAGCCAGGGCTCGCCGCCGTCAAGCGGCGTCACGAGCGCGCAGGCGCGGCGCTGGGCATATTCGCTGCTCACTTCGGCGAGAATTTTAACTAAAGTTGCGTCGAGCTTTTGGACATAGACGCTGACGCAGCCGCCGCAGGGCAGTCCCGCCCACCAGGCGACCTCATCCGCGACGCCGAAGTTGAGCAGCCGCGGCGCGCCGTCCTCGATCACATCGAGCGCCGCCGTGATCACCTCGCCCTCGACGCAGCCGCCCGAAACCGAGCCGTGAAACACACCCGCTTCGTCGACGACAAGATGCGATCCGACGGGCCTTGGCGCGGAACCGAATCTCTCAACCACGGTGGCGATGGCTACACCGCGACCCAGCATGCCCCATGCCTCGGCCTGATGCAGGATCATGGCTTCATCTGTCAGCATCCGCAGGTCCGTTCGAGCTGGTGATGGCACGACGCCGAGTTAGCCGCCGCAGTCATGGAAATCGACCACTTTTTTTGGGAAACCTTCCGAAGCGGACATCAGTATCACTGATAGCGGCTGCGTCGGCGCGCCCGCCACGCCCTGTGTCACGTTGCACGTAATTGGGGTCTGTTTCACTCTCGGTGCAAAGTGACGGTCGCGACATGCTGTAACTCTCGGAGGACGTGTAAGAATCCAGTCTGGCGGGACCGCGCGGCTTAACCTCACGGCCGCCGCGCCTGAGGATGTCTGAACACCAAGCAATTTCAGTGGTTTCACTTCTCCCTTGTCCCTCAGGCTGCACCGAGAGTGAAGCAGACCCCGCCAAAATGGCTCCCGACAGCGGCAGCGATCTAAAAAGGTATCAAGCCGTCGAAGATTGGAGCAAGTCTCTGAAGGAGAGCGCCGTCGCTGGGGCGCCGACTTCGAAGGGCGTGACATCCGACCAGAACCGCTGTGCGAACTTGCGCCCGTCAACCTGGTAAGGCCGGTTCCACTGGAACTGCATCTCGCTCATTTCTCGCATCAAGGGCGACAAGAGCCCAATCGCAGGGAGCAGCCAGAGTGGCGGGGCGGTGATCCGCAATCTCACGCCGAGCGCCTTGGCGCCCAGCTGCAAAATCTGTCGGGGCGTTCGGATCGGCGCGCAGGGTGTATGCCAAGCCTGCCCAAAGGCTTCGTCAGGCGCGTCGAGCAACGTGACCACAGCGCGCGCAATATCGGGCACGTATGCGAAATCGTGCGGCATGTCGGGTGGCGCGATTAGGAAGACTCGCTTGTCTTTCGCAAGCGCCCCGAACGCCAGTTCGCCAAGATGCGACTGCGCGACGCCTGGGCCATAGAAGTCCGGGGCGCGGAGCGCAGCTACCCGAACCCGCCCGGCCGCGCTCGCGGCCATCCATATCCGCGAGATTTCCGCCCGCACCGCCGGTTTCACGCCGTAATCGGTGAGCGCCATATCCTCGCGCAACGGCTCACGCTTCGGCCCGTACATGTAAAGGTTGTCGACGAACACCATGCGCGCGCCGTTCGCCTCGCAAGCGGTGATAAGGTTCTCCACCGCCCTCGGCCAAGCCTTTCGCCAAATACGGCCCTCATAGGGAAAGCCGATCGCAACAACGATCTGAGCGGCGCCATCGACGGTTAAATGAACCGCCTCGGAATCCAGCACATCGCAGCTCTGAAACGTTGCGCCGGTCGGAAGAGCGGCCGGCTGAGTCCGCTGGGCCACCCGAACGGCGTGACCTTCATTGATGAGCCTTTCCGTCGTCGCCCGGCCAACCGGACCGAAGCCGAAGACCACAATCTGCTCACTCATATTCGCCTCCATCTGACCGGTGAAGTCGTACAGCAGACCCTTACATAACAAAAATGCATTGTTTATATCATGAGTATGCGCGACATAAATTTATCCAGTCTCGATCTAAACCTGCTGCCGCCGCTGGAAGCGTTACTACGCCGGCGCAATGTCACCCACGCCGCGGCGGATCTCGGCCTGAGCCAACCCGCCATGAGCCGTGCCCTCTCCCGATTGCGCGCCTTACTTGGCGATCCGCTCTTGGTGCGCGGCCAGGGCGGTTTCGTGTTGACCTCGCGGGCGCAGAATCTTGCGCCGCGCGTCGCGACCGCGCTCGACGAACTGAAGGTCCTGTTCCAGGAACAGAGCTTCGACCCGGCTTCGGAACGGCGCACGATCCGCGTCGCGGCGTCCGACACGCAAACAATCCTTCTGGCGCCAATGATCATGGCCCGCCTAGCGCGGGAAGCGCCCGGAATAGAGTTGCGCATGGAGCCCTATGGACAAGATCTGTTCACGCGCATGGAACGGGGCGCGTGCGATCTCGCTTTCGCTTTGGCGACGACGCCTTTGCCTGTGGGCGCAATGAGCGAACCGATCGCCGTCGACCGGCTCGCATTGGTAATGAAACGTGGTCACCCGGCTGCGGACCGGCTTTGGGCCATCGCAGATTACGGAGCCTTCGATCATGTCGGCGTCGCGCTTCTTGGCGACGGTCGGTCAGAACTCGACGCGCTGCTTGCCGCAGCCGGCGTGAGCCGCCGGATTGCGCTCATGACGCCGCACTTTATGGCTGCGTTGGCCACCGTGGCGGCCACAAACATGATCACGACCATCTCGGAAGCCTTCGCACGGCGCTTTGCGGACGCCTTCGACCTCATTGTGCGGGAACCGCCCTTCGCCGATACCGAACTGCGGGTGACGCTCGTGTGGTCGCATATACACGCGACGGATCCTTTGCTGGCTTGGTTCCGCGGGCTGGTTCGGGATGTTGCTCAGCAGGTGTACGAAAACAATGGCAGGCTGACACTTAGTCGATCTTGATTAGACCTGCGGTCTCGACCACGGCGCTCTGGCCCGATTGGCTTTTATTGCATCAGTCTGATTGAGAGAACGCGTTTCGATCGCAGAGTCTGCTCATGTGGCGCAACGCGGCACCGTCAAGTTAACGACCCGAAGACCGAAGAGTGGCGATCTGTCGCGCCGGCTCTCATGCGGGTGAGCGCACTCCTGAAATCTCACGCCACGCGGCGATCGCCCCCGCACGATGGGCGCGGCGGATGCGGGCTAACGCTTCACCTTCCACCAGATGCGCCCAGTCGATCATTTCCCGACACTGAATTAGGCAACCCTATTTGATCTCGTATTTTTCGCCCCACTTTTTCATGGCGAGAACGATAGGCCCGAGAGCGCGACCCTTTTCTGTCAGGACGTATTCGGCGCGCGGGGGATGCTCCGCATAGAATTGCCGTTCGACCGCGCCACATTCCTCCAGGCGCTTCAGCCGGGCCGATATGGTGTTCGGACTGGCTCCAGCCAGCGATAGCTCGAAATCCTGAAACTTCCGCGGCCCCTGGCGAAGGAGGTCACGCACAATGAGAAGGGTCCAACGCTCCCCGATGACGTCGAGCGCCGCAGCCACGGGGCACCTCTCTTCTTTTTCCTCGGCCAAAACCGCCTCCTTTCAGACTTCCACGTGATATCGCCTGTCGCCAACCGCAAAAATCGTTTCGGCGACCATTGACTGCTTATACAATAGTTACTATTGCTACAATAGTCAATTGGCCGCTTCCGGCCGCTGCTCAACATGCAGCGCGACCCTGTAGCGCCAATTCAAAGCCGATGGAGTATCGTCATGGAACACGCAGCCATACAGGAAATGCCCGGCTACATTTGGAATTTGAACTTGCTCGTGCAGGCCGTCGTGCCCGTCACGCTGATCGCGAGCGCTTGGGCCGGCGTCGGCCGAATGGAGTTGTCTCGATCTGAGAAGACCAAAACAGCCGGTCTCATATCCGCGACCATCGCCGCCTGGTTTGCTGTCGCTTGGTGGCTTGGACACGCGAATGTTTTCTTCGTCGAACCCACGCAGATTCCGCGAATTCAATACGCGCTTCTCATTCCAATCAGTGCCGGCCTCGTCCTGATGCTCGGAACGCAGCGAGGCGCCGCGCTTGTCAGAGCCGCGCCGCAGTCATGGTTCGTCGGAATGCAAGTCTACCGCGCGCTCGGCTTCGTGTTTTTGGCGCTTTGGTCGCTCGGTCAGCTTCCTGGCGAATTCGCAATTCCCGCCGGCATAGGCGACGTGATCGTCGGCGCCAGCGCTCCCTATGTAGCCTGGCTGAATGCACGCCGGTCCGCCTCCGCCGAAAGAGTGACGCGTGCATGGAATATCTTCGGAATAGGCGATCTCATCATCGCCGTCACGATGGGGTTCCTGACGTCGCCGTCGCCGCTTCAAATGCTGGCCGTTGATCGGCCCAACCTACTGATAACACAGTATCCCCTCGTCATGGTCCCCGCATTCTTGGTGCCTGCGTCAATCATCCTTCACGGCCTGTCGCTATGGAAGCTGTCGCACCAGCCGCATCTCGCAGGCTCTGCCCATCACGTCCCAGCTACGAACATAGCGTAGCACCGTGCAACCGATAAAAGGCCGCCGCGGCAGACCGCGGCGGCCTTTCGTTGGGTTTTGGCGGACGAACAATGCTCCTGCGCCTTGGCTGCCGGGTGCTGCTCAGGTCGCTGAACGGCCCCATCACTTTATCTGCTCGGCCGATCGGCGTGTTTCCGACGCCGATCGGCGTGGGGTCACTCACTCAAGACACAGATCAAACTGACCTGAAATTCTCTGATCGGAGTCAAGATTGGAATCCGATACACACTCTCGAATCGAAATCCGGAAAAGTTCAGCCCAAAAAGTGGCCGGGCTTGCCCCGCCGCCACGCGGTCACGCCATGCGCCGCTCATTGGCCGATTATTGCTCCGCCGCATACAGCCATGGGGTCAAG
>Ga0181527_1001833_pt1 | contig 21086 bp, 19 predicted proteins | sample PEATcosm2014_Bin_30_FD_119762 | JGI IMG/M metagenome (GOLD analysis project Ga0181527, IMG submission 119762) | Peatland microbial communities from MTU Mesocosm Facility, Houghton, MI, USA - PEATcosm2014_Bin06_60_metaG | ecosystem: Environmental > Terrestrial > Soil > Wetlands > Peat | place...
CAGGGCTCTCCGGCCAGTACCGCGATGTCTTCCGGCGCATATACGCCGCCGCGCTCCAGCGTCTCGCGCAGGATTTCCTTTTTGCAGGCGAGCTGCGCAGCGTAGGTTGCGTGCTGATACTGGCAGCCGCCGCACGCCCCAAAGTGCGGGCACGCGGGCGCGATCCGCTGCGGGGACGCCGTGACGATTTCTTCCACTTCGGCGGTCGCGTAGCCGCGCTTGTCGTCGACGATGCGTACTCGCACCTGCTCGCCGGGCAGAGCCAGGGGCACAAACACCGCCTTGCCTTCGATGCGCGCCAGGAACGCGCCGCCGTAGATAGGTTTTTCGATGCGCGCAGGATGAGAGGATGCCGCATTGCCAGGAGGAACGGGCGTGGGCTCCGGGGATTTGTTGCTCTGCGGCGGATTCTTCATTGCTGGCTCATGTAAAACAGGCTCAAACGCGGCAGATTGTAGTGAACCAGCAGTTGTTTCTGCACGAATTGGCGTTCCACCTGGCGCATTTGCACGGCGCCCATGCGGCTGCGGTAGGGCGCGAGCTCGCGGGCCGCATGCGCCTTGAGGCCTACGAGCAAATCCTCGGGAGCGGCCGCGGTCAGCGCGGCAAACAACTTCTCCTCAAGCACGGTAAGCGAGCGCTCCAGCGTTTCCAGGTCCACGGCCGGCCTCTTTTCCCCATCCGCTGCAGTGACTTCGGCCGCCATCTCGCGCAATCGCGCCGCCGTTATGTTGCACGCCTCTGCCGCGACTTCCGCGGCATCCAGCGCCTCCGCTGCCGCCGTCAAATGCGCCGCCACGCGCGCATGTTCGAAGCCGGATTCGGCTGCCGCGACCGAAGCTGAAGCCGAACCGGCCGTCGCTGAGCCAATGGACGCTTCGCTCATTTCCAAGGCGGCCTGCATCACGGCCTGTGCGCACCACGCGAGGCCGTTGATGCGCTGCATGCGGGCCCGTTTTTGCCGCGCTTCGTATTTATCAAAAGCCGCGTCGATGCCGCGCAAGGCCGCCTCCAGGGGAATGCCGGCGTCGCGCCAGGTCTCGATCAGCGCCCAATCCAGCGTGGAAAGCAGCAAAACCGCGCCGCGCCGCTGCTGGAAGCGTTCCTCGATCTCGGTAAAATAATTGAAGTAGTTGCGCACGATTTCATCTTAAATTCAGCGCATTGAGAAGGGTGACAATTCCATTGCGCTACGATCCTCTCACTCTCCACGCTAACTGAGGAATTCGGCGATGGCCGCGACTACGGTCTGTTGCTCGTCCTCGCGCAACTCGGGGAAGATGGGCAGGGCCAGCACTTCGCGGGCGGCGCGCTCGGCCTCAGGGAAATCGCCCGCGGCGTAGCCCAGACCTTTCAGCGCTTTCTGAAGGTGCAGCGGCAGGGGATAGTAAATCTCCGACCCGATGCCGCGCGCGGCGAGAAACTCGCGCAACGCATCGCGGCGCGGCGCACGAATCACATACTGATGCCAGACGTGCTTTGCGCCCGGCACCTCGCGCGGCAAGACGGCGCCATGCACGGGATAGGGCCCAGCCTCTGCCAATCCCGCGTTGGCAAACAGAGCGTGATAGCGAGCGGCCAGTGCGCGGCGCGCTTCGTTCCATGCGCCAATGTATTTGAGCTTTACGGCGAGCACTGCGCCCTGGAATCCGTCCATGCGCGCGTTCCACCCCAGCTCATCGTGATAGTAGCGGCGGCGCATGCCGTGCTGGCGCAACATCTTCACGCGTTCGGCCAGCTCGGCGGAGTTGGTGGTGACCATGCCAGCGTCGCCGGCGGCGCTCAAGTTTTTGGTGGGATAAAAGCTGAACGCGGCGATATCGCCCAGGCCGCCCGCCTTCACGCCATTCCATTCTGCGCCCCAGGCCTGCGCGGCATCTTCGATGACAGTCAACCCCCGCTCTCGTCCAAAACCAAGAGAAAAAGAAATTTGTCCGTACAGATGCACCGGGAGAATGGCGCGAACGGCGGCGCCGCACGGGCCATCGAGCACCGCGCTCACTGCCTCGGGCGACAGATTGAAGCTGACGGGATCGATATCCGCCAGGACCGGAGTTGCGCCGGCACGGAGGATGGAACTGACGGAAGCGAAAAAGCTGAACGGGGTGGTGACGACGGCCTGACCGGGGCCCCCGACGAGCCCGCTCTTGGCTCGTTGGGGTGGTTGACCCAGGCCCATGCCGGCGGCGGCCAGCGCCAGCCACAATGCGTCAGTGCCCGACGAGCATCCCATGGCATGGGACACGCCTAACTGTTCCGCAGCGGCTTTTTCGAATGCGGCCACCTCGCCGCCAAGGATGAACTGCTGGGTTTCGAGCACCCGGCCGAGGGCGTCGAGCAATTCCTGATGAATGGGAGCATACTGGCGCTTCAGGTCCAACATAGGGACGGGCGTGTGCCCAGGCGTTCGTGTTGCCGGGCCCGCCTGGCCCGAAGCGCGGGGCGAAATCGCGGTATCTGGCACACCTAGATGCTATCAGCCATGGAAGTTGCGCGTCCCGCAGCTTGCCCGGCCGGTGCCTACGGTAGCCGTTTTACGGGGGAACCGGCGCCCCCGGTGTTGAAATGGACGAAAAACCTCTATAATCTTGTCACATTGCGGGGTGAACCGACTCCGGGGGTTCCGGAGCCGTCCCGCCGATCTGAAGTATGCAGTAAAGAAAGCGGCACAAAAAACCTTCACCAAGAAAGCAGGAGATCGGCACATGGAGAACAAGCCGGCACAAAATATTCAGGACACCTTTCTGAACACGGTTCGAAAGGACAAATCCCCCATTACGATCTATCTGGTCAGTGGCGTCAAGCTGACGGGGAAAATCCGGTCCTTCGATAAGTATTCCGTGCTCCTGGAAAACAACAGCCAGGAACAATTGATTTTCAAACACGCGATTTCAACTGTGGTAAGCAACCGGAGTGTGATTCATAGCGAACACCGTCCGGCCGCCGTGTCGTCGGGCATCGGTCCGGCCCCCGTGCCGGTACCATCGACGGCTCAGGCGACAGCGGAACAGAGATAGCGCCGGAGCGTCCTCGATTGGCAAGCGAGGCGTACAGGAACGGCAGCGCCGCAACCTATGGCAGCGGCCGGGTTGAGCGCGCCGTTCTGGTGGGAGTGGACCTTGGGGTCCGCTCGCGTGACAACCGCGCAAGCGTGATGGCGGCGCGTGCGCAGAGTGTGTGTCTCGACTCTGCGGCAAATGAGCCGGCTCCTCCGTCCTCGGCTACCCGAACGTCCACGCATCCGCAGCGTTCGGTTGACGCCGCGCGCGAGGCGCAAGGTCTCGATGCGGAAGCCTCTCTCGCCGAGTTTCGCGAGTTGTTGCTGAGCGCTGGCGGGCAGGTTGCCGCCGAGCTAATGCAGCGCCGCCCGCGCCCCGATCCCGCAACGCTCATCGGTTCCGGCAAGGTGGAAGAGATTGCCGCGGTTGCAGCAGCGACGAACGCAGACCTGGTTCTCTTCGACCACGACCTTACAGCCACGCAATTGCGCAACCTTGAAGCGGCATTGCCGTGCCGCGTGCTCGACCGGACGCAACTGATCTTGGACATTTTTGCGCGGCACGCGCGCACGCGCGAGGGACAATTGCAGGTGGAGCTGGCGCAGCTTGAATACATGCTGCCGCGGCTGACGGGGCGCGGCAAAGCCATGTCGCAACTGGGCGGCGGCATCGGCACCCGCGGACCCGGCGAGACGCAGCTCGAAACCGACCGCCGGCGCATCCAACGGCGCATCGATCAGCTCAAGCGCGATCTGGACGCCGTGCGCCGCGTGCGCCGCCAGCAGCGCCAGCGCCGCGAGGCCGTTCCCGTGCCCACGGTCGCTCTGGTCGGCTACACCAACGCGGGCAAAAGCACGCTCTTCAATACCGTCACCGGTGCGCAGGTGCTTGAGTCGGCCCGCATGTTTGCCACACTCGATCCCAAATTGCGCGCCATCGAGCTGCCCAGCCGCCGCCGCGTCCTGTTGTCCGACACGGTCGGCTTCATCCGCAACCTGCCGCACACGCTCGTCACCAGCTTCCGCGCCACGCTCGAAGAGGTGGTGCAGGCCGAGGTGTTGATTCACGTGCGCGACGCGTCTTCGAGTTACGGCGACGAGCAGAAGGCGCAGGTCGAGAAGGTTTTGGGCGAACTTGAAAGCCTGTCGAAACCGCGCATTGAAGTGCTGAACAAGATCGATCTGCTTCCTGAAGTGGAGCGCGCGGCGCTTCTTTCCCGAACGCAATCTGGTCCAAAAGGTAAGAGTGCCCCCGGCACCGGCGCCGGCACCGCCCCGGTGGCGCTTTCCGCGCTCACCGGTGAAGGCGTGGATGATTTGCTCGCGGCCATCGACGCGGCGCTTCAGTCCGATCCTGTGATTGAAGCGGATCTGCGCGTTCCGCAGCATGAGGGTGCGGCCCTGGCGGCGATTGAAGCGGGCATGGTTGTGCACACGCGAGAGTACGAAGGCAATGTGGTGCGCCTCAGCGTGAGCGGTCCGGCTTCGCTGGTGGGACGGATGAGGCGCTTCCGCTCTTCAGACAGAGAAACTTAGGGAACCGGTCTCTGGCGAAAAACGTATATTGAAGGAACTGATCCGGCATAAGGAAACCACGGTCTTACTTCTCCTGCGAAGCGAGCCGAGGATTCTTGTGCGCTCCGGTTGATTCCGGGCTTACGGGAGAGGATTCACATGCGACTTATAGCTCTTCTGCTGTCCGCCTGTCTTGCCGCCCGTTTTTGCCCAGCACAATCATCCGCTCGAACCCCAGAACAAACATTCCACGAGCAGACACAACAGGCTGACGCGCTCTATCAAAAACACGCTTATGCCGAGGCAGCTGCGATTCTCGAAAGACTGTCTAACGACCCCCAGATCACAGCACTTCCCGCATGGCCCAGCGTGCTCGACGAGCTGGCCTCCTGCCAGGCGCTCGCAGGCGAGCCAAAGAAGGCTCTGCTCACACTGCAGCAGTTGGCTGATCAAGTCATAATCCTCAACGTAGATCAATTGCGGAATGATCCCGATTTAGCGTCGTTGCATGCCGATCCAGACTTCCAGGCGTTTATAGCAAAAATGGCCCGGCAGGCAGCCGTCTGGAAGGATGATCCTGCAATCGCATCACCTTATAAACCTGAGTTAACCGAAGACGAGAAGATCGCAGGTTTGTCGAAGATATGGTCGGAGGCACACTTTAACTTCCCTTTCTTTGGGCGCTTGCCAGACACGGATTGGGACCGTCTTTACTTGGATTACCTGCCTCAGGTGCGTTCGGCTCAAACGACAGCAGATTATTATCGCGTGCTCAGGCGTTTTGTGGCGGCGCTGCGCGATGGGCACACCGAGATCTGGCCCCCTAAAGAGCTAAACGATTCTTTCTTTGCGAGCCCGCCAATGAGCACGCAGCGAATCGAAGACAAGGTGCTCATTACGGAAGTCTACGATCCCGCGCTTGAAGCGGAAGGAGTCACGGTAGGCACCGAGATTGTCTCGATCAACGACAAGCCTGTACAAGAATATGCGGAGAGCGACGTCGCTCCTTACGCATCCGGTTCCACTGTGCAGGATCGAGATAACCGCACTTACGGATATATGCTCCTGCAAGGCGCCAAAGGAGAACCTATCCGGCTCACCCTCCGGGGGGCGGACGGAGTGACAAAATCGATTATCGTAAACCGCTATTGCGGACCCGCCTCGAAATGCTCGGGGCCAAACCAGCAGCCAGTGCAATTTAAGATGCTGCCCGGAAATGTCGCGTACCTTGCGGTGCATGAATTTGTTGATGACAAGGGGGCAAAGGCAATGCAGGACAACTTCCCCGCAATTGCGCAGGCGGGCGGATTGATTCTGGATGTAAGAGAGAATCGCGGCGGCAACCAGCAGAATGCTGTCGCGATCTTGAAAATGCTCACCAACAGGCCATTCGCTCAGGTTCGCGTTCGGACATTGGACTACAAGCCGAGATCCCGCACGTACGGCATCGTGGGATGGCTGAACGAGGCTGGCGCAGAAGAGAACCCCGATCTCGCGCACTATTATTCAAAGCGCGTCATTGTCCTCACCGGGCCGGGAACATTCTCAGCTGCAGAGAACTTAGTTGTTCTTTTCGATGCAATGCACCGCGGCACTCTGGTCGGAGCAACGACACCAGGAAGCACAGGAGACTCTGTGATGTTCAAACTACCGGGCGGCGGCACTGCGCGGATCATGATGGCGGACGTTGAGTACCCCGACGGCCGAATATTTGAAGGCGTCGGAGTTAAGCCGCAGGTAACTGTTGCGCCGACAATGTTGGATATACGGGAGGGGCGCGATCCGGTCCTTCAGCGGGCAGTTGAAATCATCAGCAATGATCACCAGACGCAATAAAGATCCGATGTCGCAAGCTCGCTTCTAGGCCGGTGGCGTTTAACTAACGAATCCTCGCACGCTCAGTTGCGCTTCCATCCGCCACGCTGCGCGCCGGGCCGTGAAAAACCGCGCTTGGCGCCGCCTCCACCCGGGCCGCGGGATTTGCCGGCCCAACCCGGCTTACTGCTGGAGCCTGGCTTACCGCGGAAGGCCGGCTTGCCGCCGAACGACGGCTTCGGTTTGCCGCCGCCAGCCCCGGGGCCCTTTTGGAAATCCGTAACTCGCTCGACTTCAATGTGCGGCTTGGCTTCGCCGCGATCCTGCCGCGGTGCGGGGCGATATTCGGGACGATCACCGCGGGGCTTGAACGGCGGGCGAGGTGCGCCGCTGAAGGGTCTTTCACCGCGATCCTGTCGCGGAGCGGGGCGAAACTCCGGCCGATCGCCGCGAGGCTTGAACGGCGGACGCGGCGCGCCGACGAAGCGCTTCTCGCCGCGTTCCTGCCGCGGAGCGGAGCGAAACTCGGGACGGTCGCCACGGGCCTTGAAGGGCGGGCGAGGTGCGCCGCTGAAGGGCCTGTCGCCGCGATCCTGGCGCGGTGCGGAACGAAAATCCGGACGGTCACTACGGGGCTTGAAGGGTGCGCGTGGTGCGCTGCTGAACGGTCTTTCGCCGCGATCCTGCCTTGGTGCAGAGCGAAAATCCGGTCGGTCGCCGCGAGGCTTGAACGGCGGACGTGGTGCGCTGCCGAAGCGGTTCTCGCCGCGTTCCTGCCGAGGAGCGGGGCGTCGATCAAAACGCGGGTCGGGGCGCCGGTCTTTGCGCTGGTCGCGCTTTTCCGCCGCGACGCCGGCTTCTTTGGGCAGCATCGGCGACGCCTTGGCGCGGCGTGGCCTCATCTTGCCCTCGGCAGTCAGCCGCAGCGTCTTCACCTCGTCTTCGGTGAGCTCGCGCATGTTTCCGGGCTCCACATCCAGCACCAGGGGCCCGTAGCCCACACGGCGAATCTTTTCGGCAAAGTGACCAATGGCCGCGAACATCTTCCTCAATTCGCGATTGCGTCCCTCGATCAGCACCACCTCAAACCATGGATTATCGCCCTCGCGGAACTCGCGCACGCGCGCCGGGGCTGTACGCACTCGCGCCGAACCTGGCTCGCCCTTTTCAATCGTCACGCCGCCGCGCAAGCGTTCGAGCTCTTCCGCGCTCGGCTGCCCGGCCACCTTCACCAGATACGTCTTTTCCACGCCCGAGCCGGCTTTGCTCAGCAGATTGGCCAACTCGCCGTCGTTCGTCATCAGCAGCAGGCCTTCACTCAGGTAATCGAGCCGTCCCACCGGGTAAACGCGCTCTCGCGCCTTGGCGAAAAACTCCATCACGGTGGGCCGGTGTTCGGGATCGCTCACCGTGGTCACGTAGCCGCGCGGCTTGTTGAGCATAAAGTAGCGATGCCGCTCGGCGCCGTGCAGCAGCTTGCCGTCCACGCGAATGTGATCGCGCCCGAGATCGGCCTTGCTGCCAAGTTGCGTCACCACCTGCCCATTCACCATCACGCGCCCGGCGACAATCATCTCCTCGGCGCGACGCCGGCTGGCAATGCCTGCCTGGGAGAGAATTTTTTGCAGTCGCTCAGGATTGGCGGCTGGACGCGGCTTCGCGTCCGCCGCCGCTTCCTCTTCTTCCGGAGCGGCCTCGGCATCTTCTGCCTGCGACGCCTCGGCGGCTGCGGTCATTCCCGGTCCGGCTTCGAGAGCCGCGGTCTTCGCACCCGCAACTTCGGCCTCTGTGTGCGCCGAATCCTCAACGCCGCCCAGGTACGTATGGGCCTCGCCGCTGGTCACGTCGCCAATCGGATCGAGCACCGCCTCATCAATGCGGTGCGCAGATTCCTGCTTCACTTTCGCGGTGCGCTTCTTGCTCTTCGCCGCAGGCACCTTGGATTTCGCGGGAGTTTTTTTCGCTGGCGTTGCGCGCTTCTTCGCGGGTGCGGCCGTCTTGGCCGCCGATTTTGCGGTATTCGCGCCGGCCGTCTCGCTCTTGGCCGCAGGTTTTTTGCTCGCGGCTCTCGCTTTTTTGGATTTGGGCGCGGGCTTGGCCGCGGGCGCGGCCGATTTTGCTTTCTTTTTGACTGTCATGGGGAACCTGACTTTCTGCTCACTCCGCGTCGCTGGCTGACGCATTGGAAGCGGCTTGTGGGGACTGCGCCGCGGTTTCGGCCTCGTGGCTCGCACCTCTGCCGTTCGTCCCAACATCTGTTTCGGTGCTCAAGTCCGGGTTGAACTCGGCAGCTTCGGTTGCTGCCGCTTCACCGCTCGCCAGCTCCGGCTCGTCCAGTTCGCTCGCCGCCATCTTCTCGAACTCTTCCATCGACGGCAGCTCGGAGACATCTTTCAGTCCAAAGCGCAGCAAAAACTCACGCGTGGTTTTGTAGAGAATCGGCCGGCCGATGACCGGCTTGCGCCCCGCGGTGACGATCAGCTTGCGCGCCAGCAGCGATCCGAAGACCGCGGACGAATCCACGCCGCGAATCTCGTTCACCTCCGGCGCCGTCACCGGCTGCTTGTAGGCGATCACCGCCAGAGTCTCCAGTGCGGGCAGCGAAAGCTTGAGCGGCGGCTTGAGCCCCTTGATGAACGAACGCACCGCGTCGTGACACTCCGGCTTGGTTGCCATGCGGTAACCGCCGGCGATCTCGCGGATCTCGACGCCGCGGCCATCGACGGCATACTCGGCGATCAACTGGTCGAGCAGTTGCTTAATGACGACGCGAGCCTCGCGGTCGCGCACCCGCGCCGCACGTTTCGCCTCGACATCGGCCGCGGAGGCATCCGGCGCACCGGCTTCTTCGCTCGCAGCGTCGGCGTCGGGCTCGGAAATCGTACCGCCGGTCTCCGGACCGGGGCCCCCGGCAAGCCCGCTTTCGGCTTGCTGGGGTGGGAGACCCGCACCCTCTTCCAAGCCCGAGCCTTCGTCCAACTCTTCCGCAGCCGCCGCCTCCTCAACCGCGTCCGGCGCAACCGTCACATCGGGGAAGGTATCACTCAGAAACGGCAAAGACGAATCCTCAGACGCAGCCGGCTCTTCGGCTTGCGCTTGCGCCGCGGCCTCCTGCTCGGCCTTCCATTCCAGGGCTTCGTCGGCAAACAGACCGGCCAGTTGCGCCAGCGTTACCGGCTCTTCCGCGGCATAAATTACAGCTTCCAGTTTGGCTTTGAGACTCATTCTTTGTTCAGCACCACTCTGTATGTTACCGGAAGCGGCTATTCTTTCGCGCGTTCGCTGAAGGCTTTCCGTTTTCCATACAAGAAAGCGCCCGGCCCAAGCCGGACGCCATCTTGCGATGCTGGGTCGCTGTCTAGAAGATAGCGTGGAAGAGCAGGTAAAGCAGACCGGAGAGAAGCGCCGCGGCCGGCAGCGTGAAGACCCACCCGGCTGCAATGGCGCGCACCGTTGACCAGCGCAGACCGCTTCCGTTGGCGGCCATGGTGCCCGCGACGCCAGAGCTCAGGATGTGCGTGGTGGAAACCGGCAGGCTCCAGGTGTCGGCGGCGAAGATGGTCGCCATGGTCACCAAACCAGCGCTGGCGCCCTGGGCGTAGGTCATGTTCTCCTTGCCAATCCTCTCGCCCACTGTGACCACGATGCGTTTCCAGCCCACCATGGTGCCCAGGCCGAGGGCCAGCGCGACAGCCACTTTGACCCAGTCGGGGATGAACCTGGTGGCCTTGTCGAGCTTGCCCTGGTAGTTCTTCAGCGCCGCGCTTTCCTGGGCGGTGAAGGCGGGATTGTGGGACGGGTCCATGATCTTCAACGCCCGCCCGGTCAGGTACATGTCGTTGCGGATGGTGGTTTGTTGCTGCGCCGGAATGGAGCGGAGGGAATTGTACGCGGAGACTTCGCGGTTGAGTTCGCCCACCAGCTGGCTCAACGCAAGAAGCGTGGTTGGCTCCAGTTGTTTGCTCTGGATGTAGTCGGTGATTTCGGTGCGCGCATCGGGATCGGGTATGTTGGGTTGCACGTGACGATCGAGAATCTGCCCCGCCTCGACGGATGCAGCGATGAAGCTCTGCACCTCTGCCGGGCTCGCGTCGTGGTTCAACGCGTAGGCCGTTGGCACGGTGCCGATGAGGATCAGCATGATGAGGCCCATGCCCTTCTGTCCGTCGTTCGAACCATGGAAGTAGCTGACGCCGGTGCAGGTGCCCACCATGAGCGCGCGAATGGGCCACGGCGGCGGCTGATTGCCCTTGGGCGCTTCGTAGAGCGCCGGGAAACGGAAGAGGCGCTTGGACACGAGAAGCAGGATGCCGGCCAGCGCAAATCCCAGCAGCGGCGAGATCAGAAGAGCTTCGAGAACTTTGGTGACCTGGCTCCAATCGAGGCCGGAGGTCCTGCTTTGCGCGTTCATGAGCTGGCTGGCCAGCCCCACGCCGATGATGGAACCCACCATGGTGTGCGAACTGGACGCGGGAAGGCCGAACCACCATGTGCCCAGGTTCCACAGAATCGCGGCGATCAGCAGCGCGAAGACCATGGCGAAGCCCGTACCGGAACTCACCTTGAGAATCAGCTCCACCGGCAAAAGCGTGATTACGGCAAACGCTACCGTGCCGGAGGACAACAGAACTCCCGTCAGGTTGCAAAGCCCCGACCACACCACGGCGATATGCGGCGGCAGAGAGTTGGTGTAGATCACCGTGGCCACGGCATTGGCGGTGTCGTGAAATCCGTTCACGAATTCGAACCCGAGCGCGATGAGCAGCGCCATGCCCAGCAGTAGAAGCGGCCAGATGCCGGTCGCGGTTACGTTGTCGAGATCTTTGGCGACATGGACGCCGATATACCCGAGGCCGGCCAGTAAGGCCAGCACAAAAATCCATACGCCTGCGCGGGTAGGGCGGCTTGTGAACCTCCGGTCAAGGAGAGACGAAGACCCGGGGAGGGACGGAGGGAGAGACGAAGACCTGGGAATGGCGTGAACTGCCGTCGCGAGATCGGCCATCAGAAATCACCACGGCGACCGGAGAAATTCCGGATCCGCCTGGGCCTCCTCGATGGAAACGCCGATGGAAACTCAACAACGGTGTGAATTTTCAAATGAAATAGGGATGGATTGCTGCTGGAGAACAACGAGCCGGAGAAATTGGCGTCCATAAAACCTCAACAACCGCTGTTGGTCACGGTTGTTTACCCGGCAACGAGGAGGTTACAGCCGGGTTACAGACAAGTTTAAGCCCGGTAAGTCGGGGGATGTGGAAGATCGCGCCTTTTCCGCCGCGGCTGGAGAGGTTCGGGCGGAACAAGATGCTCAATTATGTCGTTTGTTTTCAATAGATTGCGAATCTGGCGGCGATCCTTCATGGTTTTTTGGACCGTCGTCGAGGAGGGGCTTGACACGTTTTTGCGCAAAAAGGGGCGCTTCCCGTTACGAAAGCGCCCCATACTCCGCTTTTCGAGTCACTTACTCCGGTAGCGCCAGCGTACCTTTGACCTTGAAGCTGCCCGCCACTGCTGGCGCTCCCGTATCTGGCTGGCCGCCGCCGACGGAGACCTTGTAGGCGCCTTTGGCCACAATCGGCTCGCCCGCTTCCGTCACCATGCTCATGTCGCGCGGCTTCAAATCGAAATGCACCGTCTGCGATGCGCCCGGCTCCAGGTGCACGCGTTCAAATCCGCGCAGCGCCCGCCGCGGCGCACCGGGAACGGCCGGAAACTCAAGATAAAGCTGCGCCACTTCGTCGCCGGCACGCGTACCGATGTTGGTCACGGTGGCTTCCACCACCACCGGCTTGCCTGCTTCGACTGCGGCAGAAGGAACCGTCAACTTGCTGTAGGAGAACTTGGTGTAGCTGAGGCCATAGCCGAATGGATAGAGCGGCGTCCCCGTGAAGTAGCGGTAGGTGCGCCCCTTCATCGCGTAGTCCTCGAAGGGCGGCAACTGGCTCACGTCTTTGTAGAACGTCACGGGCAGACGCCCGGCCGGATTGTTCTTTCCGGAGAGGGTTTGCGCGACCGCCGTTCCACCCTCCTCGCCGGGGTACCAGGCGTCGAGAATCGCGTTGGCATGAGCGTTGGCCCAGTTCACGCCGAGCGCGCTGCCGTTGGTAAGCACCACCACCAGGGGCTTTCCAGCGGCAGACAGAGCTTCGAGCAGCTTCTCTTCGGGCCCGGGCAGATCGAGGCTGGTGCGGTCGCCGCCCTTGAATCCGGGCTCGTTCACGTTCATCTCCTCGCCCTCGAGCTCGCTGGTGATGCCCACCACGGCCACGACGACATCGGCGTTTTGCGCCGTCGTCGCTACCGCCGGGTCGACACTGCGATCCAACTTGCCCCAAACGAGCTTGAGGTGCGAGGCCGTGTTGGCCGTTCTCTGGTAGTCGACTTCGAGTTTGTAGGGCTTACCGGCCTCGAGATGCGCTTTCCCGGTGACCGTCTCCACGCCGTGCGGATAATTCGCCATCGTCACCGCCCGTCCGTCGAGAAACACCCGGAAGAATCCATCGGTCTCAACGCCCAGGTTGTAGTCGCCGGTTTCCGTGGGTATAAGCGTCGTCTCCCAGCGCACGGCGAGCGGATCCACGTTGGCTGCTTCGGCCGGCAGCGGTTGCGCCGCAATATCGATCCCCGGCTCGATGCGCGTAGCCAATGCGGCCGTGTTTTTGGTCTGTTCGACGTAGAAACTCACGATGTTCTGGTTCAGATACGTGGCCTTGACTCCCGGCTGCCCGTCGGTGGTCAGCAACGCATTAGGCACGGGCTGCACCTGCTTGCTCAGGAACCCGGTGCCTTGCATGTATTGGATGGTGTCCCCGGCGAATTCCTGCTTCAGGCCTTCCAGAATCGACACCGTGTGCGTGGGAATCCCGTTGTAATTGCCCAGCAGCACGCGCGTTTGCTCCGCGAGCGGGCCCACCACCAGGATCTTCGCTCCGGTGGTCTTCAGCGGCAGCGCCCCATCGTTCTTCAGCAGCACCATGGACTCGTTGGCCAGCTTGAGCGCCAATGCGCGATGCGCCGGGCTGTCGAGTTCGCTGGCGTCGATCTTCGTATACGGCACCATCTGCGGCGGATCGAAAAGCCCAAGCTTCATGCGCGCCGTAAACAGCCGCACCAGCGCGGCGTCGATTGCGCTCTCCTTCAGGTAGCCGTCCTTCACGGCATCGAGATACGGCTTATAGTCGTGGTCGTCGGTTACCTTGGCGCGGAAATCGATGCACTCGTTGTCTATGCCGCGGGTGAAGCTGATGGCCACCGCCTGTTCCTCGTTGGGCTCAAAGTGATGGCCGTTGGCAATGTCGCGCACGGCTCCGCAATCCGACACCACGTAACCCGCAAATCCCCACTTGCCGCGCAACTGATCTTCAAGGAGGAACTGATTGGCGCAGGCAGGCTGTCCGTTGATGCTGTTGTAGGCGCACATCACGCTGCCGGCCTTGGCCTCAGTCACCGTGGCGCGGAATGCCGGCAAATAAGTGTCGAGCTCATCGTGCTTGCTCACCGGCACTTCGGCCGAGTGGCGCGTGGTCTCCGGCCCCGAGTGCACGGCGTAGTGTTTGGGCGTCGAGATCACGCGATAATAATGCGGATCGTCGCCCTGCATCCCGGTAACGAACGCCACGCCCATGCGCGCGGTGAGGAATGGGTCCTCGCCATACGTCTCCTGGCCGCGCCCCCAGCGCGGGTCGCGGAAGATGTTGATGTTGGGCGCCCAGAAATCGAGGCCGTGAAAAATCACGCTGTCGCCGTTCGCGTCCACCGATTGCGCATGCACCACGCGCGCTTCCGTCCCTATATCGACAGCCATCTGGTGAATGCCTTTGGGATCGAAGGTCGCGGCCAGTGCGATGGGCTCGGGAAACTCCGTGGTTCCGCTGGTTGCCACGCCGTGTAGCGCCTCGCTCCACCAGTCGTAGGCGGGCACGCCCAGCCGCGGAATGGCGCGCGCCTGGTTCACCAGCTGGCTGGCCTTCTCTTCGAGCGTCATGCGCCTTACCAAGTCCGTCGCGCGCTGCTCCGCCGGCAGATTCGGGTCCAGATACGCGGGCTTCCCGGTACCTTGCGCCCACAGTGCGCCTGCCGTTCCCAGCCCCAGCAAAGCTCCCGCCACCACTCGCATCCCAAGCATCGTCATCGTCTCCTGCCCCGCTGCATCATCCTCCGGCACAAACCCCGCACCTGCAGCCGCCCCACTCTAATTGGCGTTTTCCTTCTCTGTCAACAGAGCCAGGCCGTGAAAAATCGGTTTATATGGGCATTTTCGCATGGGGCAGCACATTCCGCGAGGATGCGGAGTTCCGGGGCGCGCTCGCCCGATCACCGCTGACTAATCACTAACCACTGACAACTGTTCTGATGTAACCTTTCTGCCAAAGCGCCCGTAAGCATGATTAGAAAGGGAAGACGGATGCCCGACGGCTCCAGCAACGTGCCCGACAGCGTGTTGCATCGGTTCCGCGCCGGAGATCTCGACGCCTTCGAGGCGCTGTTTCGCGAGCATCAGCGCCCCGTGTACGGCTGGATTCTGCGCATCGTGCGCAACACGGCCGCCGCGGAAGACCTCACGGTGGAGACCTTCTGGCGCATCCATCGCGCGCGCGATCGCTTTCAGCCGGAGTACCCGTTCGGGCCCTGGGCGCGGCGCATTGCCACGCGCGCGGCGCTCGACTGGCTCCGGGCGCAGCGGCCCGAGGTGGAACTGACGGCGCAAATTGCCGGCGCTTTGCCCTCTGCACCCACGGGCAATCCCGGCATCGCTGCCGAGATCCGCAGCAAAACCGCGCTGGCCTTCGGCCGATTGCCGTCCAGCCTGCGCGCCACGGCGATTCTGGCCGTGGTGGAGGAGCAGCCGCACAAAGAAATCGCTGCCGCGCTCGGCATCACCGTTGGCGCCGTTAAACTGCGCGTCTTTCGCGCCCTTCGATTGTTGAGAAAGGACCTGGAAAAGCAGGGAATCACGCCATGAATGCACATGATGAGAATCGGATCAAACAATTGCTGAAGCAGGCGCTGCCGCCGGTTGAGTCCGGCGCGGAGCCGGAACGCGATCTGTGGCCCGCCGTGCTGCGGCGTCTTGACGCGGACCCGCCACGCCATGCGGTGCCCTGGTTCGACTGGGCCTTGCTCGGTGGGCTCGCGGTCTTCGTGGCCTCGTTCCCGGCGACTATCCCGGTTTTTCTCTACTACCTGTGAGCGGGTCGATGACCCCTGAAACCTGACACCTGAAATCTCAAAGGAGCTTGCCATGAACAACCACCCTTACCTTCGCGCCTATCTTGCCGGAGTGTTTATCCCTACGCTGCTCTTTCCCGTGCTCATCACACTTCTGCTTGTGGGAAAGCTCGTCGTCACGGAGCCGATTCCCGTCGAGCGCATCGTCATCTTTCCACTCGCCTTCGCACCGGCATGCTGGGGGCTCTGGAACGTGCTTTGGGTAGCTTTGCGCAAATTCTCCAACGTGCCTCTGGGCCTGCACGGAGCCATCCTGCCGTTTCTGCTGATGCCTGCGGGAGCAGGTCTCGCCAAATGCCTCGGCATCATCACGCTTGGCGCCCACAGCGTCACCTGGTTTCAGGCCGTCGAGATTCCGTACGCTTTGATTGCCTGCGGCTTCGCCTTCGCGCTCGTGATGTATTACCTGGTCTGGAAGTACATCATCGGCTTCGTGAACCGCGTGCTCGGCATTGCCTGATCGAAGGAGGCAACCATGTTCGCCATCGTTCGCACCATCACTTACGCCTCGATTTTTGTGGGATTGCTGCTGGTCTATCTGCCGGCGCGCATCCTCGCCTGGTCCGGCATCACTCGGCCCGCCGTGTTGGCATGGCCGCAGATTGCAGGCATCGTCGTCGCCACCGCCGGAGCCCTGATCGCGCTTTCCTGCCTGTGGGCCTTTGCTTGGATTGGAAAAGGCACGCCGGCGCCCTTCGATCCGCCGCGCAAACTCGTGGTTCGCGGCCCCTATCGCTTCTTGCGGAACCCCATGTATGTGGGCGCAGGGCTCGCCATTGGCGGAGCGGCAATCTTCTTTGAATCCATTCAGCTGCTCGCCTTTGTCGCCCTGTTTCTGCTGACTACGCACCTGTTCGTGTTGTTTTATGAGGAGCCCACGCTCCAGCGCACCTTCGGCCCGGAGTACGAAGAGTACCGCAGGCGCGTGCACCGCTGGTGGCCGTCAGCGCGAACAGACCCTAGTTCTTGAAGAAATCTCCCAGCCCGGCGCGTTCCGCGTGGGCCGCCATCTGCGCCTGAATCGTGAGCGCCAGTTCGAGCGCCGCGCGTCCCTGCCGCGCCGTAACCCGCGGCTCACGGCGCGTCCGCACCGATTCAAGGAAGGAGATAATTTCGAGCTTCAACGGCTCGCCCGGCGTCACCTCCGGCTTGACGAAACTCAAGCCCGGCGCCGGTCCATCGTTTGCCCCGGCCAGCCCCTTCGCAATCTCCTTCAGCTTCTCCGGATCGTTCTTCGCAGCGAGAACTTTCATCATGAGCCCGGCCGGAACCTGGCCCGATGCGAGAATCCCCTGAATCACGGAGCCATCGAGCTTGCCGGTGGCAAGAAATTGGGCGGCCGCTTGCGCCAGTTGCGGGTTGGGGCTCGCGGCTTGCTCATCGTCGATGCGAATCACCAGCACATCGCGCCTTGCATAATCAATCGACACATACTGCCGCGGCTCAAAGAAGCGCAGCTTGCGCACGCGCTCCGTGGAAACCCGCGACGCCGTAAAGTTGGCCACGCAGCCCGACTCGAATTCGACGCGCACGTTCGCAATGTCCACCTTCGGCGAGAGAATCGGCAGTCCCACCGCGCGCACCTCGCGCACCGGCGACTTGGCAAAGGTGAGCACAATGTCGAGATCGTGGATCATCAGGTCGAGCACTACGTCCACGTCGAGCGCGCGCGGCGTAAACACGCTCAGCCGGTGCGCTTCGAAAAACATGGGCCGCGTCAGCTTCGGCTCCACGGCCATCACCGCCGGGTTAAAGCGCTCCAGATGCCCCGGCTGCACGATGCGGCCGTTCTTTTCGGCGCATTGAATCAGATCGTCGGCTTCGGCAAGGCTGGCTGCGAGCGGTTTCTCGATGAGCAGATCGAGCCCCGCGCCGAGCAGCTCCGACGCCACCTCGTAATGCTTGACCGTAGGCACAGCCACGCACGCCGCATCGAGCTTGAGGTCCGCCTTGAGCAGCGCGTCGACGCTTGCGAACACTGGAATGCCGTATTGCTTTGCCGCCTCATCGGCACGCGCCGCATCGGGATCGACCGCGGCAACCAGCGCCACGCCCGCCCGCTCGGTCTCGAGCTCGCGCAGCACACGCAAATGGTTGCGCCCAAAGGCTCCGGCGCCGGCCACGGCCACGCGCAATTGTCGTTTGCCTGCGATTTCGCTGCCTCTTTCTCTTAGCCTTTTCCTTCCACGGCCTTCAGGCAGCGGCTGTAGAGCTCAAGCAACTGGTTCACGTGCTCCTCGGGCTTGGGCGCGCTGGCGCCGCTGAAGCCCGTGGAAGGTGTGGCCAGCTTCCCCACGCCTGCCGTGCCCGCCACAAATTTCATCAGGTCGAGTGCGATGTCTTCATTGCGCCGGGCTCCAAGCCCTGCGCTCGTCAGTGTGTCCATAAGCAAATTCTCCGAAGTCCGATGCTACCAGATTAAGCGCATTTCGTTGCCGGGCGGCCCGCCTCCCCGCATCGCGACACCCCCTCATCCCCGGCGACTCCGCTACTCTTGATTCAGCATGTCCCTCGCCTACATTGCTCTCGGCGCCAACCTCCTCAGCGCTGCCGGCCCTCCTGAGGCCACGCTCGCCGCAGCCGTCGAACGCATGACCACCCTGGGCAGCATCACTGCGCGCTCCTCGCTTTACTCCACCGCGCCCGTCGGACTCGAAGACCAACCCCGTTTCGTGAACGCCGTGATCGCGATGGAAACGGATCGATCGCCGCGAGAACTGCTGAATCGTCTTCTCGCAATCGAGCAGGACTTCGGCCGCGATCGCGCCGCGAGCCTACCCAACGGCCCACGCACCATCGACCTCGACATCCTCCTCTACGGCGATCTGGTTCTCGGCGCATCCGGCCTTGAAATCCCTCACCCGCGACTTGCCGGGCGAGCCTTTGTTCTGGTGCCGCTAAACGAAATCGCGCCCCATCTCCGCGATCCCCGCTCCGGAAAAACCGTTGCGCAACTGCTGCAGGCTCTCACTGACCATTTGGAACAGGACGACGTCGCCAAGATCGAATGCGGCCTATGGACCGATCACATCGTCCGCTAGAATCAATCAGTGACTCAACCGTTCCAACTCCTGGCCGAAACCCCCGCCGGCGGACGCCGCGGACGTCTCGCTCTTCCGCATCAAACCGTGGAAACGCCGGTCTTCATGCCCGTCGGCACGCAGGGAACGGTCAAAGCCGTCCCGCAGGACACGCTCGAATCGCTGGGCGCCGAGATCATTCTCGGCAATACCTATCACATCTACCTGCGCCCCGGCCACGAGGCCATCCGCCGCATGGGCGGCCTGCACAAATTCATCAGCTGGCCGCACGCCCTGCTCACCGACTCCGGCGGCTTTCAGGTTTTCTCGCTCAACGAGCTGCGCAAAGTCACCGATGACGGCGTGCGCTTCCGCTCGCACCTCGACGGCAGTTCGCACTTCTTCACTCCCGAGCATTCCATCGACGTGCAAATCGCGCTGGGCGCCGATATCTGCATGGCCTTCGACGAGTGCACGGAGTATCCCGCCTCGCGCCCTCGCGCCGAAGAGAGCCTGCGACTGACCATGGCGTGGGCGCGCCGCTCGCTCGATTACTTCCGCGCCCACAGCCACGAAGTCCCTTGGTCTGATCCAAAGGGCTGCTGCATGCAATGCTTCGGCATCGTCCAGGGCGGCATGTACCCCGATCTGCGCCGCCAGTGCGCCGAGCGCCTCGTCGAAATGGATTTCGACGGCTACGCCATCGGAGGCTTGAGCGTGGGCGAGCCGCGCGAACTCACTCTGGAGATGATTGCCGAGACCTTGCCGCTCTTGCCCAAAAACAAACCGCGCTACGTGATGGGCGTGGGCTACCCCGACGAGATTGAGCAATATGCGCGCATGGGCGTGGACATGATGGATTGCGTGCTGCCCACGCGCGCCGCGCGCCACGGCCTGCTGTTTACCAGCGAAGGCCGCTTGAACATCAAGAACAAGCAGTATGCAGAAGACCAGGGCCCGCCCGATCCCGCATGCAATTGCCTAGTCTGCCGCCGCTACTCCCGCGCCTATCTGCGCCACCTGATGCAGTCCAGCGAAGCGCTCTCGGGAACCCTGAACTCGATTCACAATCTCGCGTTTTATCTCGGCATCATGCGGCGCGTTCGCGACTCGCTTCAGTCGGAACGCGCCGCACCAGTTCTGGATCGTTGACAACTGCGAACTACGAACTGAGAACTGACAACTGATCACTGTCCGCTGATGACGGCACTCCCCAGCAACTGCTTCAACGCGGCCACATACTCGGTGAGCGCCGCACGGCCGGCCTCCGTCATGCGGTAGAGCGTTTGCGGCTTGCGCAGCACAAACTTTTTCTCGACGGAGACGTAGCCCGCCTCTTCCAGCTTTGTGAGCTGCGCGCCCAGGTTGCCGTCGGTCGAGCCGGTTTTGGCGCGCAGCCAGGTGAACTCCGCCTCGTCGACCCCCGAGAGCAGCGAGAGCAGCGCCAGGCGCAGCTTCCCGTGAATCACGGGATTCAACTCCGGAAGCTCAGGCACGGACTCAGGCATTGGCCACCTCGCCCTGCTGCCGGCGGCGCCGCGACTCGCAGATCATGGCATAAATGCCAAAGACAATCTGGCAGAAGAAAGTAGCCACGAGAAACGCAATCCCGGCCTGGTTTTCCGTGCCAAAACACGCCGCCACGGTCGACCCCAGCCACACTGCAGCGCACGCAAACTGCATCTTCCACTTGAGAATGATGGCCGAGGCCATATTGGCCACACCCAGCATCCCGCCGATGATCGCCACGAACACATGCGTGTCGTACCTTCCGCTCAGTCCCAGCGACATCAGCACGACAAAAAGCGATATCCCCATCGCCGCCCATGTCGCCCCAATGGCCCTTCCCAGCGTGGTCGCAGGCTGGCCCTTCTTCATCCGGGCAATCGCCATTCCGGTCGCGATGCTGGCCGCGATCATCGTCACAGGCCACGCGAGATAGCGCTGGCCCCAGACCGGTCCGCCAACCAGCCCTGAAGACCACGCCGTGGCCACGAGATATGCCACGCCCCACAACACAAACGTCCAGCCCCAGCGCTCGGTCGTGCGGCGGCCTTCCGCCATCATGTTCTCGATCAGGCCGATCCTGTCTTTCAGTTCCAGTTCCTCAGAGTGTTCGGTCATTGCGCTTCTCCTTTTCTTGTTGAATGCCAATCCTGGCCCAGAATCACTGCCGCGGCCGCCCATAACGAAAGGCCGTCGGCGCCGCATGCCGCGATATTGCGTATATGCCCCGCGGGAATGGCCAACGAGGCCAGGCACCCCAACACCATCGCCGCTCCAGTCCAGTAATACAGCGGCGACTTGAACATCCTGGCGAGAGGCAGGAAGTGTAACCCGATAATCACGCCCAGGCATTGGGGTATCAGTGCGTACCGATGATGGAGCGCGAGCCAGTTAGCTGCGGCAATGCAGAGCAGCCATTCGATCGCGAAATTTATCCAGTAAGGCACTGCGACAGCGGCCCAGCGCTCCCGGTCGCCGGCAGAATGAGGAACGCCAGCCAA
>Ga0181527_1001837_pt1 | contig 21074 bp, 32 predicted proteins | sample PEATcosm2014_Bin_30_FD_119762 | JGI IMG/M metagenome (GOLD analysis project Ga0181527, IMG submission 119762) | Peatland microbial communities from MTU Mesocosm Facility, Houghton, MI, USA - PEATcosm2014_Bin06_60_metaG | ecosystem: Environmental > Terrestrial > Soil > Wetlands > Peat | place...
AGGCTATGGCTTTCTCTCTATCCAATTTGAGGATAGTTACGGCATAGGGAGCCAAAATCAGCCATAGGATTCTGTTTCGGCCATCTGTTACAGGATGAAGCAAGAGTTGGGCTATATACCCGTAACCACCACCCATGCTCCCGCCTTCGTAGACTTCGCCAGTGTATTTCCCTTCCTTCTTGAACTGGGCCTTAAAATTCTCGGTGTTGAATTTCGCCTTGTCAATCATGGTGATGACACCAACAATCGCACTTGGTTTGTTTTCTATACATATGGGTGTTGCAATATCCTTCGGACTCAAGCATCTGTTGAAGAGCCTTGCAGTTTATTGTATGCTTCCTGCTCTCGCTCATGATTCTTTCGCTTCTTTTCTCTCTTCCTTTTGCTCCTCTTTCACATCCTTCAGTGCGTCCTTCGTTGTCTTGGTGAAGCCCTTATTGGTGATGAGCAAGTTATACATCTTACCGTAGTCCGGCAGATTGGGGAATCTCATCACCCAGACCTCTCTCAGACCATGAGGCGTTTGTCTCGGCTTGAAGCCATACAGGACTTTGAGGTTGTAACCTACCGCCCCACCACCTTTCTCATGAAGTTCCTTCTCAATCATCATGGCTGTGAAGGGGTCTGTCGGGTTGTTGGTGATGTGGTTGGTGGTCATGATATAGGTGTTCCTCTTGACCGATTGACCGTATCTGGTGACTAGGCGTTGCATGGTGTTAAGGAACGTTTCTTCGAGTTGCGCCCTGATGTTGAAGTTCTGTCTCCCACCGCTTATCAGTTCGTCAAAAGGATTGGTGAAGGAGTCAACCACAATGTAACGTATGTCATATGCTTTGAGCATCTTAAGCAGGGGCGAGTTGTCGGTGTCCACTTTGATGGTCTTGAACGCAAGTGTGCTACCCTTCTGCTTCTCCTCTGCCGCCTTCTTTGCTTCGGCCTCTCTCTTGGTTCTGTCTTCTGCACTCTCACCTTTTATGTCCTTTAGAGGCTTTGGTGTGGATACGCTTGCTTCGGTGATTATGACCTTTCCTTCGACTCCGATGAAGCGCATCATGTCTTCGGCAGTCGGGCACCATTCCCAATGAATTACTGGTTCAATGCCATACTTCTTGGCAAAGACCTTATCCCATCCTTCGTGCTCTTCTATTGCGGTGGTGAACATGAAGTCGGTAGGCTCTTCTGTGGACAGCCACAGAATCTCGCCCCCCTCTTCTTTGACTACTTTATAGCCTAACTCACGAGAGTAGAGGCTCTTCCCGGCCTGCTTCTTGCCGCAGGTTCCCATACAAATGAACGGTATCATTGGCTCATCCAATTCTAAGAATCGTGTCATATCATACCCTTCCTCTCTATTCTATTTAAGGATTCTGTGTAAGCCTCTTCATACTTCTTGATGAATTGGCAGTTCATACAAAGCACCTGAAAGCCTTTGGGATAGTTGTGGGCAATAAGCCAATAGTAGAGACTCCAACCAATGGTCTTCCTATGCTTATTCCCACCACCGTTGATATGGTCTATTGAGAGAGCCTTTATGTTAGTGTATGGTTCTTTGTGCTCTCCATAAGGATTGGCACATTGGGGTGGATTGGTTCCAGAATAATGGGTAAGAACCGTAAGTTTCAACTTGTGGAAGTATTCTCGATTGTAGAGATAACGCTCTCTCCTATGCGTTTCTCTGTAGGTCTTGAGATACTTTAGTTTATCTTCTCTGGTCAAAGTTCTCATACATCAATGGGAACTCTCGACTTATAAGGATTCTCGGCTTAACTCAGACGATAGCCGTAGTAACCTTTACCAAGGTCAATCTCTTCTCCATCATGGGATGCGATGATAGAACCTCTTCCTTCCGTTTCCATGATGTGCTTGGCGAGGGCTGTAGCATCAACATTGGCCGTCTCTTTAAAGGCTTCGTGACCATATTCGTTGATGAACCACTGGATAACGTCTCCGTCTGGAACCCATTGAGTAGTGAGATAATCCTCGAACTCCTGTTCTGAGGCGGTATTGGCTCCGGCCATCTCCTCGTCTAGTTTGCTATCGTAGGTTGTAGGGTCGTTAGACGGCTCCTCTCTAGCGGTCTCAATGTAGTTTTGAATGGCTTCGGATAAAGCCGAATCGAACTCATCTTTGTTCATTATGAAGTCGGGCCAGTCTCCGGGCAACGCATCCATTTCCATCTCATCAAACAACTCTTCTGCACTCTCTTCAGCATACCCATCAGCCTCGCTGTCGTTCATAACGAACCACTCTTCGCCACCTACATAGACTGTCACATAGGGAGTAGCGTCTATGCTCTCAATGTCGTCAATCTCGTTGGCCGTGTGGTAAAGAAGTTGGATGACGGCCTGAAGGTGGGGCATATCCACATCTGGATAAAGGTCTTCGAGTGCCTCTTTTGTCGGCTTCTCGACTGGTTCCTTCTCTCCTTCTGGTTCTGCCATGCTACTATACCCTGCGTAATTGGCCTATTTAAATGCTTACGAGTGAGAATCCTTATTAACCTTACTCACGCAAGATAGGTAATGGAGATACTGTATCCCTGTTTAGCCAATAGAATAATCGAACTTACACAGGGCTTTCCCGATACAGCCGAAGATGAGCGAATACTGAGAACCCTTGCCAATTGGCGTGAGTTGATAAGGGCGAGGTCAAGAACACAATCCTTAATAGCCCCAATAGAGAGTGATGAAACCAATGTCTGAGAACAAAGTGCTCAATTCTTTTGAGCAAATCGAACCCGTCTATCAGAAGTCTGAGATGGAGAAGACCGACAATGGAATCCTCATCACCGTAGGAGCCAAACTCTATCGGGCTTACCCAACAGTGATAACTCCGCCTATCTACATCGTAGATACTAAAAGCGTTATCCATAGCAAGAAGTCTGCCCTACCTCTAACTGAGATGACTATTAAGGATTTAGATGTTATCTTTGAATTGAAGGAACAGGGCTACATCATGAACAAGATTCAGAGAGGCGACCCAAGGCTAGAAGAATGGAATGACTTGGGGATGTATGTTTTTGGGACGGACTATCAGTTCAATGACATTACTTTGGGCAAGTGGTTCGATGCTATTGCAGACAAACCTACCGAAGAGTATAACAATCTCATCAAAGGCATCATGGAATACAACTGCACAAGAGACCCTGCTCTGGTTCTGGCTAACAGAGCCACCCTACCGAGAGGCTATGTCATGAGGTATCAGCCCCACGAATTACAGATTACTCCGCCTAACACTGGCAAGAGCACCTTCTTCGAGTTGGCTGGCAGATTGATTGACAAGGCCACCAAGAACACCCTTCTAGGGTCGGCCAAGTGGACTGACGATAAGGCTTATGGGTTGTTCCATGAGCAATACTATCCGCTTGCGATAGACCAGATTGAGAGCCAGACGGTGGAAAACATGGCCGGATTCCTGCTAGGATTCTTAGAATCGGGAAGGGCAACGGTGGCTGGCGGTGGCACAACTCTATCGGTGACAGGTGCGTGTCCCTTCGTTGTGACGGCCAATCCTCTCGCTCTCCAAGGAACCCATGTATCGGTCTTTAGAGATATTCTAGGCTTCCTCTGTAGAAATAGTTACGCAATGGGAAGAAGGTTCGGTATTCTGGCCTATGGAGACTATGCTCCACTACAGGACATGGGATACGACAGCGACTTGCATAAGGGATTGATTGACGACTATCGAGCCTTAGAAGAGAGGATAACCCTGACTCTGAGGAAGTTCTGGTTCAATCACAAGGTTCGAGACTTCTGCAACACACCCGTATATGAGAGAGGTCTTTTTGAAGAGATTGAGGATTGTGAGATAATAGAGGTCTCGTCCTTTCTCAAGGCGCACTACGCTCACTCCTTTCCTCACATTCGGGGTGGGGCTTTGAACTGCGCTCTAGTGGACAACCTACCCAGATTGGCCGCAGTGGAGATTCTGATGGTGGGCGACTTGGAGAAGATTGTGGATGATGTCATCGAGCAGGCTAAGACTTATGTAGAACAAATAAAGGTGATGAATCTCGACTCCATTAAATATGCCATTACTTGAATTGGGTCGTCTCTATTGGGATAGAGATTTGCCTCAGATTCCGGCAGACGTAGGACTCTACCGTTATCACATGGAAACAAAAGCAGATTACTACAACTTTGTTTTGAACAGGCTTTCTAGTGTGGAAGATGCCTACTTCCCCTTCTATGCTCCACTTAAGACTAAAGACTGGCCACAGCCACGAAAGGATGCCGTGGTGTTGGACAGGCTCTTTGTAGATATAGATGTGAAAGAGGGCGACACCTTTGCTGGTGTCTTGGAGAAAGCGAGGTTCTTTGGCACTAGGTTTTGGGACAATGTGGATATGTTCTTCAGTGCGGGAAAGGGTTTTCATTTCTACATCTACATCACTCCTACCACCTACAAAGAGTTGCATGGGTATCGAGACGAACTCTATTGGAACCTAGCCACTTGGCTTCAGTATCGTCACGATAAGAGGGTCTTCATCAGTTTGGACAGGATTTGTCGCATCACCCTCACTAAGCACTCGGTTAACCCTGAACACCCTACCCCTATAAGATGGAAAGTCCCTGTGAGTCCAGATATGAGTCTCCAAGAAATACTTAGACGCTCCCAATACCCAGAAAATTACGTTGATGAAATGTATGCTCTCTATAAGAGAGAGCCCATTCCTTTGGATTGGCGTATCTTCTTGAAGAGTCCACACGAGTTGCTCTAGGAAGGCTTTAAATAGTGCATAGCACTATAAAGACTTGATATAGGATGAGTTACAAACTATCTTGGCCTGCTCTGCTCCAGAAGACTGAAGAGGAAGTCTCTAAAGCCGAAGAGTTCTACAGTCGGGACGACCCTATGACCGAGATTGACAAGGTTAGAGGGACTGAGATGGCCTACTATGAGAAGGCTGAAGACGCTATCAGAAAACTTGAAGAGGGTCTTACTCCCAACAGCAAGGTCTCACCTACCGAACCTATTGAGGTAAGCAGAAGCGAAGACGAAGGAAAGGCAAGGGTTCCAAGCCAAAGCCCAATCCAAGGGGCGCATGACGCACCACCCGACATATCCGAAGAGAGGATGTCACCGAGAGCAAGAGACCTCTACCATAAGTTCCCATCCCACGGAGAGGAAGAGGACAAGGTAGGAACTTGCCCAAGGTGCGGTAGTGCGGTTGTAGCAGAAGGGATGATGCCGGGAGTTTGTAAGGGCTGTGGAAACTCTTACATGGATTGCACTTGTCAAAAGAAAGGAGAGGAAGAGGAAGTAAAGCCCATTGATGCTAGTTCGGTCAAAGACGCTCTGGATGAAGCCATGACCAATGCAAGCAATCTAATCACAGGAGTCGAAGGATTCATGGAAGACATCGAAGGGTTAGACATGGACGACATTGACGACACCATTGAAGTCGTTAACAACATCTTTCAAGCCCTTAAGGATGCCAAAGAGATAGGTTTCCCAAGTTCACCAGATTCACCAAAGCCTCAGACAAAGAAGCCCACTAAGCCTACCCCATTTGGTCCAGAGAAGGAACCCGAAACCGAGCCGAAGGAAAAGGATGTTCCAGAGCCAGAGGAGGAGAAGGAGCCGGAGAAGGGTGAAGCGTGATGAGTGGCAATGGTAACACATCCCGAGAACTATTGCTTCAACTGAATCAGAAATTGACAGACTTTATGGTCGATAGCAAAGCCGACATAGCTGCACTTTCAGTAAAGATGGATATGATGAAAGAAAGTTGTGCTGTCATGAATCACAACAGCACCATCATGGCGGAGCGAATCAGCAAACTTGAATCGACCAACAAGACTGCTACAGACTACAAGGACTTTGCGAAGAAGGTTGGCATCACTTTGACTGGTGCGGCAGGGTTCACTGTCACGATTCTAACGATACTCCATCTGCTTGGAGTTGCTCTTTAAAAGAAAAGGAAGGGGAGTTTCGCCCCTACTTATGTTCTTATGTAGTTGGAGTTTCTATCGGCTTCGGTGGTGACTTCCATACTTGGTATAGTCCTACACCCACGCATCCAGCAATTGTGAGCAGTAGGAGTATGATTAGAGGCCAGTAGTTGTCTAAGACATACCAAGCAGACGTTGGCAGGGATTGAGGCGTGGTGGTTACTGTTCGAGTGGTGATTGGTAAAGTCACACTTGCGGTTACAGTTGAAGTGACAATCTGTGCGGGTAGTGTCTGAGTTTCTGTGTTAGTCTGAGTCTCAGTCGCGGTTGTGGGAACCGTCTCTGTTTGAGTTGTAGTGATATCTTGTGTTTCTGTGTTAGTTTGTGTGTTCGTCACTGTAACTGCCGGAAGCGTCTGTGTGTTGGTCTGAGTCTTAGTTTGGGTAACGGTTGCTGTATTAGTCTGGGTAGTTGTGACAGGTGGTGAGGTCACTGTGGTTGTTGCTTGCGGCAGAGTTGAAGTCTCAGTCTGTGTTATCGTGTTATTCTGAGTCACTGTGTTGGTCTGTGTCTCAGTCTGAGTCTCCGTCAACGTTTGGTTGACTGTAGTGGTCTCAGTCGTTGTAATTGGTGTGGTCGTGGTCTCGGTTTGTGTTGCGGTAACTGTAGTTGTTACTTGTGGCAGAGTTGTTGTGTTGGTTACTGTGGTTGTCACAACTGGCAAAGTCGTAGTCTCAGTGTTAGTTTGAGTCACAGTTGATGTTGGGCCAGTAACAGTCTGAGTTTGAGTTTGCGTGTGTGTGATGGTTACAGTCGAGGTAGGAACGTTAACATTAATGTTGAAACACCAATGTCCTGAAGGAACAACGTATGGGTCATTCCAAGAAACGTGCCACACCCCATTTGAAGTAATACCGGATGTTCCAAGGAAAGTGCCATCACTATTGGTGCACGCACTGTTCCAAGCCATCACTGCTGGTATGAGGAAGGCTAAAGCAAGTATGGTGATGAGTAGGACTGGAGGAAGAACTCGTTTTGCTGTCAGTTTCATCATGTTCATAGACACCCCTTTGTTTGCATCCTATATAAAGGTTCTTGCCGAAATCACGAAAACCAGACGATGAGAACATTTAAATAGACCAAACGCTATAAATAGTTTGGTTGCTATGAAGACTGGTGCAGAGTATCAGAAAGAATGGCGAGAGAAGAATCCTGAAAGAGCAAAGGAAATTGCCAGAAGGTCGTATCAGAAGAATCGAACCAAGAAGTTGGCTTACAAGGCCAAGTATTACAAGGAGAATCACAGTGCGATTCTTAGACAAGCAAAGAAACGGTATGCTCTTCATGGAGAAGAAATTAGAGCGAAAGAACGAATAAGAGGAAAGGAACAACGCAATAAGGAAAGAATGATGGCTTTTACTCATTATGCGGGAAATCCGCCACGTTGTATGTGTAAAGGAAAAGATTGTTGGCATACGGGATTATGTCCTGTTGCTGACATCAGAGGTCTCACCATTGACCATCCCAACAATAATGGTGCTGAAGAAAGGCGTAGAATAGGATACGGTGGATGGCGTTTCTATGTGTGGCTTCGTCTCCATAACTATCCAGAAGGATACGAAGTGTGGTGTATCTTGTGCAACTTCATTAAGGCTCAGAACCTCATTCGAGTCTAACTAAACCACACGATTAAACGACAGTTGTTTTCGCCATACTGCTCGGCAAAGTCTGAGATGAGTTTGAATACGGTAGCCCATCCCTTCTCTGTCTTTATGACGTTGAAGGCTTGCTTTATCTCAGCAGGGCGTATCCAAGTCGCGTTGTAGTAGAAGAGGTTCATCTCCTGCACAAGCGTCTCAGTCATGAAAGACCTATCCTCTGGTATCTCCCGTCTGGCGGCAATCGGTTTCAAGCCTTTGATATTGTCCACATCGAAGAGAGCACCTGTAACGGCAGGAACCTGCTCGACCAATGGTGTGATATTGAGACACCCTTCCCACCATCCAGAGGGAGAGGTTCGGATTTCAACAACTCCATAACATTTTTTTGGCAACACCATCTGAGTAGAGGCTGACTTATATAAAGATTCAGGACTTCACTACACTAGACTGGACTTCACTATACTTTACCACACTACACTCCACTTCACTCAACTCAACGCCACTCTACTGTGTAGTCCATACTATAGAGAGTAACCTATTTAAAGATTAGCCTCGGATAGAAAAAATACAGGCTGGCGTAGATTTTACGCCAGTATGCGTCTAAGGAACGAAGTCACGAATCCTGCCAATGCTCCTAGCGGTGCTAGGGCAACATAGGCTGGCGCGACTATGGCCGATTGTAGGACGGGCACTCCTGTAAACCAAGAGATTACCCATGCCACAATTGCTCCTATGATACCACCTACTACTGTGAATAGAAAGGTGGAACCAAGGAAGATGGCCTGCTCCTTCAGATACTTTCCGATGTCTGAGAGTTGCATAGATACCCTTCTACTTCATCTCTAATAAAGGTTCTGAATAAGGGGTATATACTATATCCTTCAACCTGTAAGTCTTCCATCTTTGCAATGGAAAGCGAATGGAATTTGCAACCTCAGTGGGGTCTTCTTGGTCGAGATTCTTATAGAGCACTTCCCTCTACTGTAACTAGATTAATCCAGACTATTGCACCTACTACTGTAATAAGTGTAGCAAAATAGCCAGCAAGCCAAACCCACGTTGGCACATAGAATCTACGAAAGGAGCCAAAAAGAGCGTTAGTAGGTGAGGATTCACGTTTCATAGTTTATCTCTTCTTTTCGTCCCTTAAAAAGATTAGCCATCTCTTATCTCATCAGTAAGTGTGAACCATCCTATCGTTACTCCAAGACTCACAAAGTATTCGGCAAGTAGAAGAACTTCAAGTAACGCGACTATTGGGTTGAAGAGATAATAGATGAGGAAGAGGCCGTTGACTATATAGGAAAGAATCTCAATTCCAATGAGTTTAGTTCTGGTCTTCATTCTTTATCACTCTGCAACTTCTTATCTCTGCTAATCCATTGGCAGTTGAAACAAAGCACTCGGTATCCTTCAGGGAAATTGTGCTTCTTAAGCCAACGATAGAAGGGCGCACCTGCCCTCAATCGAGTTCCAAACAGTCTTCTTCTTTCGTCTGCTCCATTGTCGCTTGGATGGTCAATAGTCAAAGCCGCAAGAGTAGTGTAGGGTTCCTTGTGTTCTCCAAAGGGGTTAGCGCATTGGGGTGGGTCTGTGCCAGAATAGTGAACCATAACTTCAGTCTTCAACTTGAGCAAATGCTTTCTCCCATACTTTGCCAATGCTCCTATATGATTTCGATAGAATCGGTCACTGTATTCCTTTATCTTGTCCTTATGCGATGCTCTCCATCTCTTGCGCTGTTGGTGTTCCTTTTCTTTGTCTTTGTAGGGCAATAGGTGTATTCTTAGTGCAAGACCTATATAAGCCTTCTCTCATTACATCTCCATGAGAATGGTATTTGAAGTTTAAGCGGTTGTTTCTTCTGAGAATCATGGTAAGAAGAGACCTTCCAACAGATTTGGTCTTGTGCATTGATGCCACGTTTGAGCCACGTTTCCTTGGGCTTTATATAGATGTGGCCACCAAAGGTCTCTTTGAAGCCTTGAAGTAATGCTTCGCTCTCTGGACTTCTTACAAGAGAGACACCAATAATGGGTTGAACATAGTTTTGCTTTGGCCTCTGTTTGGTCAGTGAAAAATACCCTTCTCCATCAATGATTCCAGCCGCATATTCAATAGAAAGAACCATGAGTTACTAATACCTGCTCTAACTTATAAGCATTCGCTTTTAGAGGGGGATATGGTATACCCCGGTATACCCCTAGCCAGTCAGCCTCTTCTCGTTGCACTGAAGGTGGAAGGGAATCTGTAGCTTGAGAGGGGTCTTCTTGGTCGAGTATTGTTAGGATTCTGGGTAAGTTGGTAGTTACCTTAAGACTTATATATCTGGACTTCCTAATAATCATCTATGCCTTACGCCAATCCTGAGAAGAGAAAAGAATATGATAAGAAATATCGAGAGGAGCACCGAGAACAAAGGCACACTTGGGCTAAAGGATGGTATCAAAGGCATCTTGAAAGAGAGCGAGAAAGACGAAGACAGTATGAAAAGACTTACCATAAGAGACCAGATGTGATAGAATATAGACGCAAATGGAAGAAAGAGAACGCCCTGAAATTGAAGATTGAGGCACTTACTCATTATGGTGGGGAACATCCAAAATGTGTTTGTCCACCTTGCGGAGAGACCTTACTCGAACTTCTTACTCTTGACCACATTAATAATGATGGAGCAAAACAGAAGAAAGACGCTCTTGGAAGAAACATTAGTGGCTCTGCTGTTTTCTATGCTTGGTTAAAGAAGAACAATTGGCCAAAGGGTTTGCAGGTTATGTGTTTCAGTTGTAACATTGGTAAAGGACTTTATGGCGTTTGTCCACATGAGAAGCCCCAAATCTTAACCCTTCAATAAATGGTCATTACACTTAAAAGAGAATGGTATCTGTAGTTTAAGTGGAGTTTTCTTTTGAGAGTAATCTTCAGGTATGTCGGGTCGGCCCTTGATTCCTATCCCCTTTATCAAGTCTTCAACGGGCCAAGTATCTTCTACGATGTTCAACTCTACGTTGTCTACCGTATTGGACATGAGATGGAGTTCCGTCCTGTCCGATTCCTCGCCCCTATACCAGATGAAGCCAAATCCTTCTGCCAGCATATCCATGTCTTCCTGCTCGAAGTTGTCGCTTATCTCATCTCCGTAGTCTCCTTCTGCTGTGAAGGGGGTCTTGAAGTAGAAGTTGATGGACTTGTCCTGCCCTACCACCACCATGACCTTCTCGTTCTCATCGTTCAAATAACCCGATACATCGCCAGTGCTTGCGGTAGGGGTGACGGGGTGCATATGGACTGTGCCGATAAGGGACTCGCCTTCGTGGAGTGCTTCGTTAGGCTCTAGCACTATCTCTCTGTCCTTCCCAAACTGCTCTCCCACGACACCTATGTTGCCATGCTCGGCCACGATAAGGAAGCCACCCGCTTCATTGTCGTTAGAGACGGAGTATTCAATCATCATCATGAGGTCGTTGTAGAGGCGTTCAGGTATCTCAACCTTATCAGGAACCTCTAGCCCTTCAGTTGTGACGGGTTTGCCATCGAAGGGTTCCTTCTCCTTTCCGTCCTCGTCTGGTTCTACTGGTTCTGGGATGTCTGGGTCAGGATTGAGTTCTTTGTCTGGATTGCTAGGGTCTGGCTCCTCTGTCTTTGATGGTTTCATACCAGTTCCTCTACACTCTGGACATTTAACTGCTGTGTCATCGTCTAACAAGTCCTCTACTCTCATCATTTCCGTATAGATTTCAGGATGTGTCTCTTTACAATGTTCTCGAAACACAGACCCGCCACCATACTGTTCAATCTCATAGTCACAAGGCTGATATGGACAAGGCTGACCTTTTCGCTTAGACCCCCATTCCTCTTCATTGAACTTCTCGATGTTGGGATAGTTCGGCTGACCCGGCTTCGGGGCTGGCTGTTGAGGCGTGGCTGGCTGATACGGTGGTTGCATACTAAGAAGATAAGAGTGACGGGACTATTTAAAGGTGTTCAGAAAAGGGGAAGGCCCGAACCTAGTGTGTAGGTTCAGGTCTCAGCGTGTAGACTGTTGTTTGTGTCGAGTCTTGGAAGTGCTTGTCCACCAGAGGCAGAACGTCATCCAACTTCAACTTGAGATTGCTCTCAACATGGTTCTTCAGTTGGGCTTCTGTCACCGTCTTCATGATGGTCATCCAAGTGTTGAACGCTTTGAGTTTGGTTTCTGGAATGGTCGAGATGGGTGGAGTGACCGGAGACACAGGGGGAGTGGGAAGACCCTTTGGCCCTTCACCAAGCGGTATCTCAACTGCTTCTGCCAACGTAGACTTCGTAATCTGAGTTGCGAGAGTGTCTGTTTCAGGGTCTCTTATGTCTGAGACGACCTTCATGTCTCGCACCATGATTATGGGTGTCTTTCCTACCACCTTTCCGTCCTGTTTTTGGTCGGTGAGTTTCTGCACTTTCCCTGAGATGTTGACGACCTTTGCCAGATACTTGTTTCCATCGTCTAATCGGAAGGCGAAGGCCGGGAAGTCAAGGATGGCTTTGGTTGTCTCGTCTCCACCTTGCAGTGTCCACTTCACAAGTTTGGTTGCTACTCTTTGCGTGTTGCACTTGATGTTGGTGCAGTCGAATGATGTGCCAATCTCTACTCCTTCTTTCTTGTAGAAGCACACTGGACACCCCACATAGTAGGATGTGCCAATGACTTTCGTAATCAGAACGTCCATCCCATTCACATAGTCTCCTATGTCTAACTCTGAGAGTTTTCTCTTGGGATTGAGTTCTGCATAGAGTTGGCGAACTGCGTCTGGGTTGTCCTTGAATCGTGCAAGGGGCGGGTATTTGCGGAGCATTTCTTCAATACTGATTGCTGTCATTACCAACCCCTATTGTAGCATCCTATTTAAAGATTCTATAGTTCGCGGTGGCTTCCCAATACACAGCCACATAATGGACATGGTTCAAAGCCAAGATGAAGAAGGAAGGAAATCTCTTCGTAGATGAGAGAGCAGGGATGATGGATGCAGACGTAGAACGTCTTATGTTCTCTTTTCATTGTTATCTATCTCCATCTCTGCTTCATGTAGTTTCTTTTGGAACTCTTGTCTGAGGTCCGAAATCGCGTCTTCCATCTCATCTAATCTTTCTCCTTGCTCGGTCTTCTCTGCCATGTCTGCTCCCCATTCTGGTGCCGCCCCTTCGTCTGGTATCATCTTCTCGTCAGGGGGTCGTGTAGCCATCTTTTCATCTGGACTACCGAAGGTGGGTGTTCCCTCTCTTGTCATACCGGGTGCTCCTGCTCCTGTCTGGGCCATAGGTGGCATTGTCTCGCCTATCTCCTTCTCCAATTCTTCCTCATTCAATGGCTCGAAGCCGAGTGCTTTTCTGACTTCATCTCTGGTCAGGATACGGCTTGCATAGAGGGGTAGATAAGTCTTTGCCTTGTCTTCTAGAGAGTCCTCTTTCACTGGTTTCCAGATGAACTTGGGCACATCATACTCATGGATGAGTTCGTCTGCAATCTTACCATAGATAGACCGCATTACCATTATCATGATGCTCCTCTCTAGTTGGCTGTTCAAGGACTGGCGGTTGGAACTGATGAACGTGAAATATCCCCTCTCTACAGTCTGGGCTGTGGCTCTGTTCAATCCAGCAGGGTCGGTAAAGAACTTTGGAACGGAGAGGGCGTAGGTTCTCATGTTGTGGAGCCACTGAAGCCAGAACGCTGTGGTCTGCATCCTGTCAATGGGTGGGTTGATTGGCTCTACCTTTACTGGGCTTGAGGCTCTGATTACGATGGACTGTCCGGGTTGGCTAGACTGGAAGTATCTCCTCACTGACTGATACTGTTGGTTGGTGACTTCTGCCGTTGGTAGGCCGTTATCTGATGTGCCAACGTGGACTAGGAACATGGGCTTCAGGAAGACATTCATGATGGCTCCCATCGTCTGCTCATAGTTCTTCATCAACTCCTGATGGAAGAGAATAGGGCGTAGCATTGATACACCGTAGACCGACTCATAAGTCCAAGAGGTAGGCATATATCTCAGATGAACTATCTCGTCTGCAAGGAAGGTGACTAGCGGGAAGACGTAATACTGGACATACCCAAGGATGGTTCCGTAAGCGTCCCTTCTGACTCTCATATACATGGGGTCTAGTGGCTTGAAGCGGGTAATCTCACCATAGGGGTTCTCCAACTTGTGGGTAGGATAGAGTTTGTTGTGCTTATCAGCAATGTCTACTCTGTCTGTCCACCAGTATCCCGGTCCACCATCCTTCCCTTCTGTCTCGTAAGAAATTCTCAGTTCGGTTAGGTCGTGACCTGTCTCATGACAGAACCAAGTCCTCACAACTTCTGTGTAGGAGTTGCCGAAGACTAGCATATCCTTTACCATTATCTTAAGCAGGTTGATGAAGTCGTGTCTGTCGAGGAAAGCCTTGACATCCTTCACTACAGTATCCAGAGGATAGTCCAACTCATAACCCTGTGAAATGGTCATCTGAGTATGGAAGTCTATCGTGGCTCTAATGAACGGTTCCTGAACGTAGTATTGTTTATACTTCTCATAGTCTTCGGTAGGGACGGCTCCCCATATCTTCTCCCAAACGGCAACATACGGATAGACTGTAAAGCCTAGACCGAGACCGGGCAAGTCTTTGGTCGCATACTCTTCCCAAGCAAAGTCTCTCCACCACGCCTCGCCTCTGTCAATCTGCCCAAGTTGGGACTCTAAGGGTGGCTTATAAGAAGCCTGAGCAGTTGGGTCGCTCAATCCCTTTCCCGTCAACAGATTGTTTGGCGGGTCTGAGATGAATCCCAGACGCTTCAGAGCTCCGGTGATAACATTGTCTCTTGGTTTGTCCTCTTCTTTCTCAGCCATGACTGTATTTAAAGTGGCTGTTCTGCCATATAAAGGTTCTTGCTATGGGAGAGTGGTCATCTTTAAATAGGAGAAAGGACTTATTCAAGGTATGAGTGATAAGTCGGTGAGAAAGGTTTTAGATTGGCCTAACCATCGCGTTGGTTCCAAGCCTTCTGACCCCATCAGATTTGAAGAGGAAGCGGCCAAGGGCAAGACTATAGCCGACCTCAACAATAGAGACGACTTGATTCTAGTCACAGACAGCCAAGATGTTGCCGCCATTAAGGAGATGTTTCCACAAGCCGCAGACTATGATAGTTTCTTTGCTCAAGTAGATGAAGGCGAATACTTAGAACTTTGGGGCTTTGATGGGTCAGTTGCCTATCTTGATAAAAGCGTTTACCCAATTGACATTGGGTTGCCGCAACCAATGGATATGAATGAGCAGGGTGACGCATCGACAGAAGAGGGTTGGGAAGGGCAGAGCCAAGACAACCTCTCTCAGCAATTGAACCCTACCACAGAACAGAATATTAGTCCCTTCACACAGAGTCAATTCGTTCCTACTGGCTCTCAGATAACAGCACCCACTGGTAAGAGAGAGGGCGATTCAGAGGACATTAACCCTGATGCCTACCTTCTCTTTAACTGTCCCAAGTGCGGCTTTGGATTTGCGATGGGGCCAAATGAGCAAGATGAAACGATAAAACAAAAACAGTGGATTTGTGTGATGTGCGATTATGCTTACCCAGTAGACGATGAAGAAGACTTGCTCGAACTGGAAATGGGTATTGATGACGATGATGATGGCGAGGTTCCGGCCATCAAGAAGGAAGACCCAAGCCTTTGGGTAGAGCCTTGTCCAAGTTGCGAGGGCAGTGGCAGGAATGAAGTAAGTGGTCGCCCATGCACTTACTGTAAGGGGAAGGGCAAGATTCCGAAGTATGAAGAGGGTGGAGACATAGACGATACGACCCTAGAAGACTCACCAGATGCCTGTCAATGTTGCCCAGATGAAGATTGTGGTTGTGGAGACTGCGGATATTGTGAAAGAGAACCATTGCCTTGGACTGACTTAGATGAAGAGGAAGTCAAAGACCCACGCATAGATAAAGACAAAGATAAGGAGAAGGGAGCAGACCTCTCACCAGAGGCCCAGAAGATTGCTGGCACTGACCCTGCAACTGTAGAAGCGAAGAGTCGAGAGAAGCCCAAACTAGAGGTTGATGTCTCAGACAAGATTACCATACTCGGTAAAACGGGTTCGGGCAAGACCAATCTCATCAAAGTGCTTCTGTCGGACATCCTTAAGGACTATCAGTTCGTTCTGTTGGACGCTCTCGGCAACTTCGCTGAGTATGATGGCCAGCCTAACATAGACTATCACCAAGTTAGTCCAGCCGATACTGCGGGTGTAGACGAGATACTCTATTCGGCACTAGAGAGAGGAGATTGTATGGTGGTGATGGACGAGGTTGACCGCTATCAGACCAAGCCGGGAACTATGCTCAATGAGTTGGTGAACGTTGGACGCAACTACAACGTAGGCGGCATCTTCGCGGCTCGAAGGACGGCTGACGTTAACAAGGACATCCTAGCCAACTCGCCCTACATCTTCACCTTCCAACACATTCTACCTCAAGACCTAGACGTTCTGATTGATTGGTTCGCACAGCCCGAAGAGGTCTTCCGTGACCTTCAGGAGTTCGAGGCCATCCTCTTCCACAATGGAGAGCAGATGTGGGTAGGTAAGGTTCCTGAGAAGCCAACGACCAAGCCTACCGCCAAGCCCACTCCACCCAAGAAGCCGAAGGGAAAGGACAAGGAGAAGGGCAAAGAACCTGAACCGGGGCCAGAGAAGGGGAAGGAACCCAGTGAACCGAAGGAGAAGGGGCCACCTACGCCACCTAGTGGCGAGGGTAAGGAACCAGAAGTCCCACCCGAAGAGGAGCCAGAAGAAGAACCCGAACCAGAGGAACCAGAAGCAGAGAAGGAAGAGGGAGCCTTCAAGTGCGACCAATGCGGCAAGACTTTCAAGTGGCAGAAAGACTTCCTTAATCACATGGTCGTTCATGCTCCATAAGAATCTTTAAATAGTAACTAAACGAGAGTCTCCTTATGGTGCTAATGATTATCCCACCGAAGAGGAAACTAACGGGTAGGGTAGAGGCTAAAAGCATCTCCAAGAATCAGGTTGCTCAGGTAATCAAAAGGACGCATCAACCATGCTGGTGTGGTCGAGCATCCTATCGTTTAAGTGCCAAAGAACCAGAGGTCTGTTTCGGATGTAATGAGCCAGTAGGACTATGCGATTGCAAGCCCTATAGGAAAGAAGATGGGACTCTACAGGGTTAGATGGTCTTCTACTTTGTGTTGTTCGTGCAGAATCTTGTTCGGGTCGTTACATTTTTGGCAAACAAAACAATCACAACCCCAACAAAAGTCGAAGTCTGACACCCACTTCTTACAGAAGAAACAAGGGCCGAACTTCTCTGGTATGAAGTCTTCATCGGTCAGGTCATCAGGGATGCCGAACTCATGTCGCATCTCCTGATATTGGTCATTCAGTTGTTTCTGGTTCGCTAATGACAATTGGGGTTCCTCGATATTCAAGACCGACTGCCTTAAATCTTTGGTTCACTAACCATTTGAGCCAGAATTGTTCGGCAACCGGGATAGTAAATGTGTCATATTTCATCATATATTCTCTGTATTGTTTGAACGCTTCTTCCCAGTCAACTAGGTATCTTGCTTCGTCTAACTCCTTCTGATTGGCTAGGCTCATACGGTATAGAACACCAATTTTTGGCCACATTTGAAGCAGAATGTGAAGTTGCGCCATCGTGGACGAGTAAGCAACTGGCCGCAACTACAGACAACCTGTCGGCTTAATCTTACAAAAGCCCTGTCCTTGCGTCTGCTGGCATCAAGTCGCTCTTGGTTACTGAGGAGGGACATATTCATCACCATTAGCCAGACCTATTATTTTGGCCACTATCACATGATGGTCTGGGAAGAGTTGGTTATGTATTGTCGCTGATTGTCTCATCCATTCCAAGTCAGAATCAACCCAAGACGTTGTGCAATCTCTACACTTGAAAAGGTATCTATCTCCTTCATTCCAGCCCTTCGGGAGTTTGGCTTTACCGAGTTCTTTCTGATTGGCGAGACTCATTTGTTGTCACATCTATAGTAAGCCGCGACAAGGTTGCACTTTGAACAGTAGACTAAAGGAATGGGGTTCCCGACCAGTCTGATTTCTCTACCGTTGAATGTGTGGATGCCGCCCTTACGACCACTGCATTCAATCTGTCCGTCTCTAGTCCTTACCCCATGTCGGTGGCTGGCTATACTACATTCTTTGTGACTCATTTTGTCTCCCCTCTAATCGGCCCTTCAAAGACGCAGTTGAATCTGCCATGTAGCAAGTAATCCAATGAAACAAGTCTGATACCTTCTGCCCAATAAGCACTAACCAGAAGTCCGAGTTCCTTTGTGTTGTTGGCTTCCATTTCTATTCTTTGGTTCATTCCTTTTTCGACCTCTGGCTTTGCCATCGTCATCTCCTTGATTAGTTGCTCTATCTGTTTGTGACATTTGGAGCAATATCCCCAAGCGTTGATAGAACCTCCATCGGCTTCATGGGTTTGTGCACTCATTTCTTCTTCTCCCCTGTTTTCTTCTCCTTCTCTCTCTCAGCCCGTTGCGCCAGAATCTTCTGGTGCGAAGTATGTCTACGTTTCTTGACTACGCTCCATCGTTTACGTCTTGCAAATGTCATAGCCTATCCCTCTGTTCGTAACCTATTTAAAGATTTGCGAAGAGGAGAGGCCGAGTTTGACCTCTCCACTTTTGGCTCGCAACAACTTCTTTGGGTATCATTGCTGACATGGCTCGCAATACCAATATGGGTGTCATTTCGTTCATGGCTCGCAACTTCTTCTGTGGGTGTCACTACTTCAATGGCTCGCATTAGAGGTATGGGTGTCATTAGACACATGGCTCGCAATGTAACTGTGGGTGTCATGAAGCCAATGGCTCGCAAACGGTTGATGGGTGTCATAGTTCGGATGGCTCGCAATTGCGAATTGGGTATCATGGTCTTTATGGCTCGCAGTAACGATTTGGGTATCACTTCAAGATTGGCTCGCAGTGCAAGTGTGGTTGTCATAGACAGGATGGCTCGCAGACAGTCTTTGGGTGTCACTTGTCCTTTGGCTTCAGATGTCACACCGACTCATCCCTCAACAGAGGTAATTTATCCGTGTGACCACCATGCTCCAACACCCAAAGATTAGGGGCTGGCAATCCTTCAATCAGTCTCCATTGTTCCCATAATTGATTGAGGAAGACCTTCATTACCTTCCTTCTGGCTCGTGCATCGATTTGCCCCTTTGAAAGTGTTGCGCCATCTCGCTCTGTCTGCTCGGCTTTGATACCATCGTAAAGGGTTCTGTATGCCTTCCCTTGTTTGACGAACTGCTTGCCGATGTTCCACAGCAGACTTCTGAAGTCGGGATTCCATTCAACGAGTTCACCACGCTTCCGCTTTGGTGCGACTCGAATCACTTCTGGATTAGGACACTTACAGATGTGGGTCTGTAAGTCCTCAAGTGCTTCTGCTTCGTTGAATGCCACTTTGTCAAGGCGTTTGTCGGCTTGCATCTTGAGTCGTCCCATTATGTGTTCAACCCACTTGTTAGTCTCAAAGGGACTGACTTGGCCATCGTTGTTGAGGAAGATTCTCTTCTTGCACTTTCCGCAACGAGTGATTACATTCAGTCCAGCGTAAGTGGTCAGTTTACTGGCGTTGGGGAACCTCTCGATGTCACCGATGTAAGCAATCAATTTGCCAGCATAGGAAGCCCCAACCCCTGTAATCTTGCTTAGGTGTTCCTGATAGATTGGCTCAAATCTGAGCAACTTTTCAATCGTCCTTTTCAGAATGAGTTCGGGGCCAGCATAACTTTTGAGGTCGTCCTTCAACTGGTCTTCGGAGCGTCCCATCGCTCTGAGGCGGTTCATGGCCATAACTCTAGTGTGTTGAGCATCTTCAAATGACTTCACCAAGAAGATGAGATTTCTCCGTCTCAGTGGTTTGTCAGCAGGTGCTCGTTTCACTTCTTGATAGAAGCCGTCAATGGTCATACTGTAAGGAAGCAGTTCTTCGGGAACGTCTTCCTCTGGCAAGACCAGTTCAGGATGCTCTGGCTCGGTGGTCTGAGGGGGTTCTCTACGAACTAACTTTGGAGTCTTCATGAGACGACTTCCTCTTCTGGTTCTCTTTCATGTGGTAGGTCGTAGATGAGTGCTTCTACGGTCATTTTTCCGTTGGGCTGGATTGTGAGTTGAACTGCACCGATGCTGGAATCGTCACCAATTCCGGTCTTTTTGCTGAACCAATCGTTCAGTTTCCAACTTGGCAATGAGATGACTTTGCACTTGTATATGTCTACACAATCGTAGAAGTGGACATGGCCGAACACCATACAATTGTAAGGTTTCGTTTCTCTGACTCCCGCGTTTACATACATATTTTTGACTTGTTTGTTTAAGCCAGTTGCCCTATACACCGTATAATTGGGTTGGTGATGAGCAACGAGAATGCGTGTGCCATTGACGTTTAATAGGTGCTCTGCTGGAACCAACTCGCCATCGGAATTGGGACTAACGCCCACCTGTTCCGCAAAGGTCATTTCCGCATTCTGCCCTCTCATGTTGCTTCCGTGATAGCCAGACCCTCTGACCATTTTAATCTTCTTGGCTCCGAACATCTTGACCAGTTTTTCGGCCTCATTTATCTGGTCTGTTGTATTCAGCGTCCAAGCGTCTTGTGGGCTTTTAGGGTTAGGGCCATCAATCGGCTCTCCAACTACCATTAGAAGGTCAGGTTGGGAGAACTTCTTCGCACACTCTGAAAATACCTCAAACAAAGCGTGTTGCTTCTTCGTTGTTTCAAGCGTAGTGGGAGCATCGTTTGAAGTCAAGGTAACGAATGGAGAGGCCACAGAGTAGATTGACCCAACGTGCATATCACCTATGAAGACGATTCTTATCGCTTTGAAGAATCTGTCTACCTTCTTGAATCTTTTGTTCTTGCTCATAGCACACCCCTCTGTTTGCGACCTTTATAAACATTCTGTCGTTTCCCATACAGAGGCTTGCGACCATTGGCCAACATCCACGTTTCATAAGCCATGCGAGACATTCTATCTGCCTCGGAGTTCTCGCCTCTGGGTATATTTATGTGTTTGGTGTGGGCAGTATCCGTAGTGCGCCTTTGCTTCATTGCAATTCCAACAAAGAACTTGATAGCCCTCTGGAAAGGCTTGTTTAATGAGGTAAAAATAGAGAGTCTTTCGATGGGAAACAGTCTCTTGATAGCCGTTATCTTTGATATGGTCAAGTGTGAGGAACTCAATCCGATTCTCTTTGCAACAAGCACAAAATGGGATGACGACATTGCCAGAGTAATGGCGAAGAACTTCCAATTTATTCTCTTGTCCAATGGTTTTAGCATAATCTCTTCTCTGTTGCTTATGTGTTGCTCTCCATTTCTTTCCGTATTCTCTTTCGTGAGTAGTGTTTTTGATGCGCCATTGATGTTGGCGAACTTTGCAACAGTTTCGACAATAGAAAGATTTATTCCTTTGTCGAGAGAAAGACCAATTTTC
>Ga0181527_1001838_pt1 | contig 21047 bp, 15 predicted proteins | sample PEATcosm2014_Bin_30_FD_119762 | JGI IMG/M metagenome (GOLD analysis project Ga0181527, IMG submission 119762) | Peatland microbial communities from MTU Mesocosm Facility, Houghton, MI, USA - PEATcosm2014_Bin06_60_metaG | ecosystem: Environmental > Terrestrial > Soil > Wetlands > Peat | place...
GCCTGGCTGCGCCGGGCCCGTCCGACCCCGACCCGCACCACCGTCCCTCCCGGGCGGACGATCGCGAGCGACAGCTCGGCGGTCGCGGTGCTGCCCACCGCGTCGACCACCGCCGCGGCCCCCCCGGAGATGAGCCAGGGGAGGCCGCGCCATGGCCGGCTGAGGCGGCCCTCCGTGGCCTCGGCGACGCGGTTCACCACCATGCGGGGATGGTGGGAGATGGTCTCCGCCCCCAGGGCCGCCACCAGGGCGGGCTGGTACGGCCAGGCCGCGCTGACCATGACCCGACCGGCCTGGCGCCGGCGCAGCGAGGCGGCAACCCCCAACCCGATCGTGCCGGCGCCGAGGACGACGACGAGATCGTCGCCGGCCACCGGCTCTCCGGCCAGGGCCTGGTCGGTCGCGTGGATCCCCACCGCCAGGGGGTCGGCGAGCACCCCGGCGCGGGGCTGGAGCCCGCCGGGCAGCCGGTGCAGCTGGGAGCCGTGGGCCACCATCCGGGTCCCCATCCCCCCGGGCAGGCCGCGAATGTTGCCGGTGTGGATGCCGCTCCCCGCGACGCCGGGGATCGGCTCGCCCTGGTGGGCGCAGAGGGGCAGCATCCCGCCGGCGCAGGCGGTGCAGGGTGGCAGCCCGCGCGGCGCGCACCCGAGCCAGGGGTTGACCACCACGATCTCCCCCGCCGTGAGGCCCGATCCCGCCGGGTCGCCGACGCGCGCCACGATCTCGTGGCCCATCACATGGGGGAAGGAGACCAGCCCCGAGAGCGGGTTGTCCCAGTCGGCCTGGAGGGTGGCCTGGGTGACGTCGCTGCCGCACACCCCGGTGAGGACCGGCTCCAGGGTGGCCCAGTCGAGGCCCGGGGGGTCCGGATCGGGCAGGCGGCGGAGGCCGAGGGGGCCGGGACCGCTGAGCGCGAGCAGCGGGTCCACCCGGCTGAGGGCCCCCGCGAGGGCGAGCCGGGCCGGTCGGGGGTCGAAGACAAGGCCGAGCATCAGCGGCGGGCCAGGGGGTGAGGGCTGCGCACGACCGGAACGGTACGCGGAACGGTGGCGGGTGGCCCCGTCCCGTCGGCCCGGGCCTCCCGAGAGACGGGAGAGCCTCGTCCGTGGGCGCTACAGCCAGGGCGGCAGGCCCCCCATGGGCGTCGCAGCGGTTAAGGACACGCGTGTCCTCAACCGCCCCGCGGGGGTGGTGGTCTCCTCGGCAACGGCGTTCGAGCAGAACGACCTGTCCGGCTGGTTGGCTCCTTTCAGGCATTCACCATATGGGGGGCGATCTCGCGTGACCTCTCCAGGTACCGTCTGATCTCCAGCAGGGCGGCGATCCCCTCGCCGACCGCGGCGCCGAGCTGCTTGGTCGACCCCGCCCGGACGTCGCCGGCACAGAAGACACCCGGCATCGACGTGGCGTACCCGTCGGTGACCACGAAGCCCCAGCGGTCCAGGTTCAGGGTGCCCTTCAGGAACGCGGAGTTGGGGTCGAGGCCGATGAAGACGAAGGCCCCTCGCGGGTGCCAGCGGAACTCCTCGCCGCTCGTCCGGTCGCGGGCCACCACCTCCTCCAGCTTGGGCCGCCCCCGCAGCTCGACCACCTCGGTGTTGGTGTGGATGGCGAACTTGGGGTCGGCGCGCACCTTGTCCTGGAGAAGCCGCGAGGCCTTGAGCTCGGGGGCGAACTCGACGATCCGGATCCGATCGGCGAACTGACTGAGGAACATCCCCTCCTCGAGCCCGGAGTTGCCGCCTCCCACCACCAGCAGCTCCTGAGCCCCCTTGTAGAAGGGACCGTCGCAGGTCGCGCAGAAGTGCACGCCGGCTCCGATCAGCTCCTCCTCCCCGGGGACGCCGAGCCGCCGGTAGGAGGAGCCGGTGGCGACCAGCGCCGCCTGGGCGCACACCCGCTGACCCCCGGCGAGCCGGAGCACGGTGTCGCTGCCGTCGGGCTCCAGGCCATCGACACCCACCGCCGCCAGCATCTCCACGCCGTAGCGCCGCGCCTGGGCGACGAACCTCTCGGCCAGCTCGGCGCCCCCGATGCCGTCGGGGAATCCCGGGTAGTTGTCCACCCTCTCGGTGACCCCGGCCTGACCCCCCAGGGCGCTGCGGTCGACCACCAGGGCGCTGATCCCCTCGCGAGCCGCGTAGATGGCGGCGGCGAGTCCCGCCGGCCCTCCTCCGACGATGGCCAGCTCGTAGGCGGCCCGATCCGCCTCCAGCTTCAGGCCCAGCCGCCGTGCCAGGTCGCCGTCGGACGGCTCCAGGAGGTGGTCGCCCTCCGGAAAGACGATCGTGGGAATCGTCCGTCCGCCCTTCTGGAGCTCCTCGATGAAGCGGAGTCCCTCGGCGTCCTCCTCCACGTCCACCCAGCGGAAGGGCACCCGGTGCTCGGCGAGGAACTTCTTGGACCGCTTGCAGTCGGGGCACCACGGCGCCCCGTACACGGTGATCTCGGCCATCCTGCGACACCCCCTGAACTTCACACCGGATCCGGCCTCCTCGCAGTGTGCACCACGGGCGGGACGCGCCCGCGGGGGAGGTCCAGCGGCGGCCGTCGTCGCCCGCGGGGAAGGTCCAGCGGCGGCCGTCGTCGGCCCGCGGGGAGGGTCCAGCGGCGGGAATTGTCGGCCCGCCCGACCTCCGCCCGGGTCCCTTCGATTGCAATCCGCACAGTGCCAGTCTGACTGCTGTCGCGGGGCCCGCGACGGAGCCCGCCCAGGCCTGCCACGGAGCCGTCTGGGGTTCCCGAATTGGCCCCAGCAAGGACTCGATGACAGTAAACGCAGCGGCCTCCTCCGACAGCAAACAGAAAGGGCTTCGCCGAGGTTGCCGGTGCAGAGCTGGACCACGCTTCCGGGCCGCACCAGCCCCCCGGCCGTCGACCCCCGTCACGAACTCTCGTCAGGACGTGTCCATCTTTTCACAGCTCCCATGCCATGATGCCGCCGTCGAACGGCCCCGCCCAGCGTCATCGGACCTGACGTCTGGGATGCGCCGCCCGGGGAACCGCCAAGTGAAGATCCTGCCCAATCCACGGCTCGCGTCGCCCGGGGGAAGAGGGGCCTGACGTGCCCACCGCACCCGCGCCCAGCGTGAATGCCGGGCAGCTCGCCCTGCTGATCCCGGTCGGGGGCGACACCTACGCGCTCCCGCTCGAGACCGTGCGCGAGGTGGTCGTCGACCCCAGGGTGACCGAGCTGCCGACCTCGCCGCCGGTGGTGCTGGGGGTCTTCAACGTCCGCGGCGACATCGTCCCCCTGCTCGACACCTCGCTCCTCCTCGGGCTGCGCCCGGTGATCGAGGAGCCCTACGCGGTGCTGGTCGAGACCGCCCATGGGGTCGCCGGGCTGGTCGCCACCGAGATGCCCATGACCGTGCGTCTGAGCGAATCGGTGGGGCACTCGGACATGGAGGGGACCACCGAGACCTATCTGGTCGGTGACGCCCGGCTCGCCGTCGCCCTCGACGTCTCGACGCTGCTGAGCCCGGCACGGATCTCGCGGTGAGCGGTTCCGATCCCTTCGCCGACGGCGATTTCCAGCGGCTGTTCGCGACCGAGGCGGAGGGCCGGCTGGACACGCTGGTCGACGAGCTGCTGGAGCTGGAGAGGGGCGGTGCGAATCCCGAGCTGGTGGCGTCCCTCTTCCGCGAGGCCCACACCATCAAGGGGGGCGCCGCGGTGGTCGGGATGCCCCACGTCGCCCGGGTGGCCCACGCCCTGGAGGATCTCCTGGAGGAGGTTCGCCGTGAGCGGCGCGCGGTCGACGCGCCCCTCATCGACGCCGTGCTGGCCGGGGTCGACGCCATCCGAAGCCTCATCCCCCTCGCCGTCGCGGGAGAGGACCACGAGCGCGCCGCCTTCGAGGCTGAGCAGCGCCTGCGCATCGCCGTGGGCGGGCCGCTCGCCGGCGACGACGAGACAGCCGCCGCACCGGCCCCGGTGACGGCTGCCCCCACCCTCACGGGGCCCGCCGTCCCGGCCACCGCCGACGCCCCCCCGAGCTCCGCCCCATCGGCGGGGCAGCCAGGGCCCCGGCGCGGCGCCCCGGCCCGCCGAGCTCCTGCAGCCATGCCCGCGTTGCCCCCGGCGCCGCCCGAGCCGCTGCTCCCCGAGCCGCCGCCTCCGGCGCCGCCCGAGCCGCCGCCCCCGGTCGCTGTGGGGGCAGCCGGATCGGAGCCGGTCGCCGATCGCGATGCCATCCCTCAGCCACCCGATCCCGTGACCGGCCAGACAGCACCGGGCGCCGCCGTCCCGGGCCACGCCGAGCCGGCCCGGGCCACCGCAGAGATGGTCCAGATCCCGGTCCACCGGATCGATGACCTGGTCCGCCTGATCGGCGAGGCGTCGGCCGCGACCCTCCGCCTGGGCAGCGCCCTGCTGGAGCGCCTGGAGCGCGATCCGTCCGGGATGACCGAGTATCGCGACCTGGTCCGGTCCCTCAACGAGCTGCAGGAGCTGGCCCTGCGCGCTCGGATGATCCCGGTCATGTCGCTGGCTCCGCGGCTTCGGCGGGCGGTGCGCGACCTGGCCCGGGAGTCCGGCAAGGAGGTGCGGTTCGAGACCCGGGGCGAGGACGCTGAGATCGACCGTGGCGTCCTGGAGCGTCTCGCCGATCCCCTCCTCCACCTGGTCCGCAACGCCGTGGACCACGGCATCGAGTCACCCAACGAGCGGCGCCTCCGCGGCAAGCCGATGGAGGGGATCGTCCGGCTCCACGCCATGCAGCTCGGATCCGAGGTGGTGATCGCGGTCAGCGACGACGGGCGTGGCATCGATGTGGCCAAGGTTCGCGAAGCGGCCGGCAGCACCGACCACAGCGCGATGGAGATGGACGACGAGGCCGCCCTCTACCTGATCTTCCGCTCCGGCCTCAGCACCGCCACCAGGGTGACCGGCGTCTCCGGTCGCGGCGTCGGCCTGGACGCGGTCCGGGCGAGCCTCAACGCGGTGCGCGGGCGCATCGAGGTCCGGTCCGACCCCGGGCTCGGCACCGAGTTCCGGATCGCCGTGCCGATCACCATGGCGACCCTCCGCTGTCTGGTGATCAACTCCGCCGGCCAGGCCTACGCGATCCCGCTCCACTCGGTCCGCGGAGTCCTGCCGCCCCAGCCGTCGGCGACGGTCGGAGGGCGGGCGATGACCATGGTCGAGGGCCGCCCGGTGCCGATCAGCAGCCTCGCCTCGGTGCTCGGCACCGGAAACGGTGTCGAGGGACCGGCGGTGGTCGTGGCCGGTCTCACCCGTAGCCACGCGTTCAAGGTCGACGATCTCGTCGACCAGCGCGACGTCGTGGTCAAGGGACTCGGGGAGCTCGTTCCCCGTCTGCCCGCCGTCGCCGGGGCCGGTGTGCAGCCCGACGGCAGCATCCTGCTGGTCCTGGAGGCCGCCGGCCTGATCGAGCGGGCTCGCCGCATGGACAGTGGTGACCGCTCCCAGGAAGCCGCCGAAGGAGGCCGGCGGGAGGCCCCGGTGGCCCGACGCGCCGCCTCGATCCTGGTGGTCGACGACGCCCTCACCGTCCGCGAGCTGCAGCGCTCCATCTTCGAGAACGCCGGTTACCGGGTCGCGGTCGCCACCAACGGTGAGGAGGCGCTGACCCTGATCTCCGAGGAGCGCCCCGACCTGGTGCTCACCGACGTGCAGATGCCGCGGATGGACGGCTTCCAGCTCACCGAGGCGATCCGCGCCCAGCCCGCCCTCGCCTCGGTCCCGGTGATCATCCTGACCTCGCGGGGCAGCGACGAGGACCGCCGGCGCGGCCTGGAGTGCGGGGCCGACGGCTACATCGTGAAGAGCGGCTTCGACCAGTCGGCGCTGCTCTCGGCGGTCGAGCATCTGCTGGGAGCCGAGCGGTGACGGACGCGGCGGTCGGAGGCGTCGCGGATCCTGGTTCCCCCCGATCCCCAGCGACGGGACGAAGGCCCGACCTGGCGGTGAAGGACACCCTCCGGGTGCTCGTGGTGACCGCGCAGACCGGGCCCTGGGTCGCCGAGCTCTTCCGGTCGGTGGAGGCCGAGCGCGACGCCAGCGTGGTGGGCCAGGTCCCGCCCGGGGAGGCCGCCCGCTACGTCAGCCGGGACCATCCGGACGTGGTGAGCCTGGACATGACCGGGCTCGAGGACAGCGGCCAGGCCGCCGGCCTGGTTCGGGAGATCCTCGGTCTCGCCCCCCTCCCCATCCTGCTCCTGGTCCCCGCGGAGCAGCGGCGGGACGCCTCGATGGCGGCGGTGGTCGCCGGCGCCGTGGAGGTCATGACCTTCCCACCCAAGTGGGACATCGCGGTCGGCGCCGACCTGCGCCGGCGGCTCCAGGCCCTCGGCCGCCTCTCGGCCCGGCGCCGCGAGCGGCTCCGGCGGCAGGCGGCGCGGGATCTCCGCCCCACCGGCGCGGGACAGCACCGTCGCAACTTCGAGGGGGTGGTCGGGCTGGCCGCCTCCACCGGAGGCCCGCCCGCGCTGGCCCGGGTGCTGGCCGGTCTCGGGGGATTGGAGCGACCCGTGGTGATCGTCCAGCATCTCCAGTCCGGCTTCGTCGACGGTTTCCTCGGCTGGATGAGGCGCGAGTCCGCGCTCCCGGTGGAACTGGCCGTCGACGGCGCCGCGCTCCGGCCCGGGGTGGTGCTGGTGGCACCGCCAGGGCTGCACGTCTCGGTCCGGCGCGGTCACCGCATCTCCCTGGGCGACGAGCCGGTCACCCTCCACCGGCCCTCAGCCGACGTCCTCTTTCACAGCATGGCCGAGCACTGCGGGGCCGACGGGATCGGCGTGATCCTCACCGGCATGGGGGATGACGGCACCTCCGGCCTGCTCGCCCTGCGCCGCAGTGGCGGGATGACGATCGCCCAGGACGAGGCCACGTCGGCGGTGTACGGGATGCCCAAGGCGGCCCACGACAGCGGGGCCGCCGCCCAGGTGCTCCCCCTCTCGGAGATCGCCGACGCGGTGCTGCGTGCGGCCACCAGGCCGGTGCCGGCATGACCAGCGAGATCCTGCTCACCGCCGCCCGTCAGATCGTGGAGCACACCGTCGGCCTGCGCCTCGACGCGGCCCAGCGATACCGGCTCGACTACTGGCTCCACCACACCGCGCAGCAGCGGGGGGTGGCCGACTCCGAGCTCGTGGACGAGATCGCCGCCGAGGGTCCGGCGCTCCAGTCGGTGCTCGACGAGCTCACCGTGCAGGAGACCTCCTTCTTCCGCGACCCAGCTCAGTTCGCCGCCTTCCGCCGGGACGTATTGCCCACCCTGCACTCGCCGCTCACCGTCTGGAGCGCCGGTTGCGCCGGGGGCCACGAGCCCTACAGCATCGCCATGGTGCTGGCCGAGAGCGGCATCGCGAGCTGGCGGGTGGTGGCCTCCGACATCTCCTCGCGGGCGCTCCGGCAGGCCCAGGCGGGTCGCTACGACGAGCGGCAGCTCGCCGGGCTCGGCGAGGTGGAGCGCAGCCGCTACCTGCGCCGCGCCGGCACGCAGTGGGAGGTGGTCCCCGAGCTGCGGCAGAAGGTCACCGTCTTCCGCCACAACCTGATCCGCGATCCGACCCCCCCGCAGGCGGCGGCCGCCGAGGTCGTCTTCTGCCGGAACGTCCTCATCTACTTCGATCGCGCCGACGTGCTGGCGGCGCTGGAGAGGATCGCCACGACCATGGACCCGGGTGGGTGGGTCTTCCTCGGCTACTCCGAATCCCTCTGGCAGGTCAGCGAGCGCTTCCATCTGGTCCGGGTGGGCAGCGCCTTCGCCTACCGCCAGCCGGAGGCCCCCATGCCGGACCCCACCGCCGGGCTCTCGCCTGAGCTGGACCGGCGGACCGCGGTCCACCCAGCGTCCTTGAGGCGGCCGGGCGCGCTCGGGGAGGACGCCCCGGTCGCGGGTCGGGCCGGCCGGGCCCGTGGGGCAGCCGCCCCCCGGGATGCCGAGGGCTCCCGGACCGCCGTGCCACCGGCGGCCAAGCTGGGCGCCGCTCCGGCGGAACCGGTGCCGATTCAGGAGCCGGCACCGGCGGAGCCGGAGCCGGGCGGCGACATGATCCCCACCGTCGCCGATCTCCTCGCCGCGGGTGAAGCCGGTCTGGAGGCGGGGGACGCGGCGACCGCGGTGTCGGCCCTGCGCAAGGTGGTGTACCTCGACCCCGACCACGCGATCGCCCACTTCCAGCTGGGCCTCGCCTTCGAGATGATGGGCGACCGGGGGCAGTCCCGGCGGGCGCTGAGCGCCGCCCGGGCCGCGCTCGGTCGCAGCTCCGCGGCGGCTGAGGCGGCGCTCGAGGGCTACCAGATTGCCGAGCTCGTCCGGCTCATCGACCACCGGCTCACGAGGACACCCGAGCCATGAAGACCCTGGTCCATTTCGCAACCGAGACCGGCGAGTGGGCGGTTCCCATCGAGCGCGTCCAGGAGGTGCGGCTGGCCGTGGGGATCACCCCCCTGCCCGCGGCCAAGCACGGCATCGCCGGCCTGCTCCGGCGCGGCGACGAGGTGATCGCCGTCCTCTCGCTGCTCGGCGCGGCCGCCGGCCACGTCCTGGTGATCGATGGCGACGGCGAGCGGTACGGCCTCCTCGCGGAGACGGCCATCGGCATCCTTCGTGTCGAGGAGGACGAGATCGGGGCCCCGCCGAACGGCCAGGAGGACCCCGTGGTCTCGGGGGTGATCCGGGCCGAAAACGGACGGATGATCCTGCTGCTCGACACCGACGAGCTGTGCAAGGTGGTGCGGTGAACGGCACCATCGTGGTCGCGGACGACTCCATGGTGGTGCGCGCCGTGCTGCGCCGGCAGCTTGAGGCGGACGGGCACACGGTCGTCGAGGCGGTCGACGGCGAGGACGCCATCACCGCCTGCCGCGAGCACCGCCCCGACGTGGTGCTGCTCGACGTGGAGATGCCAGTGCTGGACGGCCACAGCACCCTGGAGCGGCTCAAGGCCGACCCCGATCTCAAGGACATCCCGGTCGTCTTCCTGACCGGGCGCGTCGACACCGCCGACGTGGTCACCGGGCTCCGGCTCGGAGCCCATGACTACCTGCGCAAGCCGTTCGAGGCCAACGAGCTGATGGCGCGGGTCAGCGCCGCGCTCAGGGCCAAGGAGCTGCAGGACGAGCTGCGCCGCCGTAACGCGGAGCTCGACCGGGTGTCGCGCATCGACATGCTGACCAACATCTACAACCGGCGCCACCTCGACGAGCACCTCCGCCGCGCGATCAGCGGCGCCCGGCGGCACGGCCGGACGGTGGGCGTGCTGCTCGTCGACATCGACCACTTCAAGGACGTCAACGACCAGTACGGCCACCTCGCCGGCGACGCCGTGCTCAAGGAGGTCGCCGCGCGCCTGCAGGGTGCGATGCGCACCGAGGACGCCCTGGGACGGTGGGGCGGCGAGGAGTTCATCGCGGTGCTCACAGACACCCCCGGCGAGGCCATCGGGGTGCTCGCCGAGCGGATGCGCCAGGCGATCGCGAGCACGCCCTTCGTCCTCGACGACGGCACCCGGATCCGGGTCACGGTGAGCATCGGCCACACCGCCGGGACCGAGGACGCAGAGGTCCTGGTGCACCGCTCCGACGACGCCCTCTACGTCGCCAAGGAGGCTGGGCGCAACCAGGTCGCCGCCGCCTGAGCCGGGCTCGCCACCAAGGAGGCCGGGCGCGACCAGTCGCCGTGGCCTGGGCCGGGCTCACCCTCGCGCACCGACCGCGCGCAGGTAGACCCGCTCGTGGGCGTCGAGGGTGGCCTCCAGGTCGAGGTTCTCCTCGGCGTGGCGCCGGCACGCCACGCGGCTCAATTGATCCGCCCGCCTCACCCCCGCCGCCGCCCCGGCGACGTCGCCCGGGGCGACCAGGATCGCGGTGACGTCGTCGTCCACGACCTCGGGGAGCCCCCCCCGGCGGAAGCCCACCACCGGGGTCCCGCAGGCGTTGGCCTCGGCCGCCACCATGCCGAACGGCTCCTCCCAGGCCGGCGGACAGAGCACGGCTGCCGACCCCCCCATCTCCAGCCATAGGGCGCGCCTTTCCAGGGCGGGCAGGACCTCCACGGCCGCGGGCAGGAGGTCCAGGGGGCTCTCCTCCAGTAGCTCCCTCACCTGGGCGGCGTACTCGGGGTCGTACCCGGGGCCGCAGAGGAGGAGGCGTCGCCTGGCCGCCCTGGCGATGGCCACTGCCTCCAGCGCCCCCTTCTCGAGGGAGAAGCGACCAGCGAAGAGGAGGCGGGTCGAGGGGGCGGTCGCGCGCCAGGGGATGGCGTCGACGGGGAGGCCGGGACGGAGCACCGCGTCGACGGGGACCAGCCGTCGCCAGGCGCCGGCCTGAGCCTCCGAGACCCCGGCGACCAGCGGGGGGTTGGCGCTCGTCTGTGCGCTGGCCAGGGCGGCGCCGATCCGCGCGTCGACCGGCATGTGGAGGGTGTGGACCACCGGGGTCGCCAGGGTGGCGGCGTGCCGGATCGCCGGCACGTCGAAGGCGTGGTTGTGGACCACGTCGAAGTCCCTCGATCCGATCAGCGCCGCGGTGGCCGCGAAGGCCTCTGCGGAGCGCGCCTCCGCGTCGTCGTCGGGGGGCGTCCCCCCCGGACGGACCAGGGTCGCGCTCAGCTCGGCGGCGTCGACGCCGACCTCCACCACGGTCACCCCCTCGACCCGAGAACCGCGGGCGGCGAAGACGGTGACGCCGTGGCCGCGCCGGGTGAGACCGCGGGCGAGGTCCACCAGGAAGGTCTGGACTCCGCCGAGCTGGGGCTCGGCGAGCGGCGCGATCAGAGGAGCGACCAGGGCTATGCGCATGCGAGACTGCGCCATTGAACCGCCTTCACGGATTCGAAAGGTGGGTTGGCGTGGAATGACAATCGCTACGCGATCCTCCACCTCCCCTGGTGGTGCCGGCCGCCGCGGCGGCCGGCGCCACCCTCAAGTTCTCCGCGGCCCATCCATGGCTGCGCTGGGGCTCGCCATGGTCGCCTGCGGCACCGCCGGCGCGTCGGCGGGCGTCCCCTCGACCGGCTTCCGGGCCGGCGACCTCACTGGTGGGACGCTGGTCAGCGTCAGCGGCACCACGCTGATCCTCAGCACCGCCGACGGGAACGTGGACGTCGCCTTCAGCAGCTCGACCCCGATCAGCAAGACGAGCGTCGGTGGCGTCTCGGACATCGCGGTCGGGAGCTGCGTCACCGCGACCGGGAGCGTGGACTCCACGGGCACGATCACCGCCACGTCGGTGACGGTGTCACCGACGGTCAGCGGCTCCTGCGCGACCGGCTCGTACACCGGGGGCAATCCGGGTGGTTTCCCGGGAGGGCGGGCCAACGCCAGCCCCCGGGCGCGGCCCTCCGGCGGCTTCGGCTTCGACTTCGCCAGCGTTCGGGGGGTGGTCACCGCGGTGAACGGCACCACGGTGACTGTCCGGGCCACCAGCGGCGCCAGCGCGAGCCTCACCGTCCCCACCACCGCCAGGGTCTCCACCACCGTCACCGGCTCCACTGGCGACCTGGTCGCCGGGTCCTGCGTGGCCGCCATCGGCCCGCGCAGCTCCTCCGGGACGGTCCAGGCCCGCTCCCTGCTCATCGAGCCGGCCGGCGCCTCGGGCTGCTTCACCGGCGGGAGCGGCTTCGGTGGCTTCGGGGGCGGTGGCTTCGGGGGTGTTGGCGACTCCGGCGGGACCACGATCACGTCGTGATCGTCTGAGATGAGCCGGGGGTGCGCGCGGGCCCCGGCTGCGGGAGACTGATGCCATGCGGGTCCTTGTCGCCGAGGATGACCCGGGCCTCCAGGCGGTGCTGGTCCAGGGTCTGGAGGGTGCCGGTTACCAGGTCGACGCCGTCGGCCGCGGCGACGACGCCATCGACCAGCTCAAGTTCTACGAGTACGACGTCGCGGTCATCGACTGGCGGATGCCGGGAGGCTCGGGCATCGACGTGATCCGCTGGGCACGGCGCAGCCAGCGCCCCACCGCGATGCTCATGCTGACCGCCCGCGACACCCCGCCGGACCGGGTCGAGGGTCTCGACGCCGGAGCCGACGACTACCTGGTGAAGCCCTTCGACTTCGGCGAGCTGCTGGCTCGGATCCGCGCCCTCCAGCGCCGTCCCCGCGGCGTGGATGCGCCGGTGATCACCCGCGGCGGCCTCTCGCTGGACCCGCTGCGCCGCGAGGTGACCGCGCTCGGGCGGCCCGTGGCCCTCACCACCACGGAGTACAACATCCTGGAGCTGCTGATGCGGCGCTCCCCGGCGGTGGTGGACCGCAAGGCGATCGCCGAGCACGGCTGGCGCGACGAGACCGACGCCCTCGGCTCCAACGCCATCGACGTCCAGCTCAGCCGGCTGCGCGCCAAGCTGCCCAGCGCCGGCATCCGCATCGTCACGGTGCGGGGCGCGGGCTACCGGCTGGAGGAGGCGCAGGGATGAGAGCGGGGCGGGCCGCGCGCGGCGCCCACGACACCCGGCCGCCCGACGCGCTCCACCGGGTGCGGGTGGCCTCGACCCGGGTGGCCCTGATCAGCACCGCCATCGTGGCCGCCGTCTACCTGGTGATCGCGGTGGTGGTGGTGCTCATCGTCACCGCCCGGGAGACCTCGCAGGTCGACACCCAGCTCAGCCAGGCTCTCGCCCGATCCACGGCCGGCGGCGGGCTGCAGGCCGCCGGGACCTCGGGCAACCCCCTCTGGTACTGGTTCATCGCCTCCGACGGCACCGAGCTGGTCTGTGACCCCCAGACCCAGCTCCAGACCTGCACGATCCCCAGCTCCTCCGCCAGCGGGCTGCCCGTCTCCGCCCAGGGCGTCGAGGCGACCCCGCTGACCGTCTCCGTCGGCGGCGCCGGCTTCCGGGTGATCGGCACCGACATCACCCCCGTCGCCTACGACGCCTCGGTCGGCACCGATCCCGCCACCGGGCTGCCCATCGACGAGCGGCTCACCCTGGTGCGGCTGGTCATCGGGCAGTCGCTGAGCGGGGTCACCTCCGCCGAGGGCAACCTGATCCTGGCCGAGTCCATCGTCGGCCCGATCCTCCTGCTGGCCGTCTTCCTGGGCGCCCTCACCATCGGCCGGCGGGTCGCCGCCCCCATCGAGGAGGCGCGGGTCCGGCAGATGGACTTCACCGCCGACGCCTCCCACGAGCTGCGCACCCCGCTCTCGGTGATCGAGGCCCAGACCTCCCTCGCCCTCGCCGAGCCGCGCGACCCCGCCTGGTACCGGGCGGCCTTCCAGCGGGTCCAGGGCGAGAGCGGCCGGATCCGCCGCCTGGTCGAGGACCTGCTCTGGCTGGCGCGATTCGACACCACCCGCGACCGCGCGCCCGCCGAGCACGTGGACCTGGCCATCCTCGCCGAGATGGCGGCCGACCGCTTCACCGCCGTCGCCGAGGCCAAGCGGGTGCGTCTGTCGGTGCGCACGGCCCCGGTGCCGCTGATCGTGCACGCTCCCCCCGAGTGGCTCGACCGGCTTCTCGGTGTGCTCCTCGACAACGCCTGCAAGTACGTGCCGGAGGGTGGCACCGTCGACGTCGCCGTCTGGGGCGATGGCAACCGGGTCCGCCTGGCGGTGGACGACTCCGGGCCCGGCATCCCGGCCGTGGAGCGGTCGCGCATCTTCGACCGATTCCGCCGTGCCACGGATCAGCCTGGCGGTGCCGGCCTGGGGCTCGCCATCGCCAACTCGGTGGTCGGCGCGACCGGTGGCCGCTGGACGATCGGCGACTCGCCGCTGGGCGGGGCCAGCCTAGGCGTGACCTGGCCGCGCTCGCTGAGCGGTGCTCACGGCTCCGCCGGCGCCACGTCGCAGCCCCTGACGCCTCCCGCCGCCGTGCCCCCGTCGACCACGACACCGCAGCCGCTGGTGCCTCCCGCCGCCGCACCGGCAGCGTCGCCGCCCGCCGACGGGGTTGCCGAACCGCCGGCGACCGCCGCGGCGCCGCTGCGCCGCGAGCCCACGGGCGACCCCCAACCCACCGGCTGAGGCCGCCTGGGGGCGGCGTGGACGTGGCAGACTGTAGGCAGTCAGATGACCACCTCAGACCCTGAGCCGACGGCGCCGGCGGTCGCCCGCCTCTGGCTCACCCAGATCACCGGCAGCCGCCTCGTCGATCGCACCGGGGAGACGCTGGGGCGGGTCGAGGACGTCATCGTCCGTCTCGGCGCGGGTGGCTACCCGCCGGTGACCGGGTTGATCGGGCGGGTTGCCGGTCGCCAGCTCTTCGTCCCCCGCGACCGGGTCGGGGAGATCTCCCCGCGGCGCATCGACCTCACCGGTGAGACCCTCAGCCTGCTGCGCTTCGAGCGCCGCCAGGGGGAGGTGCTGCTCCGCAGCGACGTGCTGGGGCGGCGTCTGATCAGCGTGGAGACGGGCCGGTTGATCACCGCCGCAGACATCCAGCTCAGCGCCGGGCGCGGCGGCTGGCGGGTGGCGGGAGTCGACTCGAGCCCCCGCAGTGGCCTGCGCCGGTTGCTCCCCCCGCCCCTCAGCGCGCTCCGCCACGACCCCCGGTACCTGGTCGACTGGTCACAGGTCGAGCCCTTCGTCGGCCACGTGCCGACATCGCGGCTGCTCATGCCGCTGCGCCGGCTGCGCCGCCTCCACCCCGCCGAGATCGCCGACATCGTCGAGAGCGCCTCACATGAGGAGGGGGAGGAGATCATCACCGCCGTCCACGCCGACCCTGAGCTGGAGGCGGACGTCTTCGAGGAGCTCAACACCGAGCATCAGGTGGAGTTCCTCCGCTCGCGCTCCGACGCGGAGGCCGCTGCGGTGCTCGCCGGCATGGGCGCCGACGACGCCGCCGACCTCATCACCGAGCTCGACCAGGAGCGGCGTGCCCCCATCCTGGCCCTGCTCCCGGCTGCCAAGCAGGCCAAGGTCCGGGCCCTGCTCAGCTACAGCCCCGAGAGCGCGGGGGGACTGATGAGCCCCGACTTCGTGGCCGTGGCCGAGGCCGCGACGGTCACCGAGGCCCTCGCCGCCGTCCGCGCCGCCGCCAACCTCTCCCCCCAGGTCCTGACCGACATCTTCGTCACCGACGCCTCGGGCCGCCTGGTCGGCGCCGTGCCACTCGTCAACCTCATCCAGGCCCGGGGCAACGGCGGGGTCGCCAAGCTGGTGCAGCGGGGGGACACGGCGCTGGAGGTCGGCGACGACCTGCCCGAGGTGACCCGGCTGATGACCGACTTCAACCTGAGCGTCGCCCCGGTCGTGGATGACGGCCGCCGCATCATCGGGGTCATCTCCGTCGACGACGTGCTCGAGGCCATCCTGCCCGACTCCTGGCGGCGCCGGTCCGAGGCCGACCACGGCTGAGGCGCCCGTCGAGGCGCGCTGATCCGCGATCCGGGGCTGGATCGGGAAGCCCGGGGACCCCTGGTAGACTGGCGCCGGCAGTCAACAGCCAGAGGTGCACATGGAAGGCGGCGATAGTAGGCGGCCCGGGGCTCCATCGACATCACCCGCGATGTCGTGGTGTGCCGGCGCCAAAGGTCACGCCTGCGAAGGGGTCTGACGGCGTCGTGACCTCCTGAGCGGGCGGATCCGCTCAGTTGTGCTGCCCATCCGGCAGCGGGAGGTCCGGCTTGGTCGAGGAGAGGCTCCGAAACCCGGAGGACGTGCGGAGCACGGCGGTCCTCGATTCGGCTCATGTCGGCGATATCCGGGGAGCCTTCGGCACCATCCGCGAGCAGGAGCACGCCACCCACCGGACCTGGCGGCGGCGGCTGCTCGCCCTGGCCGTGATCATGGGGCCGGGACTGATCGTCATGGTCGGCGACAACGACGCCGGCGGGGTGGCGACCTACGCCCAGGCCGGCCAGGACTTCGGGACCAGCCTGCTCTGGGTGCTGATCCTCCTCATCCCGGTGCTGATCGTCAACCAGGAGATGGTGGTCCGGCTCGGCGCGGTCACCGGCGTCGGCCATGGGCGGCTCATCTTCGAGCGCTTCGGGAAGTTCTGGGGGTGGTTCTCGGTCGGTGACCTCTTCCTCCTCAACTTCCTGACCATCACCACCGAGTTCATCGGGATCGGCCTGGGCGCCAACTACTTCGGGGTCAGCCCCTACATCGCGGTCCCCATCGGCGCCCTCTTCCTGGTCGGCATCACCGTGACCGGGAGGTTCTCGACCTGGGAGCGGCTGATGTTCCTCATCCTGGGAGGCAACGCGCTGGTGGTCCCGCTGGTCGTGCTCGCCCATCCCACCCTCGGGCCGGTGCTCCACGGCTTCCTGGTCCCGGGCATCCAGGGAGGCCTGACCTCCAATGGCGCCCTGCTCATCGTCGCCATCGTCGGTACCACGGTGGCGCCGTGGCAGCTCTTCTTCCAGCAGTCGAATGTCGTCGACAAGCGGATCACCCCGCGATGGATCGCGTACGAGCGCACCGACACCGTCGTGGGCGCCTTCGTGGTGGTGGTCGGCGCCGCGTTCATCATCATCGCCGCCGCCACCGCCTTCCAGGGGAGCGCCCTCGCTGGGCACTTTCACGACGCCGAGTCGGTGGCGCGGGGGCTGGCGAGTCGGGTCAGCCCGACTCTCGGCGCGGTCTTCGCGGTGCTGCTCATCGACGCCTCGGTGATCGGCGCCAGCGCGGTCACGCTGGCGACCTCGTACGCCTTCGGGGACGTCTTCGGGATCCGCCATTCGCTGCACCGCTCCTGGCGCGACGCCAAACTCTTCTACGGCGTCTTCACCGTCGTCGTGGTGCTGGCGTCGGGCATCGTGCTCATCCCCGACGCCCCCCTCGGCCTGATCACCACCGCGGTCCAGGCCCTGGCCGGGACCCTGCTGCCCAGCGCCAGCCTCTTCCTGCTGCTGCTCTGCAACGACCCGGCGGTGCTCGGACCCTGGGTCAACCGGCCCTGGCTCAACGTGCTGGCCACCGTCATCCTCGCCGTCCTGGTGATGCTCTCCCTGATCCTGGTCTTCTCCACGATCTTCTCCGGCGTCAGCGTCACCCTGCTGCTGATCGTCTTCGGCGGCATCCTGGTGGCCGGGCTGGTGGGGATCGGCATCGGCACCCGGGGCAGCCTGGCCCCGGCCGTCTCCGAGCGCGCCAAGGAGGATCGCTTCACCTGGCGGATGCCGCCCATCGCCCTGCTGACCCGCCCCGTGCCGTCGCGCGGCCGCCGGATCGGGATGACCGCGATGGGCGCCTACATCGCGGTGGCGGTGCTGCTGCTGCTGGTCAAGGCCATCGAGCTGGGCTTCAGCCACTGACGGCGCCCGGGCCGGCCGGGCGCGCCCCCGACCGCCTGATGTGACAATGCGCGGATGGCGACCACCGGCATCCCCGGCCAGGTGCGGCCCCGCCTCGACCCGGCGGACCTCTACGCGGTCGATCAGCTTCTCGGGGGCGAGGAGCGGATGATCCAGGCGACCGTCCGCGACTTCGTCCGAGACCGCTTCCTCCCCCTGATCGGCGAGCACTTCGAGGCGGGCACCTTCCCGCGCGAGCTGGTGCCGGAGATCGCCGGCCTCGGGCTGCTGGGCATGCACCTCGAGGGATACGGCTGCGCCGCGACCTCGGCGACCGCGTACGGGGTCGCCTGCGAGGAGCTGGAGGCGGGGGACAGCGGGCTGCGCTCCTTCGTGTCGGTGCAGGGATCGCTGGCGATGTTCCCCATCCACCGCTACGGAAGCGAGGAGCAGCGGGCCAGGTGGCTTCCCGAGATGGCCGCGGGGAGGGCCATCGGCTGCTTCGGCCTGACCGAGCCCGACGCCGGCAGCGACCCCGCGGCGATGCGGACGCGGGCGCGCCGCTCGGGCGGGGACTGGGTCCTCTCGGGGACCAAGATGTGGATCACCAACGGCTCGATCGCCGACCTGGCGGTGGTCTGGGCCCAGACCGAGGAGGGGATCCGCGGCTTCCTCGTCGAGCGCGGCATGCCCGGCTTCTCCGCCCGCGACATCGAGCACAAGCTCTCGCTGCGCGCCTCGATCACCTCCGAGCTGGTCCTTGATGAGGTGACCCTGCCGGACGCGGCCATGCTCCCCGCCGCGCGGGGCCTGGGCGCTCCACTCTCCTGCCTCGACGAGGCCCGCTACGGCATCTGCTGGGGGGTGCTGGGCGCGGGCCGGACCTGCTTCGAGGCCGCGGTCGAGTACGCCCGCAGCCGGCAGGCCTTCGGCCGGCCGATCGCTCGCTTCCAGCTCACCCAGGCCAAGCTCGCCGAGATGGCGACGCGGCTGGTCCAGGGCCGCCTGGTCGCCCACCGGCTGGGCGCCCTCAAGGACGCCGGCCGGGCTCACCCGGTCCAGGTGTCGCTCGCCAAGCGGGCCAACACGCGGATCGCCCTGGACATCGCCCGCGAGGCCCGGGCCATCCTCGGCGCCAACGGGATCACCCTCGACTACGCGGTCGCCCGCCACATGGCCAACCTGGAGGCGGTGCTGACCTACGAGGGGACCGAGGAGGTCCACAGCCTGATCCTGGGCAGGGCCATCACTGGCGAGGACGCCTTCCAGTAGCCCGGGGAGCGCCGGGAGCGCTGTAACGATCCGGACCCGACCGGTGGAGCGGAGCCCCCACCCACGCCGAGGGCCTCAACAATCTCGGACTGACAACCATGAGCTTCTGGTTCTCGGCCTTGGGAGGGCTTGTCCTCGAGGCGGTCCTGCTGGGGCTGGCCGGATTCACCGCGTACCGCGTGGGCTGCGCGCTGGCGCCGGAGCCAGCCGACCTCCTGGAACGGATCGTGTTCGCGGGACTGGTCGGCATCACCGGCTGGGTCGCCCTCCTCCAGGTCCTGGGCCTGATCGGCGTCCTCTGGCTCCCGGTGGTGGCCGCCTGCCTGGCCGTGTTCGCCGCCATCAGCCTGCTCGCGCTTCCCTCTCCGGCGCCGCGCCGGGTCGTGGCCTCGCCCGTGCCCTGGGGCCTGGTCGCCGTCGCCGCGCCCTTCGCCGTGCTCGCCCTGGTCGAGGTGCTGTGGGGGCCTCCGCTGTCCAACAGCTATGACACCGTCCACTACCACATCGTCAACGCCGCCCATTACCTCGACAGCGGCACCATCCGCAGCCTCCCCTTCGCCCTGCCGGGCGACAACACCGGGGCGGCGCCGGGCAACGGCAGCCTGCTGCTGCTCGCGGTCATGCTCCCCTTCCACAACTCCGGACTGGTCGCCCTCCCCAACCTCCTCTGCGCGGGCCTGCTGGTTGCGGTCACCGCGCTGCTCTCCCGCGAGCTGGGTCGAGGGGCCTGGCCTGGGTTGGTGACCGGGCTGGTCATCGTGACCACCGTCTGCTTCTTCGAGACCCAGGTGCGGTCCGCGTACGACGACGCGGTCGGACTTCTTGGGCTGCTGGCCGCGGTCCTCTTCGGCCTTCGGTCGGCGCGCGGCGGTGAGCGCCGCACCGTGTTGCTGGCGGGGTTGAGCCTCGGTCTGGCCGTCGGGACCAAGGGGTCGTACATCCTCCCGGGGGTCGCGGTGGCGGCGGTCGTGCTCTGGGCGCACCGCGCGCGCCCCGGTCGCGGCTGGGCGCTGGGTTTCCTCGCCGCGACGCTCAGCCTCTGTGCCGCCTGGTACGTGCGCGATTGGATCATCACCGGAGACCCGCTCTTCCCCCAGACCGTGCGGATCGGATCCCGAGTCGTCCTCGCGGGTCTCAGCGGGAGCGCCGCCGCCTACTCTCGGTACGACCAGTCCCTGGCCGGTGCCGTCCTCGCCGGGGGCGGTTCGGGCGTCGCACGCTGGGTGGGGCCGGCGCTGCTCAACTTCGGGGTCTCACTGGCTGCCCCGGCCGGCTGCCTCGTGCTCGTCTGGCTCCGGGGCCGCGCCCGGCTGGTGGCAGTCGCGGCGCTGGCCTGCACCGCCGCGTACGTGGTGACCCCCTTCACCGGCTCCTCGCTGCCGGCCCAGCTCACCGGCGGGCTGCGCTTCCTGCTCCCCGCTGTGGCCCTCGGCGTGGTCGCCATCGGCGCAACCCTGCCGGACCGCTGGTTCCGGCTCTCCGCCGTGGTCGCCCTGGCGGTCGGCGCCGTCCTGCTGATCGACGTCGAATGGTCCGACAGCTTCGTCAACGTGCCGCTCCTGGTGGTTGCCGGCGCCGTGACCGTCGGCGTGCTCGCCGCCATCCGCTGGCGGGGCGGCCTGGGCGTGGCGGCCCGCAAGCCCACGGTCCGCGGAGCGGCCGCGTTCGCGGTCGCGATCCTGGCGGTCCTGGCCACGGCTCACCTGCAGCCGTCGACCAGCCCGACCCCCGTGCAGCGGGCCCTGGACGCGGCGCGCAACCCGGGCGCGCCCGTGGTCGTCATGGATGTCGGGGACGTGGCGACCATCCTCGGTCCCCAGCTCGATACCGACATCGTCGCGGTTGGCGACGGTCCGGTCGGTGCCGAGCGTCCGATCCGCAACCCGGCCCAGCTCACGCTGCGCATCGAGGCCCTCCACCCTGCCGCGGTGGTGGTCGGCACGGTGGCCGAGTTCGACGTCGTGCCGGTGACCTGGGCTCCCCCGGCGACCTGGCGCATGCTCGGGACCCAGGACGGCGCGGTCGTCTACGAGCCCTGAGCTGGAGGGGGCGAACTCCGCGCACCGACGCGGCGACCTCGGCGCACGGACGCGGCGAGCCCACCCGGACCCGGGGCCGCTCCCGGGCACCGGCGGCGTATCGTCGTCGGCGTGGAACAGCGGGTTCTCGGCCGGACCGGGATCAGCGTCAGCGAACTCTGCCTCGGGGCCATGATGTTCGGGGGCTGGGGCAACCCGGACCAGGACGAGTCGATCCGCATCATCCACCGGGCGCTCGACGCGGGCATCACCTTCATCGACACCGCTGACGTCTACTCGCAGGGCGAGTCCGAGGAGATCGTGGGGCGGGCCCTCGCCGGGGGGAGGCGGGACCAGGTGGTCCTCGCCACCAAGGTGCACGGCCAGATGGGCGACGACCCCAACGCCCAGGGCAACTCGCGCCGCTGGATCATCCGCGAGTGCGAGGCGAGCCTGCGCCGGCTGCAGACCGACTGGATCGACCTCTACCAGATCCACCGCCCCGACCCGAGCTGCGACATCGACGAGACGCTGGGTGCGCTCACCGACCTGGTCCGGGCCGGCAAGGTGCGCGCCATCGGCAGCTCCACGTTCCCCC
>Ga0181527_1001839_pt1 | contig 21045 bp, 13 predicted proteins | sample PEATcosm2014_Bin_30_FD_119762 | JGI IMG/M metagenome (GOLD analysis project Ga0181527, IMG submission 119762) | Peatland microbial communities from MTU Mesocosm Facility, Houghton, MI, USA - PEATcosm2014_Bin06_60_metaG | ecosystem: Environmental > Terrestrial > Soil > Wetlands > Peat | place...
CTGAGATTGCGGCTGCGCCGTGATACTTGGGGCAACAGGCCCTGCAGTCACCGTGAGCACCGCCCCGCTGCTCGTGGCATTCGGCAAGGTGCCGTTTGATATGGTAACGGTGTACGTTCCCGCGTTGGCTGCCAGTACATTCGAGATTGTGTAACTCGATGAAGTTGCCCCGGAAATTGGGGCGCCGTCTTGCGACCACTGATATGAAAGCGGAGCAGCTCCCGTTGCCGTCACACTGAACGTCACACTTTGCCCTGCGGTGATAGTCTGAGATTGCGGCTGCGCCGTGATAGTCGGCGCACCGGATCCGGTGGCCACGGTGAGCACCGCTCCGCCGCTCGTGGCATTCGGCAAGACGCCGTTTGATACGGTAACGGTGTACGTTCCCGCGTTGGCTGCCTGTACATTCGAGATTGTGTAACTCGATGAAGTCGCGCCAGGGATTTCAGTGCCGTTTTGGAACCACTGATACGTGATTGGAGCTGTTCCTGTTACCGTTACGCTGAACGTCACGCTTTGACCTGCCGTCACCGTCTGCGTCTCCGGCTGAGTGGAAATCTCGACCGGCCTTCCTACAACCACAACGGTTGCGGTCACGGTTTTCACCAGGCCTTGGATGGAAGCATCGACGGTTACCGTGCGTGTGCCTGCGGAGTGAAAGGCGATTTTGATCCACTGGGTGTCGGCCCACGAAGTTGCTTTTGGATAGGTGAGTACGGTGTCTGTTTCCGCGTTCGTCCCGATAGTAACCTTCACGGAATCGATATAGGACGGAAGGTACCCGATCATTCCGATGAGTACGTTGTTTTCGGCAGTATCCGTGACGGTGTGTGCGTCTTTGTAGCCGCTTGAGTTTACCATGATCAGACTTATCGAAGCATCCTGGACCTGAAACGGACTTTGTTGATTGTTTCCGCAGGTAACCAATACTAGGAGGACACTTGTCACAGCGAGCAGAACCACGCATTTCCTGACCATACGGTACATCCTCCTCGTAAGGTGATACATAATTGCTTTTTTGCGGGCGGCTGCGTGCAGCTTGAAATGATTTCGACAGCCGCACAAATAGGTATCTATTTTCTTCCATTCTCGATCGCGGGCCAAACGACCGGGTGCTAGGAATATAGACGTTTCGGCACGTTGCTGTCAAATTCAAAAAGAGGCTGGAAGGGGCGATGTCAAGGGGATAGTGTGGATTGCTAAGCCGGTGCGGCGTGGAGGTACTCGCTGCAAGCCCGCATCTTCCGCTGCGCGCACCGTAGTAGCACCCGGTTAATAAATGCTCAACTGCACGCAGCCACAGCCATCGATTCAACCCCTCAACTTCTCAACTCGTCAACATAGGATTGCTTCATTTGCTTCACAACTGCCCCTCGTTGGTGCCCCATAGCCGAGGATTGGATTCTCGCAAATAAACTAACTCGGGGGTCACCCGGCACAGCTATCCACATGCATTTTGCTTGCATTTTGATGTTGCTTTTGCGGCGGTTAGCCAACCGATTCCAGGACTTCCTTCAATTCCCCCGTACTGTACGGTTTCCGGAGCACTGCCGCAAAGCCGTATTCTTTGTAATGGGTCATTTCCATGTCCTCGGAATACCCGCTTGACAGGATAATAGGAATGTGCGGATCGCGCAGGGCTATTTCCCTGGCAAGGTCTTTTCCTCCCATTCCGCCCTCGACCGTCAGGTCGGTAATCACCATTTTGTATTTGATCCCTGCCTGTGCCGCCTGGTCGAACTTACCGATGGCGTCCTCCCCGGTGGCTGCCTCGTCGACGAGGTAGCCAAGCTGACGTAGCAGCATCGACAACGTTATGCGGATCACCTGGGCGTCGTCCATGATCAGGACCCTGCCGGCGGAGGCGGTGGAAGCCTTTGGGGCGGTGCGGGACTCGGGCGCAGTATCGACGTCGTTGAGGGGAATGCATACCGTGAACACGGAGCCTTTTCCGACTTCGGAGGAAACCGTGATGTGCCCGTTGTGCCTCTTGACAATCTTGTAGGCAATGGCCAATCCCAGCCCGGTGCCTCCTTTTTTTGTTGAGAAGTAAGGCTCGAATATCCGCGGGAGCACTTCGGGTGCGATGCCGCATCCCCTGTCGGTGACGCTCACCTCCACATAGCGACCGGCGGCGAGCGGTTGCATTTGGTTTGCGCCGAACACTTTTGCCAATATGGAAATGCGTATCACGCCGCCGGAAGACATCGCCTGGCTGGCATTGAGCGCGATATTCTGGAACACCTGTCGCAGTTGGCCTTCGTCGGCCCGGATGCGGATGGCCTCGGGGGGAACGACGAATTCAAGCTTGATCCTGCCGCCGTGTGTGGAAAAGGTGCAGGCATCGCGCACGACCTCCACGGCGTCGAACACCGTGAAGACGGGCCCACCGCCTTTTGCAAATGTCAATAATTGGTGGGTGAGGCTGCGGGCGCTCAGGGCGGCCCGCTCTCCTTCATTCAAAATGGTCCCCACGTCAGCATGCGGGTCCACGTTCATTTTTGCAAGGGCGAAACTCGACGCGATGCCGCACAGGAGGTTGTTGAAATCGTGGGCGATGCCGCCGGCCAGCACCCCGAGCGATTCCAGCTGCTGCGTACGCACCTGTTCTTCTTCGGCCTGACGCTCTTGCGTGATGTCGCGGATGGTAAGCATGTGATGAACGGTCTCGTCGGCGGCGTGCAGGCTTGTTTTGGTGACCACGATCGACCGCCGCTCCCCGGACAGGCGCACGTCGGTCTCGAAATTGACCAGCGAGTCATGCGTGCTCAATTCCGGGATGCTGTCGTACAGCGAAACGGCGCCGGCCGGTTGGGGCCCGAGGAACCTGGCCGCCGCATCGTTGGCGCGGACGATGTTCCGGTTCTGGTCGACAAGGAGAATCGCGTCGCCGACGTCCTTTAAGACCTTGTCGAGAATTTCTTCAAGCTGACGTATGTTGACGGTAAGGAAATTGTACCGGCGCACGGACCAGTACATGAACAGGTCGACGATGATGATGGCGAGAGAAGTGAACGACGACGCGATGGGCATCCCCAGCAGCCGGGGGAAGACGAAACTGACGCCCACGAGATACAGGAACGCGGCGCCCATTCCGCATATCCAGAGAAAGAGCCGTTTCTTGTCGGCCCTGTCCGGTTCCATTTTGTACGCATGGAGCGCCAGGCCGATGCTGAACAGCGTGACCGGAACAACGTAGAGAACGAACATCAGCGCGAACAACGCATTCGGCAACGGAACATAGATTCCTGTTTGGGCAAAGAAGGAGTCCACGTGCAACGGTATGTTTGCAAGAGGCAGCACCATGCCCACGCACGCCGCGATGCCGAAGACCGCGAGGTACGCGTCCCTCTTTCGCTTCACAAAAGCATACATGAAGTCGAGAAAGACGAAGCAGGCCGCGAAAAACAGGCTCGTGGCAATGGCAAGAAGCGCGTGGCGAAGCGTTCCCGGATGAATCACCCGGAAAATGAAATCGCACAAAGTCAGGAGGAAATAGGTCCCGGCAAGGGTGAGGAATGCGTGGTTAAGGCGGTTCTCCCGGCGCTGTCCGTACACGTACCCGAACAGGAAAAGGGTGAACAGGGGCGATGCAAGTAACGCAATGGTGCTCAAAGGAATCATGGGCCGCCTCATCGCCCTTTCTGCGCGGGGTTACGCTATGAAAATATATATGCCCGCCGTATTCTGCGTGGAAATGCTGGGGACGCCTACTCCGGGGCGCGGCCGGAGCGGCCTCTGCGGCGATGAAGAAGAATCTTGGTATATTCGTAACTGAGGACGATGAGGCTGCAAAAAATCCATACCGTCACGGCCTCCACGGGCAGCGAGGACCAAGCCGGCATGAAAATGCCCAGCATGTACTCGTGGTTGTAGTTCCAGTACCCGCGCGGAAGGGCCAGCGTCACTTCCCAGATGATCGAAATCAGCGAGGTGAGCACCACGACCAGCGCCAGGGCCCGGAAATTGACAAAAGCGCGGGTGAGCCGCCAGAAGAAGATAAACGGCACATAGGCGGACACGGACAGGAACACCAGGTACTCGGGCACGAGCGGCCCGGCAGGATTGATACACCGCTTGAGGAGCGTGCACCCGGCCATCACGAGCAGGAAGATCAGGAGATGCCGGGGTTTGAAGAACAGGACACACACCTTCCCAACGCGCCGGGCGTAGTTGACATAATGCCTGTCGTGCTTTTTATATTTGCGAAGGAAGTACTCGTCGTTGAATACATACAAAAGCACGATGAACCAGAACCCGAAAAGGTAGAATATGAACTCTTCAACCGGAATGTTCCTGATGGTAATGCCGAGGGTCATGGCCGGGTTGGGAAACCGGAAGAACCGCTGGGCGCACAGCAGGTCCAGCAAAAATCCGATGCAGGTAAAGACGGCAAGGTTGATCGCCAGCGCCTGCGCTTGCACTGGTTTCAGCAGCTTCTTTTCATGGAGAAAGACGCCCATGGCGGACACGGGGGCGATCCAGAAGAGCAGCGATAAGGTGTATTCAGGCATGGCGGGGCCTTTGTGCGCGCGCCTCCAAAGGGCCGGGTAGGGATGAATCGGCGCGAAACCGGTACTTGCGGAAGTAAAGGACCAGGTACATGAGAACGGAAATGGAGGCAAACGGAACGTAATAGAGCATCTCTTCGACCGTGGTCCGCGCCCCGAAAAGGCTGAACGCAAGGACGCTGCGGTCTTCCACCATGTACCAGAGATTGAACATGCCGATGCAGACATATTCCCACCACAGTCCGGTTCCCCACACGATCAGGATGGTTAGGAAAAAGGCCCGCACATCGGAACGCCGGTCCGCCAGGGCGGTGAACATCAGGATCGACATGAACGGCGAGAAGAGGTAGAAGAAGATCAGGTTTTCCAGGATGAACGTCACCCCGTGCCCGAGCCTGATTGCAAGCACCGTGCTGTTTGTATAGATCCACCCCGCGTTGTTATAAAGGAGAATCGCTTCGAATGCAAGCAAAAGGGCCCAGACGGCGATGATGCTCGGCACGCAGAGCGCGAGATCGACGCGGCCGATCCATTTCCGGAAAATCGCGAGCGTCACTATGGTGCCGGTGAAGAATGCTGCGAAGTACCCGATGTGGTGCGGTTGCCGGGGGTACAATGCGTGCCACGTACAGATGATTGCCGCGGCGGCAACGCAGAACGCGGCCAGGAAAACGATGTCCTTCCACAGGGCCGTCTTTTCTTTCCGTTCGAGGCGGTGTTCGAATACCGGACGGTAACGGTACTGGGAAAAGACAAGGACATACAGAAGCGCGCCGGCGGCGTAGAGGATTATTTCCAGGAAGAGATATAAGCATCGCATCGCCTTTTCCCTCCCTTCACCATGAGTGTATCACAAAAGTAAATTAAAGGCGAGGGAAAACTGGTTACTGGGCGGATGCAGCGAATACTAAATACGTTTCTGGTTTGCCGAGCGTGTGCAGCGTGGGTGTACCGTTGGTACCATAAAGATAATCATTCGGGCGCCCCGCCGCTTAATAAGATTCTGGATTGCTGAGCGGGTGCAGCGTGGATGTGCCTGTGGCAAGGCCGAACCTTCTGTTGCGCGCACCCTACAAGCACCCGATTACAAAATTCCCACCGATCAAGACCTTACCAAATAGCTTTAATCCGCGCAGCGACACCTCGTGGGGCCAACCGAAGATTGGATTCTAGCAAATAAACTCACTAGGGGGTCATCCGGCTCAGCCATCCAAAAGCATTTTCTTTATTCATGTTTCCGGCTCAGCCACCCAGAATCCAAAATATCACTCCAAATATCACACAAAATGTATTAAACATCAACAAACAGCATAGAACATTGCTTATACTTAACATGCTGATTTAAAATATGTAATAACTAATTTTGCTCTCTTCATAATGTGTAGTCTGTAAAATAATTGACTTTATTTCAAGATTGCGTTATATTTAATGTTATGAAGTCCCTTTTCGACTACACCGACTACCGCCAGTACCTGGCCGATTACTACCGTTCCAAGAAGGAGACTTCAATCGGTTTTTCCCATCGGGTGTTCCTCCGGAAGGCCGGCATGTCCGGACCGAACTTTCTTAAGAATGTCATTGACGGAAAGAAGAACCTGTCCGCCGATTCCATACAGAAATTCGCCAAGGCGTGCGGGCTGTCTGCAAAGGAAACCGGATGTTTTTCCAGTCTTGTCCAGTACAATCAGGCACGCACGCTTCAGGAAAAGCAGAAGTACTTTGTCGTGCTGTCCGGGTTCTCCCATCGTTCGGAAACGCAGAAGATCCGCGCCGACCAGTTCGACTATCTTTCTCACTGGTACAACCTTGCCATCCGCGAATACATTCATTCGCACAAGTTCCTCGATGACTACCGGTCACTTACGAGGTCAATTACCCCAAAAATCACGCCCCGTCAGGCAAAAAAATCCATCAGCCTGCTTCTTGACCTCGGGCTCATCAGGCTTGGGAATGACGGATTTTACCAGGTGAGCGACGAGATCATCTCCACGGGATCGGATATCAACAGTATTGCCGCACGCAACCTGCATAGATCCATGATGGAAATAAGCTCCACGATAATGGATTCTACCCCTGCCGAAAAACAATATATGAGGACCATTACGGGCAGTTTTTCAGACGAAGCGTTCGGCCGGATAAAACTCGAACTTGACAACACGCGCAAGAGGATCCTTGATATCATTTCACAGGACACGGGAGCATCCAGGAAAGTGCATTCGATGGGAATCCAGCTCTTTCCCCTTGAGCAGACGCCAAAAAAGAGAGGAAGGCCTTCATGAAACGGTTCCTTTGTTTCATCGTACCGTTTCTGATTGCGGGACTTGTTTCCTGCGGCAGGAGTCCGGTTGCCGCAACCGGCGGTTCGGGCACCGATGTGGGATATGTGAGGGGCACGATCATGGGGCAAGGCGGTTCGCCGGCAGCCAATACGCTCGTGCTGCTTGTTCCGGCGCAGTTCAACCCGGCTGTTCCACAGCACGACAGCGCCGTTCTTGCAGACACAACGGACGATAACGGGGCCTATACGTTCACGGCCCGCAATCCCGGCCTTTATACTATAGAAGCGGTTCATTTGACTGAGAGGACAAGGCTTCTAATCACCAATGTGAATGTTGCAAAGAATGATACGACCGTTGCGCCGCAAAGAACGCTGCAATCAACGGGTACGGTGGTGGTTATTATAGCGGACAGCGTGAGGCCTGCATCAGGATACGTGTACGTTCCGGGGACGACATTTTACACCGTTTTTTCCGGAAGCTCTCCGGCCGTCACCATCGATTCCCTGCCCGCCGGAGTCATTCCCTCGTTCCTGTTCAGTCCAAGCACGCAGCCGGAATCATCATCGATCGCGGCGCGAAACGTGCCGGTTGCCCCGAATGACACCGTTAGGACCGCCAATTTCCGGGCGCTCTATGTCGCCAAGGATACGTCGCTTGTCAAACGGGATACCCTTTTCATGCAGCGGCTGGAATCCAGGGGAATAGCCATGGTGATCAGGGTGGATGATTCCCTTTCCGCCGCAGATACCGCGAACATCAACGCGATATTCTTCGCGTCAACAATCAGCGGTGCGGCAACCGCCATTCTACGCGTTGCAAAAAAACCGGTTATCGCCTGTGAAACGGTTCTGTTCAATGCCATGGACCTCTGCGGTCCGACAACCGGCGTTGATTTTGGAAATATCACGGACAGCATAGACAACATTTCCATCGCCACGCCGTCGCATCCGCTGGCAGCCGGCTTTACCGGGACCGTAGCGGTTGTGAACCAGAGCCTGGCGCTGCCGTGGGCTGCGCCGGCCGCATCCGCGACGGTTGTTTCAATTATCCCGAACCAGCCGACCCAGGCAACCATATTCTGTTATGAAGCCGGAGCGCCTCTTTACGACGCTGTGCCTGCGCCGGACCGCAGGGTTGGCATGCTGCTTAAGATGGAGGTCGTGCTCAATTTGAATGAAAACGGCTGGAAACTCTTTGACGCTGCCGTGAACTGGTGTCTGGGGCTGCAGTAGGGGAAACATGCCGGAAGATTTCACTATGAGATGGATCTTCAATAATCGCACACTGCCACAAGGAGGGCCTATGAATTCAACGTTCTTGTCACGAATCTCTTTATTCTTCTGCGGTGTTGTCGGCCTCGCCATCTGTGTTCATGCGTATTCGCCGCAATACAAGTTTTCCATAACGGGAAACCAAATCTACATCAACAATGTTGCGTTCAAATCCTTGGGTCTTCGCCTATCCAATGCCATAGTGTCGGATGCAAAGACCGATTCTTTGATCATGTATTTGGATACGTTCAAATCCTACGGAATCAACTCCTTTAGTATCTATTGGATGGGCAGCCGTTTTGGCGACATCATCGGGTTCCTGCCTGATGCCAGCCTTAACCCGGTGTACACGCCGCGTGTGCAACGTATCATTGAAGCAGCTGACGCACGGGGAATGATCGTGCTGGTCGGGTGCCTCTATTGGGGCGGCTCCGCTGCTAACAGTGCTCTTGGCGCTTGGAAACAGACTCAGGCGAATGCAGCCATTATCAATGTTCTCAATTGGCTTCACCAGCACAACTACCAAAACGTCTTTATAGACCCTGATAACGAAGGCATGGCAGCGGCAGCCGGAATATGCAATACAACCACACAGATTGCCGCTGCTCACGCTGCCGACACTTTCTCAACCGGGAAAATCATGATTGCAAGCAATACCACAGGCGCAACTGGCGCAGACATCAACATTCATTTCGGCACCTACGATGCTACAAAACCGTATATGGAAACCGAAGGGGTTGATGCAAATCCTCCCTATTGGACGACCTATAGCAAGGATGCCAGTTTTCCAAACAATTATATCCGCATAGGCCTCTATACCGCGACCATGAAAACCACTCTTGAAAATAATACGACAAATGGCGTCAGCACCCGCAACGGGTGGTGGACCGCATCCACCTGGACACAGTGCGGGGCTGGAGCGGGCGTCACCGGGGGAACGCCCATCAGTGGGCCTTTCATGGTGCCTGGCGGGTATTCGAATTATACAGATGCCCAACTCAATCCCGTTATCACAACGATCATGCCCGATGCCGGTATCCGCTGGTGGCTGGAATGGCTGAAAAGCAAGTACGGCGCCTGGACTCCGCCGCCGCCGATGACCACGGCGGTATCGGCTACCCCATTGTCAAGAAACATTTCCCCTGCCTTTGATGATCTGAAGATATTTGACATGAGGGGAAGGCTGCTGCAGCGGTTCACCTTCAACAAAAAGATGCCGTCTGAATATATGCCGCATATCAGCTACGCGGGTCAGTATCTGGCGCTTTTCAGCAGTGACGGAGCCGTTGTCAACGTGAAGCGGATCTGCAATCCTTAATAAATCTACAAGGAGTCGTTATGAAAATGTCTTATGTTAAGTTCAGCCGCTTCGCGTTAGGCGCGATGGTGGCGCTCTCGTTCTTAATCGTTTCCGCTTCGGCATCCCAATATGTTTTTTCGGTACGCGGCGACTCGACGGTCATCAACGGCGTGGGCTTTGTCGCCAAAGGGGTGCGTTGTTCCCAATCGCTCATCACCCAGGCGTCGACCGATTCGATGGTCAAGTACCTTGACACCTTCAAGTATTACGGGTGCAATATCGTAAGTGTCTATATCATGGGATCGCGGTACGGCAACATTCCGGGGTACAACCACGACGGCACCCTTAACCCTATCTACTCCGCAAGGCTTGGCCAGATCATTGAGGCTGCGGATGCCAAAGGCATGATAGTGCTTGTCGGGTGCCTTTACTGGGGGGGCACCACTGCGAAATTCACCGATTGGGGCCAGAGTAACGTCGATACCGCCGTTGCAAACACAGCGAGATGGATCAGTAGCCATAATTATCGGAATGTTTTTGTTGATATCGACAACGAAGGCATGGCCGGCGGTATCATACCTGACAAAGTTGACGCGATGCAATCAGGAAGGAATGTTGATCCTAAAATCCTTTTTTCGAGTGATTGGGGCGATGCGACCGCGTCCGCGTCCGCGGATCTTGTAGTCCATATTGGGACGCAGGTCGCAGGGAAACCCTACATCGAGAGCGAAGGTTGCGGCACTTGGAGTTACGGTAGCAACAACTATACAGCATCGGCTATAGGTACACAACATGGTGGATGCGCCGTATCACAGGCGCAGGCTGCCGGCCCCAAAGGATTTATGTTAGCTGATATGTGGCTGCAGGCTGCCCCGCCGCTTGGTCCCAATATGAATCCGGGTGGCAACGGCACTACCGGGAGTCCCGGAATACGCTTTTGGCTCGAAGCGCTCAAAGCCGCATGGGGCTCATGGAACCCGCCCCCGCCTCTGCAGGTTGGGGTGTCGCATGAGCTCCCGTCGCACATTGCGACTACTGCCTATGATAACGTCAAAGTATTCGACCTGCGCGGTAAACTGGTTGCGACGCATTTTGGCAACATGCCAAACGCAAGCATGAAGTTATTATCCAGGAATACGGGCGTGAATGTCGTGGTTTACAGCAAGGGAAATGATATTATTAATATCAAATCTTTCTGCAATACGGGTCGTTGAAAAGGTCTTTTGCAAAGAGGCGGTTTTATGATAAGATTCGTCAACATCAGCCCGCTCGCGAAAAATAGAATTATCTATCAGTTGAACAGTTACAAGGTTTTTATGCCTCAATGACAGGCACCAAGTCACAAAAGGAGTAAGTATGAATTCTCTGCGTATTTTATCGAAGAAAAAAAACGGGATAGTCGTTGGAACTCTGGCCTTTGTCGGTCTGATTTGCATGCCTTGTTTTTCCGGGCAGTATATTTTTTCGGTTTCCGGTACAAATACGTATTTGAACGGCCAGGAAATCCTGCTTAAAGGGTTCCGGTGTTCAAATTCGCTTATCAGTGACTCTGCGGCAAACGACCTGATAGCGCATCTTGACTCATTCGAGTTATACGGACTTAACTCGTTCAGCGTTTATTTCCAGGGCTCGCGCTATGGCAATATTGGGGGGTATAATCAGGACGCGACGCTCAACCCGGTCTACAGCGCGCGCATGGGTAAAATCATTGAGGCTGCGGACGCCAAAGGAATGGTGGTCCTTGTCGGCTGTTGTTACTATGGAACAAACAATGCAAATTTTTCAAATTGGGGGCAGCAGGATTTCGAACATGCTCTTGCAAATACCGTAACCTGGGCAAAAAACCATGGCTACGGTAACGTGTTCTTTGATGCCGACAACGAAGGCATGGCCTTTCAACAAAAGAAATATGCAAGTACGGACAGTGTGGTTATGGCTGGAAAAGCCGCAAATCCCACCGCTATTGTTGCGGGATACTTCGGGACGTGTCCTGCAGCAGCCGATCTTGCAATCCATCTTTCTTCACACGTCGCCACCAAACCGTATGCCGAGACCGAAGGCGACGGTATATGGAGTTACGGAAGCGGCAATTACACCGCTTCTGCCATAGGGGTCTATGCGGCCTCTGACGAGAAATCCGCGATCAGCGGCACTTTTGGCCACTTGACGAAAGGCGAAGGATATATGTATTCCTCAATGTGGCTGCAGGCAGTTCCGCCCTTAGGCCCTAATGCCGGTTTCGGCGGGTATGGTTCCTCAGCGGATCCGGGCGTGCGCTGGTGGGTGGATACGATAAGAGCCAAATACGGGCCATACATTCCGCCGGCGCCTACGGCGGTTACGTTTGCCCCGTTGTCAAAAAACGGGAACGCCGCTTTTGATGAGCTGAAAATATTCGATGTGCGAGGAAGGCTGCTTGAACGTTTTACCTTCAACGGCAACACGTCGCTCGAAAATATTCCACGGATCAAACATGCTGGTTCGTATCTGGCACTGTTCAGCAGGGACGGTGCCGTTGTCAATGTGAAGCGGATCTGCAATCCTGCGCGGTGATTATGAGCGGTTTCACGGTTCACATGCCGTTGTCGTTTGGCAAAGACGTATCACCCCCTCGATACCTTTGTCCCGCGGCAGTAGCTGTGAACCGGTCACCCGCTCACGGCGAAATAATGACTGCCGGCAAGTGTATCTTTGATGCGAGTAAATCCATGGAGGGAGTAATTGCACCACATATCGGAAAATTGGATATCAACCGCCTCGTACGCCTCCGAGTCATCTGAAGTTAGCGACTTTCTGCCGTGCCGACAGGTGTGAGATAGCTTGTGTTTCATGTTATCGTGACGCTATTGTTTAAATCATCCGAAACACGCCGGTCTTAGCCGCGGACTGCTGATTGGTTTATAGTACCAAAGATTTGCTAAAATGGAGTGACACTCGGAATAAGGAAAGGCAAGAGCAGCGTTCTTTTATGTTCTCATATCTTCTCAAAAAAAGAGAAGAGGAAAAAAAAATACAACCATAAGGGGGCTCAATGGGTTTCAAGACAGTTATTTCCGCACTCTTCCTCAGCATGGCAATGCTGGCGGACAGCGCCTCGGCGGCAAATGTCGGAGGCACGATCGGCGCGACAAACAACAACTGGGGAACCGGCGGCAATGTCGCTTCTCCAGTCGCCATTACCAGCAACATCATCGTTCCCGTTGGCGTAACGCTCACCATCCAGCCGGGCTGCGTGGTTGCCGGAGCTTTCACGGTTACGGTCAACGGAACTCTTCTTGTCAATGGAACCATTGACAACTACGTGGACTGGTCTGCCGCAAGGATTGTCTTTGCCTCAACTACGCAGAGCAAGATCCAGTTTCTCAAGATTGTCGATTACACCAGCCCCACGGTTGTCTTCCCGGACGCCATCGATGTCACCGGTGCCAGTGTCGATTTCGAGCACATGCAGATCGAGGATTTTGGCACATGCGGCATCAACATCTCCGGTGCCGCATCTGTGGTAAAAATCAACTCGTGCACCATCGGCGCAAAGTCGCGTGCATTTTCCACCACGCTTGGGCCTGCGACGTCTGTGAACATCGGCGCAGACGCCGCAAACGCGGACATTACCATTTCCAATTCCATTCTCGGCGTTCAGCAGAACGCCAACATGATCGGCCTTGCGGTCAATAGCGCCAATCCCACGAACACGAAGGTCTCCTATACGTTTATCACCGGCCCGCGAGTTGGCAAAGGCTCAACGGAAAACACACTGTATCTTGGAGTGGACCCTGGCATTTTCGACGTTCCGAACATGCGCTATTATTTGTCTGCCTTTTCACCCGCAATTGATGCAGCAGACCCCGCTGACAACGGCTTTGCAAACGAACCAACGCCCAACGGCGGCAGGACCGATTGCGGCTACTATGGCGGTACATCCCAAGCCACGATGTCGCAGCTTCAGGTGAGAAACCCGGCTGCCAACCAATCACTTACGGATGGGACACAATTCAAGGTAACATGGTGGGGCGGCATGTTCGCCTGCACGAAGAAGGTAGATTATTCAACCGACAACGGCGCAACCTGGACAAACATAGGCACGGCAAATATCGGCGACACCTCGATCATGTGGACGGTGCCGGCCAGCAAAACCGCTGCCGGTCTAATACGCGTTGCTTACACGACGGTCAACGATGTCGTGACGGTTTCTAACCCCTTCTATATAGATTCAGTCCCGCCGGCCGGAAGCCTCTGCAATCCAAACAAGATCATCACAAATCCCAAGTATTTCACCTGCATTTGTTATGCCGGATATCGCGCAGGACAGGCTCCCGGCGGTGCGGAACCCACCTATGCGCAAGTTCAGCAGGACATGATTACTCTTGCGCCCTATACCCATGGAATCCGTACCTACGGCACGAGCTGGCGCGGCGACCCGAACATCGGCCAGGACTTCATTCCGCATTTCTGCGACTCGCTCAACATGAATTTGTACCTTGGCGTCTGGATAGATAACACCTACACGGATGCGACAAACCAGAGCGCATGCGACGTTGCTCTTTCCGTTATTGCACAGGGACACAAGAGCATCAAATCTGTTATCGTTGGCAACGAATTTCTACTCCGTGTTGAAGAGGCGCAGGGAAATCTGACAACCGGCGAAGCTACGCTCATCAAATGGATAAGCTATGTGAGGGGAAAACTCCCCGCAGGGACATCAATCAAGGTCACCACCGGAGAATCCTACCCCAACTGGCTGAGTGCGTCGGATAATCTCATCAATGCCGTTGACGTGGTCTACTGGCACGTGCACCCATGGTGGGAAGGCAAGCCCATAAACATTGCGGCCGAATGGGTCAAGACGACGCACGAAGAAATGATCGCAAGGATAGCGAAAGCCGGCGTGACCAAGCCCATGGTGCTGGCGGAAACAGGCTATCCATGGTCGTACACCCAGGGAGCTGCGGTAGGAACTGAGGCGAACCAGGCTCAGTATCTGCACGACCTGAATGTCTATTGCGACACGGTGGGACTCACCTATTACTTTTTCGAGGGATTCGACGAACCGTGGAAAGCGAGCCAGGAAGGCGGTGTTGGCGATAAATGGGGAATTTGGAACGCGGATCACGTGGCGCCCCACTTGGTGATCAAGAATATCTCAACTGAAATTCCCGCGTGCATGATGTGGGGCGACCCGGAAGTTCCTACACAGGTCACCGGAGCGCCGCAGGCGCAGCCCGTCAACATCGGTGTTGTTCCGTCGGCATACACGGAGATCAGGCTGTACACGCTTCAGGGCCGACTCATCGCCAAGATGCCGCCTGCAAAGAATGCTGTTGCCTATGTCAAGCAACTTGTCAAAAGCAGAAGCCTGTCGATAGACAACGTTCTTCTAATCGACTATGTCAACAATGGGAAAACGGCAAAGTCAGAAAAAGTCCTGCTTAAGTAAGGTGGTCTAGCGTCTAAGTGCAAGGCCGGCGCGGGAGTCTGGTGTTCCCCGTCGATGACGACTGCGGTATCAGATCCTGGTTTGTCAAAAAGGAGCGCCTCTGTCTATTGGCAAAGACATTGTGCGGCGAACCAAAGCTGATGCGATTTCGGTTTGCTGAGCCGGTGCAGCGTGGGTGTACCCGTTGCAAGCCCGAACGACCCGCTGCGCGCACCGTAGCGGCACCCGGTTAACAAAATCCAAATAAAATGCCCCTGGTGTTCCGGCCACAGTTGGGCCACTGAGGGGAAAAACCTAAAATACCTTTGCGTTCTTGTTTCTTGCGTTAGGCACGACCGTAAGGTGCTCTGGAGAGCAGTGCCGGTCGGCCCCACCGAAGGCATAGGGGCGATCCGGCACCGAGGCTGAAAAGCCAAGCCCGGAGGAAGGGCCGACCCGAGCGTGGCGAGGGGAACGCCCGCTTCTTACCCTTGATTTTTGGGTGTCCCACAGCCGAAGATTGGATTTTTGCCACCACTCCACCTACGGGGTCACCCGGCACAGCTATCCCAAAGCACTTATTTATTGTGATTTCCGGCTCAGCCATCCAAGAGTAATTGATCTTGATGCGAGTGGCCAACCTCACCGGTCCTCAAGAATGATAACAAACCCTGCTTGTTTGGCATAGCAATTGCAATATATTATTATCTCTATGACCACTTTTTACCCCTTTCACGCATCCATATTCGTATGCTTTTTTTACCACCTTCACTTCAATTCCCAAAGGAGGGTTTATGGATCTGGAACAGAGCAATGTCAGCCGCAGGGAGTTTCTGGGAGCGGCCGCTATCGGCGCCGCTGTAATGGCCGCAGGCCCGGTATTTGAGGTCGTCGGCAAAGAAGAGGCGATGCCCATGGCCAAGGACATTTACGTGTGCGGCGTGTGCGGGCACGTGGAATTCGGCATGGCGCCCGAAAATTGCCCGGTGTGCCACGCGCCAAAAGAAAAATTTACCGACAACAACACCGTTTTCGCGGATGCGATTTCAAATTACAAAGACGCCGGAATTTCCCATACACCGGCCATCACGGTGAAAAAGAAATCCGGCCTGATCCCGGAAACTCCCGCCTACGAAATTGAAGTGAGGATCGGAAAGAAGCTTCATCCCATGGAAGAAGCACACCGGATCGCGTTCATCGACTGCTACGTGGACGACAAGTACTTTTCCCGGATGATGCTCACCTTGGGGTCCGACCCTGCCGCCACCTTTTACACAAAGGCCACGGGCGCAAAGATTCGCGTTGTTGAATTGTTCACCGTGCACGGTCACTGGCAGGCCGAAGCCAAGGTTGCATAACGGCAAGAACGGGCGCGGGTCGATCAAGGCGTAGGTCACGAGTTCGAGCCTTGTCCTTGTCCAGCCGCCACTTTAAAGCTCGGCATCCTTGATTTCTCTAAGGTTGCCGGGCTTTTATTATTTGTCACTACTTTTCTACGCATTTCTAAAGGGGGAAGTTTACCCCGTCGGGTACTTCCCCCTCGTCAGGGATTTCCAAGGGTCACAAGGGTCGTCGGCCTTCGGCCTCGGGCTGCCCACGGGCGCATGCCGCTTCGCGACCGGTCCGTGCAGCACCGCGCTCAAACGCGGGATCGGGGAACGCCTAAATCTTCCGTATCTAAATCTAAGCGGGAAAATGTTCCCGCGCTATTTCTTCCTGCCCGTTGCCTTTTATTTCTTCCGAGTTTTTTTTCCGGCTTGTTGCTTATGGCTTCGATTTCCTCGAGTCTGCGGGCCGCTTCGCGCTTACCGATCCCGCGCAAGGAGAGAAGCCTTGCCATAGTGGGAGTGCGAAGCCTGAGCCTGCCGCCTTTGCGTTCCATTACGTAAACTGCCTGGCCCGACACGCCGAGCAGCGCAGCAAGCGAATCCTGCGAAAGCCCAAGCTTCGACCGGAGCGCCTTCACCGATTTTGACGAGACGCGGACCTTGTTGCCTTTCGCCTCCGCGATGCGGGCCTGGCTCTTCTTCTCCTGAAGCTCATTCTGCAAGGCGATAAGGCGCTTACTCTCGGATTCGAGGACCGCCATTCTTTTCTTGAGCGCCGCAACATTCCTTTTGAGAACAAAGCTGGCGCTTCGGATCGGCTTCACCGAAGCATTGGTTTCCCTGCGGCTTATTCTCGCTATTTCGGCCTTGAGAATCTGGGAGAGATTGGGCATGAAAAGGTCCTTTCGGAAAGAGAAAACGTTTCAAGAACGTCAAGAAGCAACGGAATTTAAAATAGCAGATACCTTGAATTATGTCAAGTAAAATGCCCGGGAAGTTTGCATGCACGGCAGCCGCGTTTGTCGCGCCGGACGCTATGCCGCCGGCGAACCGGTTACCGGATCACCGCTGAATTCGGCGCCGGCAGCCGCAGGGCAAGGACATTGTCGATTGTCGCGCGCGAAACCTGGGCGGGCAGGCCGGGCAGCAGGGAAGCCACAGTCGCCGGGACGTTCGCCGGATGAATGAGCGCGAGCTGGACTTGGCGCGTCTTCACGTCGAGAAGGATCACAAAGAACCGGTAGCCGGTTTCGGGCCGCCTGAAGGCGACGCTCGGGGCGTTCGTAGGAGTGCAGATGGCGCCGCCTGTCGCCTCCGCGTTGGTCTTCTTTACGATGAGGTCGATTTTCGGGGCAAGGCCCGTCACGTTGCAGTCGCCGCCGCACGGCCCTTGACCCACATATCCGGCGTACCCGAAGAAATTGGTGGAAAAAACGTCAAAGTTCTGGCTCGTGCCGTTGTCGTTGACAACCTCGAACGCATTGAACTGGCCGCAGCCGTCCGCGAGCCACCACTGCGTCGGGTCTTTCGCGTAGCACTGGCACGAACCGAACGCGCCCGACCGCACCATCTCGCCGTGGGAAAGGCCGATCCACGGCGCGTCGTACCAGTTGTTGGTCGGATCGTTGCCGCAACTCTTGGCCGAATCGATGGCGCCGGTTGAGAGCCGGGGCATGTAGGCCTGAACGATGATCATTTTGGATCCGATCCATCCCCAGTACTGGGTGTCGCTTGTCGGAGGGCAATAGGGCATGCTTCCGGCGCCCGTGGCGAATTTCCTGTTTGTCGAGACGTTGACGAGGCAGGTGTTGCCCACGACGCCCTGGAACCCGGCGGTTTCGGTGTTGTCGCCCTTGAAGGCGATCCCGGTCATCACCGTTGGGCTGGCGCCGTCCCACATCGACACAAGGCTCCACACGCTCACATTCGCGGAATCGGGTTGGTATGCCGCGACCTGCTTTACGATCATGGGGCCGCGCAGCGTCATGATGAGGTCTTCGTCCCACGGCGTAAGGCTGTCGCTCGTGATCACGTACTTTGTCATGCAGCAGGTGCCGCTGCTCTCGGCGTTGCACGGGCCCACAGCCGGATCCCTGCGGCTGGGAAACCAGCCCGACGCGCCGATGTTCTGAAAGGTCAAGGTGCCGCCGTCGGAGGTGGCGTCGAGCGTGGTCTTGGTAAGGTTGCCGGCGTTTCCGGGGACTTCAGGCGTTGCGGGGCCGAGGTTGGTCTCCGGGGCGTTTTCACCGGAATTGAAACATCCCGTAAACAACCACGCAGCTGACATAACAAGACAGGCGATTGCGCGCAATCGCTTTTTCATACTGCTGCTCCTTGTGGAAAGGTGAGGCTGCCCCGCGTCTTGATGGTAAATGTACCGTATGCACTGGAAAATGCCACGAATTTGTTGCGGGCCTGCGCCTACTCCTTCTGCATCTTCTTCGCCATGCGTTGCAGCTCCGACGCCGCCTTCTTGTAGTATTCGTGGTCCGGGTCCGAACGGAGCGCGTTCTTGACCTGCCACCATGCGTCAAGCGCCTCCTTATAGGTCTGGTCGGTGGGGCCGGCGTCGAACCGGGCCGAGGCGCAGAGGGCGGTGTAGTAGTACGCTTCCTGCTTGAGAACGTCGTAATCCATAAACGCGTGCGGAAGCCCGAGACAGTGCGCAAGGAGACGTTCGCATTCCTCGTAGTTCTTGTCACGGAAAGCGAACTTGGCTTTTTCGAGAACGAATTCACCGTCGTTGACGTTGTTGCTTTCAAGGAATTGCGCGAGTCGGCCCAGGCTCCCGGTGTTCACAAACACCCTCATTTTGAGCATGAGGGCCTTGGGCGTGCGCGCCAGATCCCCCGGAAGCGCGTCGTACAGGCCGAGCACATTCTGGTAGTTTTTTGCCGCGAGTTCTTTTTCCATTATGGCAAGCCCGTCGTCGGTGCCGTATTTTTGCGAGAGGGCGGCAAGAAGGAATTCGGGCCTGGGGGTCTCCCGCGCCGCCGCCTGTCCGGAGGCCGGCGCTGCCGAAGCCCTGGCTGGGGGCTGTTCCTTTGGTCGAGTGACATTCGAGACTGTTGTGGTTTGGGCTGCGGGTCGCTCCGCCGCTTCCGGCTCGGGAGCGGAAGCGGCGGGCGCAGGAGGTTGCGCGGCCGTGGCGACCACGGGCGCCGCAACGGACGGAGCCTCCGGATGCAGGATGCGCGCAAGGACCGGCCGCCCGTACAGGTATGCGAGCGCACCGAGCGCGGCCGCGCCGCAGACGATTGCGCACAGTTTCCACGGGAAACGCCGCCGCAGGGCCAGCACGGTCCTTTTACCTTTGCCCGATGCCGTGAACGCGGCCATGATCTGTTCCGGGCTCTTGTTGGTGAGGAGCGCGTGGATCTTGTGGAGTTCGTCGAGCAAGGCGGCGGCGGAGTGCACGCGCCTTTCCTGCGACTGTTCCATGCATTTGTAAATTATCCGCCTCAGCCTGGGCGGCAGTTTGATGTGGAATTCCTCCAGGGACTTGAACTTGTTTTTCGACTTGTCCGCAATGAGCTTGGGGAAGCTCGTCTGCGGAAACGCGACAATGCCCGTGACGATTTCGTACATGGTAACGCCGAGCGCATAGAGGTCGGTAGTCACGTCGAGGTTTTTCTTCTCAAGCTGCTCGGGGGCAAGGTATTGAAGGGTTCCCGCAACAAGGCCGTCCATGGTGTGAAACGATACGTCTGCGGGACGCGCGATGCCGAAGTCCATCAGCTTGACAATACCGCTTGCGCAAATCATGATATTGGCCGGCTTGAGGTCCCGGTGAATGACGCCGTGATAGTTCTTTCCGTAAATCGAACAGTCCTGATTGTGCGCGTAATTGAGCGCCCGGCAGATCATGATGCCGATGGCCGTGCATACTACGGGCGGCAGCGCTCCACGTTCGGCAATGAGCGCATCCAGGCCTATGCCGTTGATCTTTTCCATTTCGATGAAGGGCAGGCCGCTCCACTCACCGACGCCGTGGATTTCCACAATGTTGGGATGAGAAAGCTTCGCGCTGATCTTGATTTCGGTCTGAAAGCGCTGCCTGACCGCTTCGGTGGAGCCCGGGTTGATCAACTTGACAGCGCGGAACATTTCGAGCTGGGAGTTCCAGATTTCGTACACCGCCGCCATGCCGCCCTGGCCCAGGAGCTTTGTGATGATGCCCGAGCCGAGCGGAATCTGTTCTTTTCCGTCGGGCAACGCAACGGGGGAAGGCGTGTCGGAAAACGCGATGTTTCGCACGATTATCTTGTCGTCCGGATTATCCATGGACCGTTTCGATCCGGCGCGCCACCGGATTCGGGAAGATTATGCGTCAACCTCGGAAAACATCAACATATGTTAATTATACCTTTTCCCTCGGGTTTTTGCCCACAACTTATGGAAAGAATGAACGCGCATCGCGTTGCAGCGGGAACGGCGAACGGTGGGGGTATGTCGGGGCGATGCCAAAGAGGACGAATGTCTGAAAAGAAACTCGGGGCCGGCATTCTAGCGGATCACCACGACCGTGCGCGAGTAGGTCCGCCCTTCCCCGCGGAACTGCGCCAGATATTTCCCGGCCTTATACCCAATGCTGTTCCACAGAACTTCCCCGGTTCCTGCCGCAATCGACTGCCGGAAAAGGCACTGGCCTCTCATGTTGTAAATTGAGAACGAAGCAGGAGGACCGGCGGCGGGCAGGGCAAACCGCGCCATTGCCCGCACCGGGTTCGGTTGGCATAGGAGAACCTGCCGCTGGAAGTTCCGGCGGGACACGGGGACGGTCACGGCGCTCGAGAGCGCCGCGGGCAGCCGGTCGGCGAACGGATACTTGCAGAATGAAACAATGTCGTCCCGTTGCTGCGCCGAGAAACCGAGCACCGCATTTTTCGCTTTTTGCGCCTCGCCGCCGTGCCACAAAATGGCCTCCAGAATACTACGGGCCC
>Ga0181527_1001844_pt1 | contig 20998 bp, 18 predicted proteins | sample PEATcosm2014_Bin_30_FD_119762 | JGI IMG/M metagenome (GOLD analysis project Ga0181527, IMG submission 119762) | Peatland microbial communities from MTU Mesocosm Facility, Houghton, MI, USA - PEATcosm2014_Bin06_60_metaG | ecosystem: Environmental > Terrestrial > Soil > Wetlands > Peat | place...
AAGCGCCAGGCAAAGACGCCGGGAGCCGTCGCTATTCACGCAATCCCACCCGCTTCATTCGCGTCCAAATGTTCTGTCGTTTCACTCCCGCGCTAAGCGAATATGCCGACGAAATCTAGTCCAGAATGAGGCCATTGATCGGCGAGAGCGTAAATTTATTGAACTAACTGAAAAATAAAACACTTGCCGTCTCAGATTTAGGGCGTTTGTAGGAATTTAGGGCGTAAGAAACACCTCAAGGAGACAAGGATGCGACACCCCAAGAACTGCTACGTTTTCGCTCTAAAAAAATATACAACGCTCAGATATGTGCGGAGCGTTCCATCTGACGTGCGGGCGCAAATAGGATTCACGAAGTGGAATTTATGCCTAGGGACAATGAACAAGGCAGAGGCGCATCGAAAAGCGTGCGCGCTCGCTGTTGCACATCAGAGGCTTATTGATTCGGCCCGTTCACTCGGTCCGGGAGTTAGCGCGAGAGTCAAAAACGATGGTGGTAAAGACAAGTTCCTGGAATCTATGACATTGAAGGCGCGCGAGGCGCTGCATTTGGAGTCCAGAGCCGAGACCTATCGTGAGTGGGCGAAGGATGAGGGTCCGTCAGATGAAGTCATAGATTCTGATGAGGCGCGGGAAAAGAGCGCTGCATTCGTTGCGGAGGCCCGTGAGCTTCGTGTCAGTGTGTGGCAGGCGTCACCATTGATCCGACAGCTTGAGGCTATGGGTAACCCCCTGGACGGGACGCTGGCGGCAATTCTGAAAACTCCTCCGGGCAATTCGTTTGGCGCGGTGGTTAACGCGGATGTGGAGATCGCGAGCGCGCCGGAAGGCGTCACGCTCAGTGAGGTGTTTGAAAAGTGGGCGGCTGTGAAGCGCCCGGTGGCTCCGGAGCAAATGCGTCATCCAGTTGAACTTTTTGAAGCGGTGAACGGTAAAATTGTAGTCCGCGCGGTCGAGGCGAGTCATGTTCGCGCATTTAGAGACCATCTCAAAACCCTGGCGCTAAAAGAAACCACGGCCTCGAAATATTTCAGCGCCTTGAAGACGCTTATCGCGTGGTGTGTGGGTGAAGGTTTCATCGGCACACACCCGGCGCGGGATGTGAAATGGCAAAAAGCTCTGATAAAATTTAGTGATGCCAAGGCTGACGAGCGACGATCTCTAACCGTTGATGAATTGAAGCGCTTTCTTGCCGTGGCAGATGCGCTACCCACGAATGATCATAAGAAGCTGGACACGAAAATGTTCATACGCGTGTTGACCTACACAGGGTTGCGCGCCGAGGAATGCGCGCAACTGGCACCGAGCGATATTGTGACGCTTCAGGGGGTGCCGGTCATACGAGTCAACGACCGTGACGATAAGCGCGTAAAATCACGCGCCGCCGTTCGCGACGTGCCGGTGCATCCTAGGCTAATCGAGCTAGGGTTTCTGGATTTCGTAAGGGAGCGGTCGTCGGGAGCGTCGGTCTTCGCGACACTGCGCCCTAGTAAGGGAGGTAGGCTCTATTCGTCGATGCAATCGCGACTCTCCCGGCTGTTACGAGGAGCGGTTGGTATCGATGACAAACGCGTCACCGTTCATAGCCTGCGTCACGTATTCAAAGACTCCTGTCGCCTGATTCAGATGCCTAAAGAAATAGAAGACTCCTTGCTTGGACACACGACTCCGGGCCGTAAGGTGGCTGACGGCTACGGCGGTGTGCAAATAGCGGTGGTCGCAGAGTGGCTTTATAGAATCAATCCATTAGACCCTAGCCGGTCGGTTGCAAATCTTGAGGAGGCGAGCTGAGATGATGATGCTTTGGGGCGAACGTGTGGCGTAATTGTGTTGATATGTCTTGAAGTGCATATGTAGTATAAAAACAACCGCGCTCACTATAAGTTGTGTATGTCATGTTGGCAAAGATTCCAATCTTAATGTCAAACCCGGCCAAATGTGTAGTCAAAAATTTTCTCTTTTTAGCAAACCTTGAGGTGGTGCGACATTTTACGCAGAGCAGCGTCTCATTTTGAGACACTTGGCGAGTGCTCAGCGCCTATTCCGCGCCGGATAGCTCTGGACCGGCTTGTCAGTCATGATTCAACCCCTTGATTTGGTGCCGTTTTCTCCCGCAGCATAAAGTTATTGCATATGAATCAATACCTTGCTACAAAAGCGAGTGCGCCACCGGGTGCAACCGGCGACGCACTCTTTCTAGTTAGTAATGGTGGTCGCATATTCGCGCCCTCCATATTCCGCCGGGGTTTATCGTAACCACCCCGACGGCACTCTTCGTGGCCACCGAGACCACACGTTGACGCCCTTGTGGCGCCTGCCGACTGCAACTGTGTTACGACCCGTTGCAGCCGGGATAAGCAGCGCGGTGAGGCCCTTGCCCTCACTCTTTCTCAGGTTGGGGCCGGCTTGCGCCGGGTTGGAACCAGAAACCTGAACTGTGCGATCACACCTCACGCTATTTCGTGGCCTGACCCGCTTGCGGCGGGTCAGTCTGCATTCTCACTTGCTTTTGGAAGGGTATAAATCGGCGAGTCTTTATGAGGCTTCGCTAATCGGCCCGCTTTCCACATCCGCCATGCCGTTGAGGCAACGTCAGGGCTCTTGGCCTCTGGCCAATATTTCCGTTGCACATACTGGAGCATGGTCGCCGGATCGATACCGGGGGTTCCTTGTCCTAATGCGTCATTGATGGCCTCAATGATCATATCGGGCATTTGAGGGACGCCTGTTGGTTTGCGTTTTGAGGCAGCCTTAGCCGCCTCGCTCAGATCATCGAAGGTCTCTTCGACAAAATCGCGATCATCCTCGCTGCCACCGGAAAGAGTTAGCCATACCCGTTCCGCAGCTTCATAATCTCGCAATTCATCGCGTAATTTTTCCAAATCGCTTTCCATCCCCGCGATTTTTACCGCAAGCAATTGTTTTCTATCCCTAATGTCTCTGAGGTTCGGAAGGCGCGGCATATCGTTTCCTTTGGCTCAGTCATTTTATATCCAAAAATGACTGCACGCGCAATGGCTCATTGCCGGCGAACATAAAATCATTTGACGATAGGCCGCCATCATGCGACATAGCCTCAGGGCCGCTATTAGCGGGTTCTCGCGAAGATGGCTGACTGGCGGCGCTATGACGAACGAAGAATATTACGCGATTGTCCACAAGCTTCGGCTCACGCCGACGCGGATCAAGAATGTTTATCTAAATGAGGATAGGGAGACGCAACGCGTCCCCGACCCTACCGGGTTGTCTTCTGACCAAATTATAGAAGCTGTTGAATGGCTTATAGTCGCATGCGGGAGGGAATTAAAAGAATTCAATCTATGAATTAGTTCGTTGATTCTAAAGCCATGCGGGCAATTGACGCCGGAAACGCAACCCATGGCTCGAACGCATCGCCACCATTCTCAAGCCGCGAAACCACGACCTCCATATCGCATGCCGCATATAAATCTCGGATCGCTTCCGGAACGGCGGTTTCCATTTTCTCAAGCGTCTTTTCCGCGACGAGGAGCCCTTTCATATCTGGGCTAGTGGCAAAAAATAGCCCCGTGCGTCCTTCCTCAATCTTCACGCGAATGATTTTCGCTTTCATTGATTTGGACGGCATGGCTTTCCTCAGAGTCGCTCTTGACAAACAGGGATTTTGGCGCCTATGGGCGATTTTCGATTCCTCACTATAACTCCCTTATCCTAAAAGTCTATATCCAAGCCCAAAAATGCAGGCTTGAACGCCGATTCGGGTAACATAATACGCCCATATAGGTAGGCTGCTCCCTATCTTATCAGTCCACACAGTAAGATATATAATCCGGAAGGGAAGGAGCACAAGAAAGGCAGCCGCCGCCGGAGCGAAGCTAGCACCAGCCTGCATGAGCAGAGGGGCGCTGTTGCCGTTGCCGCTCTGACGCTTCCGGGCGAGGTGGTTTGTGGTCGCCGGGCTCGCTGACGCTAGCCCCGCCGCCCGAGTCGCGAAACTCGTTTATGGAACCGGGCGACTCCATCGTTGGTAAGGTGGCAAGGCCGCAATGCTGGAGGATCGTGCTGCTACTGCTGGTGTCGATCCGGAAGACGTGCTGCTCGCGCCGAGCCAGTGTCCTTGAGTGGGTGGAACCGCGCCAGCGAGAAAGCGAGAGCGTCCTTCGGTGGCGGAAGGCAGGTAGAGCGGAGCGTTGCTCAAGAGGACGCTGATGCCACTTCCGGGCGAGGAGGTGTGTGGTCGCCGGGTCGTTGGGTGCCAAGCCCTGCAATTCATATAATTTAGGCGAAAAAGTGGAAGTTGAGTCGATTCACTGGGCTAAATCGCTGGGAGACTGGGGAACGAAAAAGCTACCCCAGCCGCTTCCCCAGCCACTGTAACCCAACTGGCTCTGAGAGTTCCGCGAATTGGCTGGGTAACTGGGGTAAATATTTTTATAAGAGTCTCGTAAGAGAAAAATAATGGTGGAGGCTATCACACACCCCCGCCCACATCGCCCCGTATATTTCTCTCGTATGCTGGCTCCTATCCGAGAATTTACCCCAGTTCCCCAGCCAAATCGCGCAACCCCCAGATTCTCTAAGAGTTGCACGACTGGGGAAGCATCTGGGGTGACTGGGGAAGCTGGGGAACTGGGGGGATTACCCAGCGAATGGGCCTTTCACCTCAGGCTCCATTTGGAACGTCAGGCGGTAGTGCTGCATCTTGAACCCGCCGGGAATCTTATCCCACGCCAAGTTTTTGTCGCTCATCGGCGTCAGAATCCCTGAAGCCTTCAACCCCGCAACCAATGCGCGCTGTTTCATCGTGCCGCCGGCAAGCTCCGCAATTTTATCGACGCGCACATAGAAGGTCACCGTAGATTCCTTCTTCCCAAACCATGACACCGCCTCTTTATAACTCCGAGCATCAGCATCGATTTCCTGAACGTCAACCCCCATGCGTGCAACGAGAGTCTCGCCGAGTTTCTCAATGGCCTGATGACCTGGACTCAACGCCTTGGCTTCATCAGAGCTATGATACGCCTGCCAAATGTCCCTGATCCGCTGTGCGCCTTCACCTTCCATCATGGAGTCGGGAAGCAGCTCAGCCGCGCCGAGTAGTTCGCCAACCTCCCATAGGACGGCAAAGACGCCAGCCGCGCGCCATAGGAGCGCCGAAGCACCTTCTCCAGCTAGGGCGATAGCCTTGGCCTCGATCCTCTCTCTCACGGTCTCCGGGCTGTCTCCAGAAGCGATGATATGCTTGACGAACGCCGGGCCGATATGTCCGTAGTTCTCTTTGATCAGTGACATCATGGCCAGATATTCAGCCTCAGGAATTGGAGTCGCCGACGAACAATCAACATCCGCCACACGCGCCGAGAAGCCAACGTTGGCGTCATGGCCAGTCTGTTCTTCGACCAAATCCTTCGCGGCGTGTTCGCTGGTCAACCCGCAAAAGCTAGCCCAGTGGCGCATCCGCTGGTCAGTGGAGTCCGACCTCATGCGGCCCTTACCCGCACCGCCGCTGATCAAGAAAATGAGCTGTTGTAGGCTACCGGAGAACTGCGCCGTTTCGTCCAAAAATAAGCCGGTGCCGTTGCTCTTCTCGGCGATGTTCTCCAACCGATTATCGGTCAAGCGCAGCGTGTGAAGGAGTCCTGGCTTTTTGATGTCAGTATTTCCGAACCCGCCAGCTCCTAGCATCAAGGCGCTGGTCTTGCCGACCGAGCTGGTCCCTGACAACATCAGGATTGGCGTTGAATCGAACCCGGCATATTCAACCACCGCGCCAGCGACGCCACCCAGACACATAAGGAAGTGGTGCGGCGACCCATGCGTGAAGGCGATCTTCCATGCTGCTTGCTGGCCTGCCAACGTGCCGGCGACCTGATTGGTGATAGGGTTATCGAGGAGCACCGTTAGCGCCTCACCGGCAACGCCACCGATCACTGTTCCGTCAGGACAAACAAACCGCGTCTTGTCGGCGGTCCAACCCGGCTTCGCGGCGATCATGACGTAATTCGTCGGCTTCAGGCTCATCATCAGCTTCTCGAACAACACACCGCCATATTCGATATGCAGCCCGTTGTGCGCTAGCTTTGAACGCATCTTCCTATTGTCGCCATGCACCTCGGACTCGGCGATGACGACACGACGCGAATCCTTTTTGGGATTCTGGATTTCAAGTAGGAGCCCCCAAGCTGAGTCGCCATCGTCATGCGCCTTGCCGAGCACGTCGAACGCATCACTGACTGTGCTCGGATACTCGTCACCGGGAGCCTTATGCACGACGATGCCAGTCGCTGACTCAACCTTGAAGCCTAAATCCTTCGAACCCTTGAGCAGTTTTTTCAAGCTGTCGAACTTAGAAGCCGGCTTCTTCGTCGTTGTCGCTGGCGCGGGCGTTTCGCCTACATCAACCTCCTCGGCTGGCTCCTCGAACGAATCCATAAAATAAATCAGATGGTCGCTAATCAGCGGCACCGGGAAAGTTGGATCGTCCGCAACGAGCCCTTCGCAGATCATCTGCAAAAAGTCTTCGGTGTGCAGGTCCCGGCAATGCCCATGCAGACACGTGATGATCGCCCTCTCGGTATCTGAAACGGCTGGGCTGATCGCGATGCAGCCGACATCATCGGGCTTGTTCTCGGTGTGCTCGTCGATGTTTGGGCAGATGATTGTCTGCTTGTCGTGGCTGCCCCAACCGACCGTTTCGCAACCGGCGGCATGGAGCCAGCTCACAACGTCAAACTCCTCGCTGTTGATGTAATATTCCTGGCGGATGTCTTGGCCAAACTTCGCGCCCGGCTTGCCCTTCTTCCCGCTCTTAGCGCGCGGCGCTGGCTTGTCCTTTTGAGCCCGCGCCAATATCTCAGGCGTAACGTCTGGCAGGACGAGCGGAGTCGTTCCACCGGCTATGCAATTATAATTTTCGACCGTCTTGGCGCGGCCCTGATAGAACGCTCTCGCGAGATCAACGCAAGCCGGATCGAACCAAATGCCGAGCTTCTCCGCCACATAGGCGTAAAGCGCCTTCCATTCTGACTCAGCTCGACTCCGATTTTCATCCGTCACGACGAACGGCGTCGCGAGCGGCATGACCACGCGGAATTTATGAATCGGATCATGACTGAACGCGATGACCGTGGCGTCGCCTGATCCTGTGATCTCGGTGACCTTCGCGCTCGCCGCCAGTGAGGGCCAATACCCGCGCCCGCTGCCAACATCGCCGTCCTTGGTGCGCGTGCCAGCTAGGTAGCGCTGGAGATCGGCGTCGGTAGGGATGTCGCCAATGGTGGAGTCGAACTTCCGCAGCGCCCTTAGCGCGATGGCGTCATTCGTCTTGCCGTTCGAGTGACTCGTATATTTTACGAAGGCGTGACCAGCAGCCTGGAGTCGCGGGATGACATCTTCGTCAGGCTGCCCCACGTCGCTGTCAAACGACATCAGATAAATGGCGGTGACTTCTTCCTTCCGACGCGCACGGTCTTTCAAATCCGCGCCGCAAAACATATGCCCGTCTTTGTCCGGGCTAATGAACGGCTCGGCGAACGGCGCGAAGAATGTCTCAACGCTGATTTGGTTACGCTTCCAACCACGCGAGCCGTCAGTCCATGGCATATTGCGTCCCCACTCTCTCCTTGGGGACGTGCTGACGATGATTGGTTGATCCTTGAGGTCTTGCGACCATTCCGCAAGCCGGATCATGGACCCGATGCGGTCAACGACCTTATAACCGCAATAGTCGTCGCCAACTGAAGGAAGATGGCTCGGGGATGTAACACTTTCGCTATCTTGTTCAATGTCATCAGGATCGCTTTGAAGACCACTGAAAAACGTGTGATAACAATCCATAAATGGATTGCCAGAAAGTTCGGTAGAAATAGTGGTAGCAAGCACATTAATGCTTGACTCAACGGCAATATTCATGGTAAACTGGTCCTCGTTGATTGATGTTTACTGGCGCGAGAGCTTTTCGGTGAGGCTCTCGTGCCAATTTGTTTGGGCACCATTGCCCGATATGCTTTCCGTCCGAAACGTTCATCACCGCGATAATCCTCGCGACGGGTCGTTGTTGTTGTCGGAATAGAGTCAGAGAGCCGGATTCTCATTGCGGCTTCGTGACAGCGTTACAACGGCGGCAGAGTGCCGTCGCTAGACCCAACTTGACCTCCGCGTCGAGGAGGATAGACGCGGCGAGCCTCGCCACGACCCGGAGCTAAAAACCATTCCCGGACGCGCTCTTTCAGGGCGGCAAGGGTTCGCTGGTTCTGCGGACTGTCGGAGGCGTCGCCCGCATACGAGAATATCCTTCCGCCCATCGTCATCCCCGCCTCGCTGCTTTCGAAATATATGCAAAACGTGTCCGTCGATCTCCGCGCGTAAAGGCTGATCAAGATCGCAGGGGCGTTCGCCGGACGCCCGCCCATCGCGGCATAAGTGAGCGCCGCCTTACCGCCGCCAATGGCGCCAGCGGACTGCATCAGCTCGTGAAAGACAGCCTTGATGTCGGGGAAGGCGGCCTCGAACTGGCGCAGTTGCTCGTTAAGGCTCGCAGTAGTTCTCGCGCTTTGCTCATTCATCAGCGTAGCCCCGCTCCATATCGTCGGTGACGCTGCGACGCTAGGCTCTCCGCTGGTAACCGCGTCTGCGCCAGCACCCGGCGCTAGGCCAACCAAATCAGCCGAATCAAACATCGGGAGCGAACCCCGCCATGGATGCCGCACCAGCGGCGAACATATCGAGGCGCGACACCAGCGCATTAAGAAAATCCGTTGATGTCCTGGTGTTTGGCTCGGCAGCCCAGAATCGTTGATCGGCGATCCACGCGAGTCGCCTCGCCGGTGAAAGGTGCACCACGAAGCGGTCGTGTCTTCGTCTATGCGACAAGTTCACTACGATGGCCCGCGCGCCGCCAGTGTCGCCGGTAGTCACAAAGCGGAGCCCAGGTCGGTCGCGCAATATCGCCAAGACCGGGCAGAAGTCCGGTTCGATCTCCGCCGGCGGGAATTCCAGTTCAATGTGGCGCGTGCTTGTTGGTTTCACGGGAGCGGCTGGAACGGCGACGGGCACGAGAACGAGTGCCTTCGCCGCCTCAGCTGTAGCAGCAGCCCTTAGATCAGCGGTGCGCCTGCGTAGGAATTCGGCAGGGAAGATTTGAGCGCCTTGGCCCTTGGCGGGCGGTGCGATAGATGCAGCAGTGTCCAAGATCATTTTGGAATTTGACTCCAGGTAATGGTAAAAGGTCTAGTTGCGGATGGGCTTAAGTCCGCTAACGTCAACGAAGAATCTGAAAGCGCTTCTGGAAAGCTCCGACAATAACCTGATGGACTCCTCCGACTCATGGTCGGTAGCCCGAAATACAAACGGGCTGCCCTTACCAACAGCCGGCATCGTAATGGTTTCCGGCGTCATCAAGCATTCGATGTCATACTTCGCATTTATCCTTGGATTGAAGCTGATACGCAGGACGGCACCGGCAACCTCGTCCTTATAGGTTTCTTCAACAGTATATGCGACGCCAGCTTCGCGACCGTAGAATAGTTTAGCGTGTGAGTCGAGTTCAGAAATATGGCGATGTGCGCTACTGCACTCGACTTCGAAGTGATTCATCCACCATATATTTGGTTTGTAGTTCACGAGGTGCGCTTCTAAAAGGTCGGCAAGGGAATTAAAACTCATTTTAGGGTGACCTTACGTAAAAGAAGGAATGTTGCCGCGTTTAGCCGTGCTTATGGCGCGCCAGTTCATTTGCTAGGGCGATCTTATCTTCAGGGGAAAGCTTGTCGATCTCGGCCTGAGACAGGCCTTGGTTGCCCGCGCTGGCAGCTTCACCAAACAGGTGCGGAGCGGATGTCCTTAGTTCCTGAAGCCGTTCCAGCGTCGTGATCGGGTCGAGGCCCTGATCACCGCCGCGAAGAATTGTGGTGCCGATTTTGTAGATTAGACGCCCGTCATCGTCTACAGCCGCCGTTTGCATCAGACGTTCAACCGTATCTTCGATTGCGCTCGGACGAAGGTTAACCGCCTTCTCGGCGTTTTTCACGTCGGCGCGCACTACTGCCCGAGTCATTGCGGCGATTTTCTTTTCGTAAGACATTGTGAAATCCTTTTCAGCTGGTTGTCGGGGCTGGCGTAGCGCCAATGAAGGCTTCAACGTCTGCGATCTTGTAGTAAAATTCCGATCCGAGCTTGATCGAGGTCGGACCCTCTCCGCTGGCGCGCAACAAACGCACACCGGCGACGTTGAGTCCGAGGCGGTCGGCGACATCATCTTCGTGGATCAAAAACCGCCCATCAGTCTTCGCCTGATTAACGCCACGACGGCGCTTTCGCGGGAAAGGGTTTTCTTGCTTCAAATTGTTTGGTTGAGTCATAGCTGTGCCTTATGCAAAAGGGAGCGCGCGCGGCTGCGCTGATCGCAGAACGGCGCTAGGTTCGAGATGGTTGGGTAGTCCAAGAGGGTGCTGCATTCTCTCGGATCGCGCCCAAAAGTTTGGGCGGACACCGGGCCGCTCTGCGCCTAAATGGGCGCAAAGGGTGTGGACTTATTAGCGCAGCTGGCTAACAGGCCCCTTAATCCGCGTATAATGACAGATTCAACATCAGAAGTCAATAGTTATTGACATCGGCTCAAAAACAACATCAGGCATCTTCTGTCAATGGCAGCTTTATACTAAAATGTCACGAAAAACGTCCATGTGGCTCAAAACTATTTATCATAACCGACGTGTCTAAACACGGAACTGTAGGTTTACACCGTCGTCACAGGACGACGCGTGCGATGCCGCCGGGTGGTGGACCCCTTTAGGGAACCCCTATAAATCAATAGGTTATGGAGGCGCAGAGGATGGGGGTAGGTCCTGCTGCCGCGATGCTCGCTCTCCTCGGCGTCGTGATCCTGACGCCTTCGCCCTCACTTCCTGGCGCGGTGACAGCTGACGCAAGTTGCACCAACTGTCACCGCCGGCTCAGGCTGCTGCTGCTGTCGCCGCCGCCCGCTCGCCGTTACCAGCTTCACCGGCTTCCTTCTTCATACGAGCGGCAACGCGAGCGATGGTCGAGAGCGCAACATTCTTCTCGGTCTTGATCCGACTCCACGGAACTTTGTCGGTGAGCATGGCGGCGATCTCCGCGTTGCGGTCCTTCTTCTCAGGACGGCCTTTATATTTTCCTGGAATGGCCTTGGCCTTCGTGATGCCCTCCATCTGACGCTCGTGACGGATGGCGGTTTCAAACTCGGCGAACACGCCGAGCATCCCGAACAACGCCTTACCTTCCGGCGTCCCGGTGTCGAATGCCTGCTCGGTAGCTCGTAACGTGACGCCCTTCTCTTTCAGCCGTTCGGCAATTTGGTAGAGGTCGGCGTTGCTGCGAGCGAGCCGATCGATTCTGGTCACGATCAGAGTGTCACCCTTACGAACAACTTTCATCGCCAGTTCGAGTTGCTCGCGTCCCGCCGTGGACGTGCCAGACTTCTCTTCATGGAACACGAGGTCACAGCCGGCGGCTTTGAGCGCCGCTTCTTGGATCGCGCATGATTGGTCGGTGGTGGAGACTCTGGCATAGCCGATTTTCCGGGCGGTGGTCATTTTCGTTACCTAGGGTTGTTGTGACTGAAAACACTCTTTAAGGGCGAGCGGTGATCCGATTTGCATCTAGACCCAACAATAGCGCTCTCATAAGCTCCTGTAAAGACCTAAATCGGATCGATGAAAAGCCCGGAAATGCTGGCCCCGCTAGTGTCAGCTCAAACCCCCGATAAGGGTATAGTTATAAGAGAGTGCTCCACCGTCGGGGGGGGGGGCTGTGTCGAGACTGCACTCATGGTCGAAGGACTCCAGGACTCATGGTCGAAGGACTCCCATTGACGGGGTTGGCATGGCGCTTGCCCGGCGCAGCGGAGCACTTCGCTCGGCAGTTGGCACGGCGCTTGCGGCGCGTAGCTCGATCAGGCGCTGGGCCTAGATCGCGCTGGGTTTGACGGCGTGCCGACATGCTCTCAGGTCGCCGCCAGAGCGGTATGGCGCTAGCGCTAGATCACCACCGTGGACAAGATGCCGCTCTAGCGTCTTCTTGAGGCTCGGCAGTGGCGCGGCATGTAATAGAGCGGGCACGCCTGTTGCAGCGCGCAGCTCGATCAGCGCTGTCACTAGAGCGTGCTGGGCTCGCGGTTGGTGGGCTGGCAGCTTGGCACGGCGCTTGCCCCGCCGAACTCGATCAGGCGATGTCACTAGAGCGGGCTGGTGTTGACGGGCGTGCTGGTAGGTCGCCAGGGCGGCGAGATCGACGGTGTGGTGTGCTCCCACGTCGCCCGACGGCGGCTAAAGTTATCCAAATGGGCAGCGGTCCGGATGGAAGCCTAGAAGGACGAGAAGGAGTTTTGTTGAGTCTTAACCTTTAAGATTCAGGTTAACGCGGCGGTTCTGTGACATAGTCAAACAGTAATAACGCCGAAAGCGGTGCGTTATACAATTGACACGCGAACACGTTTACTATATATACATTCATATGCCGGCAACACCGCCGGCTTTTTCTGAACCGCAAGGAAATACCACTTTGACAAACGCCGCCGCCAACAGCCCCTTTACGCACGGGGAGATCACCAAAATGACCTACGCCGCGTTGCGGGAATATAAGACAGACTTAACGCCCCGGAAAATCCCTGTCGCGCGCCGCGCCGCAACCGCACGCTTCAACCGCAAGCGTGTTAACTTGGAGGCGGGAGTGAGAATCTGCACCTCTAGGTCTTGGGGCGAGAAAGAGATCGGCAAATGGCTACTTGTCGAAAGAAACGTCGTGAAAAACAGCTTCGATGATCTCGCTCAGCTAGAGGGCTTTCTGCGGACGGTCGTGTTACATGAGATCGAGTATCTCGAAGACGCGGGGCGCTCGTGATGACCTGTGAAATAATTGACCTCACCAAATTCCTTGCCGCCAAGCGCGCGCTGGAACTAGCGCCGCCAGAATCGGGCGCGGCTTCTTTTGCCGGCTTCGAACACCTGAACGGCGTGCATCCAACGATCATTAAAAAGCTGTCGGACCTAGCCCTAGACCTTTGGCTGGAATATCCTGATCGCGGCGAATTTGGAACTGGCTTTTTAGAAGTGGGCACTGCCTTAAAAGGCTACCTGACCGTGCTACTCAAATACAACCGCCCCGGCGCTAGTTGCGTCGAAGAAAAATTTACGGTGTGGGCCTTACTAGACGGTTCTTTTGTGATGTCGTTAACCGACGATCCCGACGCGGACATTTGCGCCGATGTTTGTTTCATCCCAGAAAAACCTTACTGCAACATCTCACGGCAGTTTCTAGCGACGCTGGAACTACGAGTGAGAGAATTCTTCGCGAACGCCGAGCTGGACGAGGTTGATGGCATGATATTCACCGCAGACGAATATCATTGACACACGCATACTGACTGAGGGTCGATTGGTGCGGCTTTTAAGCGCCGTGTTTTACGCGTGAGAACCAACAAGTTCCATCGCTTGCGGTCGCTTTCTTGATCACGCTCACGGTGCCGCCTGGAGGCACTGCGACGATGACGCCCTGATACTTGGCGGCGACACGCAAGTGAAGCAGCTGCGCGCCGCCAGAGCCGAGAAAGTGTTACGGGAAACAGCCAGCGGAGCACACGCCGACCGCGCGCAGCTGCGCTGAGCGATCGGCCAGCTTGAGAGCGGCGAGTTGTTGATGGTCATGGTCCCCGTTAAAAATGGACCTGTTGCCTGCAAAAAAATGAAGCCCGATACTCCCCATGCGCGCCGTGTGCTCATCGCGGCGCGCAAACGCCAACCGCTTCCCGAAGTGTGAAGGTATAGGTGGAGCGCCCTGTCTCGTGTCGGGATTTCTGGCACGGGACGGGCAACAAACCCTGTCCGAATCAAGGTTGGCGGAATTGCGCCGCGCGGTCATGAAGAAAAAGAGTTGATGCCGTGGGACCAAGCCTCGCCGCGCTGGTTCCATGTAACAGGCTATGCGAAGCCGGTGGCGAGGGTCGCCGTATCGAAACTGCCAGCGCTAGACAGCGGGACGACCGACGCCGGCACGGCGCGCGACATCCCGCACCGGCAGGCGCTCGGAGGAAAAAAGCACAATTTTAGCCCGCTGAATATGCTTGAGCGGGCGATTGAGATCGCCGATGATGAAGCGCTGGTGCTCGCGATCCTCGAGACAGACAATTACGTTGACGGTCTGAGCCATACCACCAGACTCGCATACCGGCCGGCGAGTGTGAATCCTATGTCCGCGTCAGTGCACTAGGAAAAATCTATAGACGAACCCCCATTCAATACGACCTCGAATCGGAAGACGCCTCGAAAAAGCTTAAATCGAGACGACACCTAATCCGTCACACTGAAAAATAAAAAGCCAGGTTCGCCATGCTTGATGTCGATGAGCAAGAGAGGTTGAAGGGTCTTTATGAGCGGCTCCGCATAAAGTTGCTGGACCTCTCAAAAAGAAATCGGATGTTGAATTATCCGCTCGGCGCAAGGTCTAAGCGGCATATTCAGATCGTTGATGTGACACTCGACTGGGCGTGTTCCAAGCTTCTCGATGACGAGGCTTCCCTGAGAATTGCGTTTCTTGAACAACCTGAAGGGACGCCGAAGGACGAAAAGACTCAGGAGTTTATGGACGCTTTCGAGCACGCCAAGGTTTCAGATGTCGAGCATCTGACTGCTTTAGAGGGCTTGATCAACACGGGTCGGGACGATGAGATTGCAGTCGAGCGCCTAGAAAGTTATCTGCGCGATCGTGTGCGGACTACTCTGGGGCTGCCGCCACGATTAAAACGATCCGAGATCAATCGCGCGGAACACGCCCGTTCTCTTGGCATAGACCCCAACCCAGAACTGAAAGCTCCTGGCTCCAACCAGTCCGATGGAAAAAAGGCTCTGCAGACCCTCAAGTATCCTGACGAACTTGAAGCCATCATGGAAAAGCTGTCGGACGAAGCGCGCCTCGCCGAGCAGGAGTCCGGTCTTTCGACCCTCTTTTTGGCTTTTGGTTTCCTCGAATGGTATGAGAGCGACGATTCCGATAAGCCCTTATACGCGCCTTTGCTTCTACTGCCCACGAAGATTGAGCGTCAAACGATCAAAGGCAAGGAAGTTTATTTTGTCGCCGCGCATGAGAGCTCGATGGAGAGCAACATCAGCCTTAGAAAGCTTCTTGAGAAGGAATTCAATTGCACTCTGCCGGAATTCGAGTCGGACGACGCTGATCAAATCGGCTCGATCGAAGGCTATTTCGCAAAAGTCCGGGAGAGCATAGACGGTCTCAAGCGATGGCAAGTGCGACGGTGGTTCGTTCTCGGCCACTTCGCATTCAGCCGCATCGTTATGTTCGAGGACACGAAACCTGAACGGTGGTCAATCGATCCCACGCAAAGCGGACTGGTTGGCCCGTTGCTAAAGGGTTACGAAGAAGCAGCCGAAGGCGAGGCTCGGTCATTCCTGATGCCTGAGGACTATGAAATCGATCACCCTGAGATCGAACGGCTAGCGCCCATTCTTATCCACGACGCCGATGCGTCGCAGCACAGCGCATTGGTGGACGTGATGAAATCTAAGAATCTAGTGCTACAAGGACCGCCGGGGACAGGAAAATCCCAGACGATAACCAACATTATCGCCAACGCACTCGCACAGGGAAAAACGGTTCTCTTTCTTTCGGAAAAGCAAGCCGCCCTTGATGTTGTCAAGCGGCGTCTGGACATGGCCGGCCTCGGCGACTTCTGTCTCGAACTCCATTCAGACAAGTCATCTCCCAAGAGCATCATACAAAGTCTCGATCGCCGTTACCAACTGGGGACGGGAAAGACCCCAAAAAACTCGGATACTCAATCGGACACCACCTGGATATATGCACGCAAGCAGATCGCCGAGTATGTGGGTGCCCTCCACACGGAGGCCCAGCATGGTGCGACACCATTCAAACTGATCTGGAAATCTATACGAGATCGTGCAGCTCATGCCGACATTCAGGACATTCTGAAAGCCATCAATATCCCGGCCAGCTTCCTCGAGAATGTCGCCGAAATCAACCTCATACGCGGACAACTGGATATATTCGCCACGAGCGCGCAGTCCTTCGAGGATGCTCATGGCCGCTGGATCTTGTCTCCCTGGCGCGTCACGATGCCCGGGAACGCCCCCGCCTATGCTCACGAAGAGATGCTCGACGCGATCTTCGAGCTACGTCAAGCGACCGCTGACCGATTGGACTTTCTTGATAGCCAGGCTGCCCTGGGGATTTTCACCACGGACGACGCCGATCACGTCGTCGCCGCTGATGCCTCTCTTCCCGATCCGCCCGACATGGCAACGGTTGCCGCCATTTTTGCGCTCGATCTCGATGGACTGGAACATGGCCTTGCACTGCAGTGGGCGTTTCTGGACGCGAAGGCGGTGCTTGCGGAGTTGCCACCGTCCGATGGCGTTGATGCGTCGATTTTGCCGCGAGCCTCAAAGCTCATGTCGTTAGCGCCGCAGCCGGAATTGCTTGAGCTTACGCCATCCGAAGTGTATCGACACTCAGAGAGCTGCATTCAACAAAGTCGGCTCTTCTTGGAATCGATTGACGCTTTGCGCTCTGCCATGAGTGCGCTGTGCGTAAATGGGTCCGCTCCCGTGCACCTGATCGAGGCAGTCGCTGCAGCCGTCGAATTGGCTGCGAAGATCGACGCTGCTTATCGGCCATGGATAGGGGCCACTCACATTGATGAGGAGCCCTTCGCCAGTTTCCATGCGCAATGGATGGACCTTCTGCAAGAAGAGAACGCGCTTCGCGAGATCATCCCTAATGCCGGGGCAGAAGCGTGGCCGGCGGCAACTGATCTCTCCGTCGCCGCTGAGGAGCTTCGCAAAACCGGTTTCGCGAAGCTTATTGGTGCTGTCTTTAGCAAAGCAAAACTCTCGAAGAAAATTTTAGAACAGCTCAAGCTAGATCAGCCTCCGCAAGATACGGTCAAAATTTTGGACCGCCTCGGTGTCCACCTCCGCGCCATAGAAATTTTTGATCAGAACCCGGAGGCCGCGTCAGCTCTCGGGTATGCGTGGCAAGGCGTGACAACGCGGTTCGACGAAATCGATGGTGGCATTCAATGGCGGCGATATATCGAGTCCACGATCAGTCAACTGCCAGGCGGTGATCGGGTCGCCTCTGCGATGATTGCCTTGCAGCACGAGCAATTAGCGACGCTTGCTGAGCATGAAACTGCTGCGGGCTTTTATCATACGCACATGGAGATGTTCAGAGATATTTTGGATCAAACTCCCATCGATACGGCACTCGCGCGTCATCGCGATGTGCTTGCTGCATATCAGTGCTTCCTTGAATCGGACGCCGACCAGGTTCTAGCGCGGTCTGAACTCACCGTGGCGCAGCTGGCGGAAATCGATGTTGCGCAGGCTCGCGTTATCAAAGGGCGGGCGGCCATCGATGCGAGTCCACTTGCCGATGCGGTCCGCTCGTTTGCTCCTGGAAAAGTTGAGATTGCAAAGGTTTCAACCGCCATTGCTTGGGTCCGATCATTGCGTCGCTATCACCTACCGGCGTCGATTTCCGAGGGGCTTCTCTCCCCCGATGCGGCTCGTTGGCGCGATACATTAAGAAAGACGGCGAATAGGTATTCCGAAATCGAAACGAGAAGGCGACGCGGGTGGGAAGCGGTCGAGCCATTCGCCCTGCAAGGTCTCGATGCTTTCGATCAGCGATCATTGGTGACCCATCTCGATAGCTTGCTAGTGCAGAGAGATGCGCTTGCGGCGTTCCTGACACTGGGTCAGCAACGCGATAAGCTTGAAAGTGCGGGCCTTAAAGACTTCCTGCAAAAGACCGAGGCTGCCGAACTCTCGCCCTCGCGGCTCCCTGAAGTTCTCGACGCAACAATCACGCGGCTTCAGGCGCTAACGCACCGTCGAACGTCTCGCCCATTGTCGCAGCACACCGGCAATGATCTCGACGCCTATAGAAAGACTTTCGCTGATCGCGATAGGCGTAAAATTTTGGTGGATCGGGAAATGGTGAAAGCACGCCTTCTAGCCAAACAACCGCCCTTCGGGGCGAAGAACGGATCGGTTAAGACTTGGACCCACATGTGTCTATTGAACAACGAATTTCAGAAGCAGAAAGCCTTCGTCCCCGTGCGGCGACTCCTCGAGCGCGCGGGCGAAGCAATCGGTGCGCTTAAACCCTGTTTCATGATGTCACCGCTGTCGCTCGCGAAATTTATGCCGCCGGGCGCATTTCAATTCGACTTGCTCGTTATCGACGAGGCCTCCCAGATGCGGCCTGAGGACGCGCTTGGCGCCATGCTGCGCTCGAAACAGATCGTTGTTGTTGGCGACCCGAAGCAATTGCCGCCAACTAATTTTTTCGATCGATCCGAAGCCAACCCGGTCTCCGAGGACGAAGGTGACGACATTGATGACGAATCGATTCTCGAACGATGTCAAAAAGTATTCGACGATGTCCGTCGCCTGAAGTGGCATTATCGGAGTCGGTGCGAGAGTCTGATTCGTTTCTCGAACGAGGAATTCTATGAAAAGAGCCTGATCACCTTTCCTGCGGCCAAACCAGATTCCTTCTCCATCGACCTAATCCGCGTCGACGGCACGTATAAGGCGAGCCTCAACGTTGCAGAGGCGGAGCGCGTCGCCGAGGAAGCAATCGAGTTCATGCGCTACTTCTCGGGCAGCGACGAGGCGTCAATTCCAACGCTTGGCATTGTGGCGATCAACATGAACCAGAAGGACCTGATCCAGGAAACCTTGCGCCGTCTCTCAGCGGGCGATGACCTTGTCACTAGCTACATGGAGAAGATCGCGAAGAAGGGCGAGCCGTTATTTGTCAAGAATCTGGAGAACGTGCAAGGTGACGAAAGGGATTTTATCTTCATCTCCATGACATACGGACGCGAACCCGGCGGCTCTGCGCTGATGCAGCGTTTCGGACCGATCAACAGTAAGCAGGGTCATCGACGCCTCAACGTGCTTTTCTCACGCGCGCGCATCCGCATTGGGCTGTTCACGTCGTTTGGATCAGACGATATTAAGCCGACAGAGGGTAGTAAGGACGGAGTTCATGTTCTCAAGCGCTACCTCGAATATGCCGAAACGCGGGGGCGAGCGCCCGTCCAGAGCATCGGTGGGGAACCGGATAGTGACTTTGAGATCGAAGTTGCGGAACGCCTTAGACGCATGGGCTTCCAGGTGGACCTTCAGATTGGCGTGTCCGGGTTTAAGATAGACCTCGGTGTTCGCCATCCCGATCATCCCGAGATGTTTCTGGCGGGCATAGAATGCGATGGCGCAAGCTATCACTCCAGCAAAAGCGCGCGCGACCGGGACAGGCTTCGAGAGGAAGTGCTACATAGTCTCGGGTGGAAACTCCTTCGTGTATGGTCCACCGATTGGTTCGACAATCCCGACGCTCAGACCGAAAAGCTCGGCAAGCGACTCAAAGAAATGCGAGAAAGACCGATCGCCGCGTTTCAGGACTACCAGTTGAATGCAACCTACGCCTCTGAAGATGGCGAGATCAGGATCGATGAGCCAGTTGCCAAGGAAGTCTCCGACGCAGAATCAAAGAAGCGCGGGTTAGAAGAATTGGCGTCGCCGGCAGCAGTTGGTGTCGACATGGAGGCGGCGGACAGTTATTTCGAGGGGACAAACGTTTTCGGCCCGCTAACAGAAGCGGAGGCATTCATGGCGCTAACGAGTTTCCGTGAAACCGTAATACGGCCCGCTGCCACGAACTGGCAGGCCCATCGTTCGATCCTGCGAGATGGCATGATCGAAACATTCATCCGTCAGCGGATAACAGACCCCAATGATTGGTTCAAAAGGGTGCCGCAATATTTGCGATCTGGCACTGATCCGACTGAAAAGCGCATGTATCTGGAGCAAATATGCGCCACCGTCGAGCGGGTGACCAAAGCCACATGCGCGACGAGACCATCCCCCTCCGAGGACGGGTTCAGGATGGCTAAGTCTCGGGCACCATCCGGTGAAAAGGCCCAATTTAGCCTGCCTCTGGATTCGTAGGCGCTGCGAGAGGCTGCCGATCCAGCGGAATTGCGGTTAAATGTCAGCGTCCGCATCCGTTCAGATAGGTTCCAGGATACAGAATTGGCTCCATAAATGACCGACCTCTATTCCAGCATTATTTCGAAAACCTTCCTGCGCTCACACTGGGATTTGGAATATCGGGCATGGCAGAATTCTCCACAGGAAGCTGCGCTGGAGTCTCGTTTGTCCATGTGGCGCAAGCGTGCCGACCTCAAGGAGACGTCGGCCGAACCCGCACTGATCGACGCATTCTTCAGGGACACATGGGGTTATGTGCAGACTGGCCACCACGGTTCTGACGACGGCTTCACTCTCTATCCGAAATTTCCTATTCCTGGCGCAGGCGCTAGGGGCGGCACGGGAGAAGCTGATCTCGCCATCGGCTATTTTGATGACACGGCGATCGGTCAAATTCCTCAGGTTCTAGTCGAGTTTAAGGATATCCGCAGCGCTCTCGATGCGGACCAAAAGCGAAAAGGCAACGCACGTTCTCCGGTGCGCCAATGTCTCGACTATCTCTCCTTTGCTCGGCGAGGAATGATCGGTTCGGAGCCAATCCTTCCGACGTGGGGGATTGTAACGGACATGAACGAATTCCGGCTTTATTGGTATGATCGTGGTCACCAGCAATCCTTGCGCTTTACAATCGAGCCTCGCGACTTGTTTCAGGGCCGAGGGCTATTGGAGAAATCAGAAGAGGCGCGATTCGATCGCTTTCTGTTTCAAAAAATCTTTCATCGGGACTCACTTCTTACGCGCGGCGGTAAGTGCCTTCTAGCTAGCCTTGTTGGTCAGCAACGGTTCCGCGACCGCGAACTCGAAAACACTTTTTATGCGGAATACCACTGCTGTCCGGCTAGGAACTGAATAGATTCAGTTGGTTATCATAATCCTCCGAGTTCGATTTGGATCGACTGCCCTGCAAGGCCTGAGAAACAGGCATTTTCTCGAAAAGCGTGAGC
>Ga0181527_1001852_pt1 | contig 20928 bp, 18 predicted proteins | sample PEATcosm2014_Bin_30_FD_119762 | JGI IMG/M metagenome (GOLD analysis project Ga0181527, IMG submission 119762) | Peatland microbial communities from MTU Mesocosm Facility, Houghton, MI, USA - PEATcosm2014_Bin06_60_metaG | ecosystem: Environmental > Terrestrial > Soil > Wetlands > Peat | place...
GACACAGCTCGGAATCTCGTTCTCCGCGTGCTTGAGAGGATCATGGGGTCTGGTCAAGTCGCGTTCCTCAAGAATCGCCAGCTTTCGCTTGGAATCAAAGACGATCTCAGTTTCCTTGCGCCGCCGCCCTTCGTTGATCTTTTTTGAAATCCGTTCGGAGCACAAGGTCTGGGGATTAAAGAAAGAGCGGAATTCGTTCTGCACGCTAAAGAGGAGGGAGACAAAACCTTGAGACTCAGCGGTGGTGGTGACGGTGTAATTGTCCTCCAATCCTTGACCTTCACTCCCCAAAGTTGTGGAGACTGTCCCGGCGGCGAAGATGGACCAAGTGACGTCATAGGTCAAGCGTTCTCCCGGTTCGAAAGGCAAGGCTTTTTCCGGTGCGGCCGAAAGGATGGGATTCGCCAGCGCCAAAAGGGCAAGCGTCAACACTCCGACTTTAAGTACAGAATAGCGCACGCTGTTAACTTGGACGCTCATGACCGGGCAAAAGTAACCCCCTCAAATTTATCGCAACCACATCTTCAATGCCAGAAAAAACATGGTCGCCACATATCCCGTCGCCGCCTCGTACTCACGGTTCTTCAGGTAAAGCCGCCACTGAAATTTCTCACTGCCGGAGGGAATCCGAGGCAACTTGGGGAAGAACAGCGGGACTTGCTTCGCGTACCGCTCAAAAGCCTCCGGGAACTCCTGTCGCAGGAACTGCGCTTCACGCTCCATCACCGGCCAGTACACTAAGACGAAGAAGGCTGCGAAGGCCACACCCATGATCCACGAGCGGCCAGCCACCGCCCCCCCCAGCCCCATCAGCGCACTTCCAAGGTAGAGGGGATTGCGGGTGTAGGAATACGGGCCGCCCGTGGCGAGCCGCTGGTTCTTGGCGAGGTAGCCTGCCGACCATGCCCGCAACAGGAGACCGGCCAACGCCAGTGCTGCGCCGGAAAGCAGCAGAGCCACGCGGGGCTGCGCGAGGATCAAGAAGGCAAGGGCAAGGGCAAACCCCAACCGTACGCGCCATCGGGAGACCCAAGTGGCGTAGTCCTTAGGCATTGACCCTCGCGAGGCGTTCCTCGATGGCCGCTTGGACGGATTCGACCGAAATACCTGCAATGAAAGTGGCGGTCGAATCCCGGCGGGTGTGATTAACAGGGGCCTGATTGTAAAGGGCGATGTCAGCCTTATTGAATGGCCCATTCCGTGCCGGGTCGGTGGGCCCATGAATGGCCACCAGCGGCGTTCCCACGGCTGCCGCCAGATGCATCGGTCCCGTGTCGCCTCCCAGGAACAATTTCGCTCGCCGCGCCAGCGCAATGAATTGCATGATGCTGGAGGGAAAATAAAAGGCTCGCTTGGTTCCCGCATTCTTCAGAATTCCTGAAATCAATTCATGTTCTTCCGGCGACCCGGTGAGCAGAATCTTGCCGCTAAACCGGAACTCCAGATGGCGGAGAAGCAGGGCGTAGTTTTCTGGCGCCCAGCGCTTAGCCTTCCAGCCCCCGCCCGGATTAACGATCATGAAGTCCCGCGCCTCGAGGCGAGCGAGTTGGTCGTCAACATACTGGTCGGCCTGGAAAGTGTGCGGCAAGGGGAACTGCCAGAGGCCGACGCGCGCCCCCAGATATTCGACCAGGGCGAGGCGCTCTTCGATGACGTGTTGCCGTCCCGCCGCTGAGACCCGTTTTGTGTAGAGAACGGCCGCGCTCGGTTCGCGCAGCCAGGGCTCGGCCAAGCCTACTCTCTGTTTCGCGCCCGTTAAAAGCGCGATTATGGCCGACTTCCAGAGGCCTTGGAAATCCACCGCTGCCTGGTAAGCACCCCCCCGCAGTCCCATCAAGGTTTTCACCATTTCCTCCACAATTGAAGCTGGAGGAAGACTTCCGCGCCAACTGAGCGTATCAAGAGGAATGATGCGGTGTACGTAAGGGTTTCCTGCCAACAGGGACGCATAGCGATTTTCGATGAGCCAATGGATTTCAGCTCGCGGGAAAGACTGCCCCAGCGCCGCTACGGCGGGAAGGGCATGCACGATATCGCCGATGGAACTCAGGCGAATCACCAGAAAACGGAGCTCAGAACCGGATTGCTCCCACATGGGTTCAGACAAGTCAAAATCCCGCAAATGAACGACCGGAAGTTAGTCCTTTCGATGCCGCCGGGCGATCTCCGCCAGCAACTTGCGGGTCGAGTGGTCTTTGGGGTCGCCGACGATGGCCACGGCAATCCCCAGCCTTTCCGCCAGGGCCCTCTCGGGAACCGTCTCGGTGGTGTAGTCGGACCCCTTGCAATGCACATCCGGGCGAAGTTCGCTCAGCATGGCTTCCGCAGTGAGTTCATCGAAGATGATAACGTAATCGACCGGCTCGAGCGCGGCGACCAGTTCTGCCCGCGCCTCAGCGGGGAGCAGCGGCCTTCCCGGGCCCTTGAGAGCCGAGACCGATCGGTCGCTGTTAATCCCGACCACGAGGACGTCCCCCTGCCGTCGCGCAGCCTGAAGATAACGGACGTGGCCGGGGTGCAAAACATCAAAGCACCCATTGGCGAAAGAGACGCAGCGCCCCGCCCGGCGCAACTGAACACCGAGTTCAGTGGTTCCTTCTCGCGGTATGATCTGGGCGCTCATGCGTTTCGAACCGCTTCGATGATCTCGCTGCCGGTGACGGAAGCCGTACCTCGCTTCATCACTACCAGACCGCCGGCGCAGTTGGCGATCATGGCTGCATGCAGAAAGCTTGCGCCCGCCCCTAACGCCAGCGTGTAAGCGGCAATCACCGTGTCTCCCGCCCCGGTCACATCCACTGCCTGGTCAGAACCGAAGATGGGCAAATGACGGGGTTCCCGGCGCGGCTCAAAAAGCACCATGCCGTCACGGCCTCTGGTGAGCAGCAGCGCCTGAAAGCCCTGGCGGCGCATTAGCTTTCTCCCCAGGGCATGAAGCCGTTTCAGGTCGTTGCCGATGGTCTCTCCGAAAGCCGCCTCCACTTCCGGCTCATTCGGCGTTGCCGTGGTAATGTTTTTATACGTCAGCAGGTCATAGCGGGAGTCAACCGTAATCGGCAGTGGAGCGCTTCCTTTGCGGCGCCTGAGAAACTCCACCTCGCGTGCGTCCGTCGAGCCGTAGCCATAGTCGGATAGCAGAAGGGCAGAAGAGACGCGCAGCAGGGAAAGGACACTGCGGGTTAACCGTCTTCGAATTTCCCTGGCCAATAATTGAGCCGGTTCACGATCGATGCGAACGATCTGTTGCCGTTGCCAGTGGCTAAGCCCTCCCAGGATGCGCGATTTCGTTGGGGTCTGGTAACCTCGAAGTCGGACCACGTAGCGCGTGGAAACACCCCTCTCTTGGAAATAACGGAGCAGCGCCTCGCCCGTCTCGTCGTCACCCACGACGCCCACCGGAGTAACCTGGGCGCCGAGGTCGGCCAAGTTACTGGCGGCGTTAGCGCCGCCGCCAGGCGCTACCTGCTTCTCGCGCTGTTTCAAAATCAGGACAGGGGCCTCACGGGAGACTCGAGCGATTTCCCCAAAAATGTATTCGTCCGCCACCAAGTCGCCCAGCATGACGACCCGCCGGCGGGGAAATCTTCCCATGATCTCGAGCAGAGTTGCGCGATCTTGAGCAGTGATCTTCATATTTGCGCTTCATCAGGCGATTTTCCAATCTTTTACCGACTCCAGAGCCGCCGTGTAAACGTCGTCCACGGAAATTCCGGTCATACATCGGAAATCAATCGGGCACTGACGGAGGCCGCAGGGACTGCACTCCACCGGATGCTTAATGATGCGCACCCGAAGACCCACAGGTCCGGTGGCATGCTCGTCTGTGGAGCCGAAGATGGCCAGAAGCGGCAAGCCCAGCGCTGCTGCCACGTGCATAGGGCCCGAGTCGTTGGTGATGACCAGGTGGCACTTCGCCAGCAATGCCATGAACTCTCGCAGCGTGGTTTTCCCTGCTACAAGCACAGGTGTATGTTCCATGGCCCGCGCCACAGCCTCGGCCAAGGGCTCCTCGGCACGGGATCCGAAGATTAGCACATCCGCGCCCAGGGCATCAATCAGGCGGTCTGCCAGGTTGGCATACCGGTCCGGCAACCAACGCTTTGCCGCTCCAAAGGATGCGCCCGGACAGATCCCTACCAAGAACCGCCGACCGCCCAGGCCCACAGTTTGAAGCTCCTTCACGGCCCACCTTTGTTCGGATTCCGCCAGGTGGAGGTGGACCTCTTGGAGCGTTTTGGGCCTTTCAATTATCCCAGAACAAAACAGTAATTGCAGGTAGTAGTAAACTTGATGTCCATAAGCTGCCGGTGGCGGAACCTCGACAGCCTCGCTCAGCAGCCAACTCCGCTCATCCCGCGCGTAGCCGATGCGGAGGGGAATGCGCGCGCACCAAGCCATCCAGGCTGCATGGAAGGCATTCTGAAGAAGAAGGGCAGCGTCGAAGCGCTCCGAGCGGAGTTTCCGGACTAATTTCCAGAACCCCCGAGCTCCCCGATGCTCGCCCTCCGCGTCATAAACGATTTGCCTGCTGACAGCCGGATGGTTCCAGTAAAGCTCGCTGACCCAAGGTTTCGAGACGAGAACGATTTCGGAATTCGGGAAGCGCGCGTGCAGCGCCTCAATCGCCGGAAGGGACATCACGGCGTCGCCAATCCAATTCGTGGCCCGCACCATGATCTTTTTCGGATTGCAGGAGCGAATTTCGTATTTCGTCAATTCACCCTCCGCGCTGCTTCCACCTCGGCCAGCAACGCTCGCTCGAATTCTATCTTCTCCTCGATTTCAGGCTGAATGCAACAAGCAAACAATGGCCACGGGGCATTCCAATCTGGCGGCAGGTTCATGACGTCCTTTTGGGTGGTTAGAATGACCTCCGCACCCGCACTCCGCGAAAGCGCGAAAATGTTGTCCAGCTCATGGCGCCTGTACACATGGTGGTCGGGAAAAACACTCTCCGCCACCACCCCAAACCCCCAACCTCGCAAGTCAGCAAAAAACGCTACCGGGTTCCCAATTCCACAGAAAGCCGCGACTTTCTTGCGGAGCAGGTTCTCACGAGGTTCCGGCTGACCGCTCCGCGCCTCCACCAACCCGGCAAACCTCGTGGAGCAGCGAAAGATTCGGGCCTCTGGATTCAACGCTTGAACGCGTCCTTGCAACCCACCCGCGTCCGCCAGTTCAGTTCGGGTGAGTATTACCCAGTGCGCCCGCCGCAGTGCTGAAAATGGCTCCCGCCAGCGGCCGGCGGGAAGCAAGGCGAAGTTGGACGATGCGTGCGTGATGTCGAGCAGAACAACATCAAGATCGCGATAAAGGGCGAGGTGTTGAAATCCATCGTCCAGCAGGTGCACGGTGGCCTGAAAACGTTGCTCGCCGATGATCCCCGCGCGGAGCCGGTCTGGGGAGACAATGATGGGCACATTGGGCAGTGCTCGGGCGAGCGCGGCAGGTTCGTCACCGACCTCCCTGGGATCGGCGATGCGGTCCGGGCCGGGTTCAAGAACGATGAGCCCTTTTCCTCCACGCCGTCCATAACCTCGGGTGAGGATGCAAGGACGATGCCCGCCTGCGAGCAGAGTCCTAGCCATCAGGATCACCAGCGGAGTCTTGCCTGTTCCGCCTACGCTCAGGTTGCCCACACTTACCACCGGGCGGTTCAAACGCAGGGTTTTGAGCCACCGGCGACGATAGGCGACGTGGCGCAGCGCCACTCCCGCCTGGAAGACCGGCGATAAGAGCTGAAGTAAAATATTCACTCTGCGCCGCCATGAAAACAGCTCCCCTCCTCGGTTGAGGAGGGGGTTAGGGGTGGTGGACACGGAATCAAGCGCGACGGTCAACCACCCCCTGGCCTCCTCCTTACGAAGGAGGGGAATTCAGCAATCGTCGGATTTGTTCCAGCACTCGAGCCGTCGCCCCCGTTTGCCTTTCCAAGACCTGCTTGCCGCGCTTGCCCAGTCGTTGGCCAGCGGCGCGGTCTCCAAACAACTTCAGCACGGATTCGGCCAATTCTTCCGCGTCCTGGACCTGGACACATGCATCTGCCTCAAGAAAAAGTCGGGCGATGTCCTGGAAGTTCTCCATGTGCGGGCCAAAAACCACGGGCTTCGCCCAGTACGCAGCTTCAAGAATATTGTGGCCCCCTGTGGGGACCAGGCTCCCCCCCACAAAAACCACCTCCGCCAATTCGAAGATTCCTGCCAATTCTCCGATGCTGTCGAGTAAGAGGACTTCGGGCGCGGCCACCCGGCTCGAAACCTCCGCTTCTTGGGATGCCAGATGCGTGCGGCGAGTGTAGCTGCAACCGGAGTCGGTCAGAATCTGAGCAACCTCGTCGAAGCGCGCGGGGTGCCGCGGGGCGAGGATCAACAATGCCTTGGGATAATGAGCCCGGACTTTACTCCAGGCCTTGAGGACCATTGGCTCTTCACCCGGCATGGTGCTCGCTGCAATCATGATAGGGCCACGCCCCGTCATGGCAGCAGCTTTCTCCAAGAAGCGAGGGAAGGCGCCGGCCCGAGGCGGCTCCGCATCGAACTTCAAGTTTCCAGACAATACAATGCGCTCCGGCGCAGCGCCCAAATGCCGGAAGCGGTCGGCATCCGCTTCCGTCTGTGCGCAGATCACATCCACATGTTCGAGCACCCGGCGCATGAGAGACCGAACCCATCGGTAACGCCGAAAGGAGCGCGGCGAAAGCCGCGCGTTGACAAGAATAATCTGTGCTCCATGCACGTGCGAGGCGCGCAAAAGGTTGGGCCATAACTCGGTCTCCACGATCACCAGTAAGGACGGCTGAATTCGTTTCAACGCGGCCCCAACCGCCCCCTGCCAATCCATGGGCAGGTAGAACTGGCCGGCCACTAAGGGAAGGCGGCTTTCTCCAGCCGAGCGGCCCGCCGGCGTGACACTACTCAGGAAGATCTTCCTGTCAGGAAACAGCGCTTGTAGATCGCGCGCCAGCCTCACCACCGCCAGGGTTTCGCCAACTGATACGGCGTGAATCCAAATCGCGCCGCGCTCCGCCTGCTGGAATGATTCCGGCAACAGCCCGAATCGTTCCCGCCATCGCCTTCCGGCCAATGCGTCACGCCGTTTCCAAAGGTAGTAAGGGGCCGTCAGGAGCAAGCCTAGCGTGACCAAGAAGCTGTAAATCAGATACATCATGAGGCGAATCGTGGTTCGGCAACCTGCTAGATTATATGCCCAGAAAGGGAGACCGACAACGACGCGCGCAGAGCCGCTTTGGGATCTTACCCTTCAGGGACTTTGACGCGGCCCTGCGGCGGCACGTAGTGTCCTAATGGGACGCAGGGCGGGGCTCGCCCCGGCTTAGGCCGCCACAAGGGGCGGCCCTACATCCTTTCCTTTTCCTGTCGCAAGCGTTAACCACTTGTGTTTTCAACAACATTCCCGCCTCTAAGAGCTAAGTGACTTTGTTTTCATAGGGATTCCCGCTTCGCGCCCAGGTTTTAAACAGCGGTGCTTTGTTTTCAATAACATTCCCGCGTAGTTCCGTCAAAAAAATAACCCTTTTCGATTTGCAGCCCCTTGTCAAAATTTGATGGATGACAAAAGAAGCTAGCAAACAAACCGTTTCCCCCCGGTACAGGGGCTTCTCATCGGCGGGGTAGGCCGAGGCGCTGAGGTGGGTCCGGTTCTTGCAGGCGCGCCAGACTGTACGCATACGCTAGAATGCTAGCTCACACACTGGAATTCGTCAAGCATTATTTGTTGCACCCGGTGGTCGCGCAAAAGCCGTGAAGGAATTACGACTCTTCAGCACAGAGACACCGAGGCGCGGAGGCCTGAAAAGGAAATTGGCCTTCTCTAGTAGCACCAGCAGTCAGCTTCTTCTCGCGCCGCGAAGATTTCTCCTCGTGTCGTTAGCGCGTCCGTGTCCTCCGTGGCCAGAAGAGCCTCAACACAGAGAGCACTGAGATGCTCAGCCCTGCAATCCGTCAGCCGACGGATGCGGGGCTCCGTGTGCTCTGTGTTAAGGCTTGAAAGGCACGGAGGACACAGAGATTCTCGTTTTGGTTGCGGGCAACAGCCGCGCTGCGCTTGCGCGATGCTGAGCGGATGGGGCGGATAAATGATTGGGTGGCCCGCCGCGGCGGCAAAGAGAAGGAATGACTTGATTCCCGGCCAAGTGGGGCTTGAAAATTTAAGCGGGATTCGGCAGTTGACCTAACCGGGGCAGATACCGCCACCGAAGCGGCACAAGAGAACTGGCGGTTACATCGTTCCCTTACGTTGTGGTCTATGCCGTAAAAAGCTGAAGCCGTCGAAATCCTGCACATCGATCACGGCACCCAAGACTGGCGATAGTTCGTTCCATAAAGCGTCCAATTTGATCCGCGAAAAATTGACACAGCATCACGGATGCATGAAAACGGCACCCGAAAACTCCGAGCTTGCCTTAAGTCAAGCTTTTCCGTACTCTGAAGGCTATGGAAGTGCACTTTAACCCCGATCTGCAAGCCAAGATCGAGAAGCTGGCAACTGAAACCGGACGCCCAACGGGAGAACTGGTTGAGGATGTTGTTGCCGGATATTTCGACGAGCTTGCACAAACGCGGGAAATGCTCAACAGCCGGTATGACGACCTGAAAAGTGGCAGGGTGAAACCCATCGACGGCGAGGAATTCTTTGAAAACCTTCGCCGCCGTGAGGATGAATTGCTCAAGACGCATTCGCCTCAATGAGCGCAGAGCAAGGCTTTGCCCTTCATCCCCTCGCAGCCCAAGACATTGCCGATATTTGGCAATTCATCGCGGAAGATAACCCGCTTGCGGCCCGCCGTGTTCGAGAGGAGATACTCAGCACGCTTCGCGGGCTTGTGCCTTTTCCCCATCAGGGCCACAGACGCCCGGACCTCACTTCACGGCCTTTGCGGTTCACTCTGGTACGCGATTATTTGATTGCCTATGCGCCGGATGAAAAACCCTTGTGGATTGTCGCGGGCATGCACGGACGCCGCAACCCCCGCGTGATGGCCGCAATCCTCAGAGGCAGAGAATAGTTTGTATCGTAACGACTGCGATTGAGTGGGATGACTTTAGGAAATGGCGCATACATGCGAAACAACTGCACGTATGCTCCACCCGCCATGTCCTTTTGGGCGAAGCGCAGCGCAGATCTCATGAGCGTTCGGCTCGCCACCACGCATGAGAATGCTCCAGGTAATTCCCCTCCTTGGTTAAGGAGTGGCAGGGGTGGTTAGTCCGTCATCTGACGGACGCCGGGTCCCGTACCCACCACCCCCTAATCCCCTCCTCAGCCGAGGAGGGGAGCTGTTTTCATGGCAGCGAAGAATCTGCTTTTGCTTGCGGATCCGTCGCGTTGTGCCTCCGTACCCCTGTGGTTAGTGCAGTCTGTTTCTTCAAGCCTTCTCAGTTCAGGTGGTGTGGCGCTGCGCGGGACGTTCGCTGATGGTTTGGCCTCGGCCCCATGACTGGATGTAACCCCGGTTGTAATCCGCTGCTGTCTGCCGGATTGTTGGTTCGTTCCTTGCCCACCCAGGGCAGGCGGGTGATGCCAGGGTCGATCTGATAAACCAGCGTCAAGTATTTGTGGCCCTTGGCGTACTGCATTTCGTCGACGCCGATGGCGTCGATCTGGCCCAACGTGCGATGCGCCAAACCCCAGGTGACGACATGCTCGACGGCGTCGAAAACCTTATCGCAGGAGGTGCGAAACGCCTCGGCCGTTTCCTTCCACGAAAGGCGGCGCGCCCAACGCGCCAGGAAAAGCATGTAGGCCTTAGTCAGGCTACGTTTGCCGTCGCCCCAAGGGACTTCCTCGACGACCACCGCGCCGCACCGATGGCAATCCACGCGCCGCATGGTGTACAGAAGGAAAACCAAGAAGCCCCAAAGGGGAATGAACTCAAAACGCCGTTCGGCGAGTTCATCGTAACCCGGTGTGGTCTGATGACAGCGCGAACAGGTCGCGGCCGAGCCCCTGCGTGGGCGCACCGAGACCTCGATACTCTTCGCGGCTATTCGCAATGTCAACCGGCAGCCAGCAGCCGGAGAAAGCGGGCTTACGGCGGCATAGGTTGCGGCAGGAGCCGGTCTCCGAGGACCCAGCTAAAGCGCTTCTTTGAGGTTTCGCCGATACTGTTCAAAGGCCTTGCGGCCTGCGCCGGTGAGGCGGAGCAATGTCTGCGGCACCTTGCCACGATAGGTCTTTGTTACTGCGACGTAACCAGCCTCCTCCAGTCGAGAAAGATGGCTGGAAAGCGTGCCTTTGTTCATACCGGTTTCGTGTTGTAGATACAGAAAGTCGGCCCCGTCGACGGCGAACAGGAGTGCGACAATCATGAGCCGCCCAGGTTCGTGAATGACCCGGTCAAGATCTGCAATAGTGCGAATTTGCTGGTTCATTGGCCTTCCTGCGCTGGAACCTGCGTATGGCGAATATAGAGCCAAAAACTGATGCCGCCGGAAATCAGCAGCATCGAGCCATAAACCAGGCAAGAAAGGAGAATGATCCCGCCTAGTTTGGCACCTTCCGGGTGGGCCACCGGCGAGTCGCTGCCCAGCGCGCGCAGAACATCCGCGGGAAGGAAAGCAATCACCAACGAGGCGACGGCTATTGCGCCGACGATGACCCACTTCCAGCGGACTGCCCTGGCGAAGTGGTAGCCATAGGCCGCTGCAAAAGCAAGCCCGGTTAGGGAGGGAAGCATCGGCATGTCCCAGTGCCGTCGGAAGCCGACGGCCAAACCGGCGGCCCCCAGCGCGCCCAGTGCAGCGGCGATTGCCGATGTATGCCATTGTCTGCGGTACTCGACAAACCCCGTGCGGGGATACGTGATGCGCGTCTTTACGGCTTTGGTGCCGTAGCGAATGAGCAACGCCAATCCGACGAAAAGAAAGAACGAGATCTGGTGCCAAAGGGAGTCTGCGGGGAAGTGCATCAGGAGCCACAAAAAGAGTGCAAAATCCAGGCACACGACGCCGCCACCCAACTCGCCCAGGCCGTCGATGTTGTAGTAGCGCCGAGGCCGATCCAAGAGGTTTCCGACCTGATCCATGTTCATTCCTCCAATCGACAACACCGGCAACCCATTCAGGGCCGCCGTGATTATTCACCTACTAGTTTGTACTACAAACCTGTAGGTGTCAAGAGAAAAATTCGACGGTTACTTTCAGCGCGCGTAGCAAGCGTGCATTAGCGGAACTTGAGCGTTACGCACCGTCGGAAATCGGAGAACTCTGGAACCTGGCTTCGTCCAGCGACGTGCGGTTTTGGGAATCCCCAACCCGCAAACGCAGCAACCTACAACGACCGTGGGCATTACTACACAGCGGCTCGGCAGGGAAACAGCGATCATTTGGCGAGACCCGACGCAGCCTTCACCGCTTCTGCGCTGAGTCCCAACGGTGAGCCCTGTTACCCCCAAATTCTCCGGACGAGGCTCATTTTTACCGCGCGACAGAACCAATAGGGTACGGCAAGCCGTACCCCTACAGCCAGGGAGTGCCCCGTGACCGTGGTAAGGTTGTGGGGTCGTCGTATTGACGACAGCTTCGCTGTCTATTATGCTGCATGCAGCATCGAAGAAAGGAAACCAAATGAACCGCCGGACGTTTCTTTCGGGTAGCGCCATTGCATCTATCGCGGCCGCGGGTTTCCGCCCGCGTTATGTTCGAGCTGCGAAATTGGTTGCTCAACATGGTGAGATTTACCGGCAGCTCGGTGTACGCCCGCTGATCAACGCAGCCGGCACTTACACTATCCTTACGGGTTCGCTCCTGCCCGAGCGAGCCCGCCGCGCCATGGAAGAAGCCTCGCGTAGCTTTGTCCGGCTGGAGGATTTGCAGAAAGCCGTGGGCGAGCGCATCGCCAAACTGCTCGACGTCGAGTCGGCGATGGTTACCTCCGGCGGCGCCGGGGCGACCATGCTGGCCACGGCCGCCTGCGTCACCGGCGCCGAGGCCGAGAAGATCCGCCGCGTCCCCAACCTTGACGGCATGAAGAGCGAGGTAATCATTCCCCACGCACATCGCAACGGCTTTGATCACGCCGCGCGCAACGTGGGCGTCAAGCTGGTTGAAGTTGAGACCCTTGACGATCTTCACCGCGCCATCGGTCCTCAAACCGCCATGCTCTACTTCACCAACATTTTTGAGCACAAGGGGCAGATCAAGCGCAAGGAGTTCATCGAAGCGGGCAAGCAGGCCGGAATTCCGGTGTACAACGACGCCGCGGCCGAGTTGCCGCCAGCCACCAATCTTTCGAGCATCATCCGCGAGGGTTTCGATCTGGTTGGTTTCAGTGGTGGCAAGGGATTGCGCGGGCCGCAGAGTTCGGGCTTGCTGCTGGGCCGCAAGGAGTTGATCCAGGCCGCGCTCCTCAACAACAATCCCATCGAGGATGCGATAGGCCGGCCGTGCAAGGTCGGCAAAGAGGAAATGATGGGCCTGCTGGTGGCGGTCGAGGAGTACGTGCGACGCGATCACGAAGCCGACATCCGCCTGTGGCGAGGCTTCATGGAGAGCATCGACAGAGACCTACATGGCATTACCACGGTCACGGCCGAGGTCTACGTGCCCGGCCCCGGCGGGCACCCGGTTCCCTATCTCCGTGTGCAGTGGGACCAGAACCGGCTGAATCTCAAATACGCTGACTGTGGCCAGAAGTTGCGCGAGGGCGAGCCCTCGATCGAGGTCAACGCCGGTGATGATGGTCTCTCGCTCGCCTCCTATAATCTGTATCCGGGCGAGGAGCGCATTGTCGGCTTCCGGTTGCGCGGAATTCTGCGCGCGGCCGCACGGCGCGCCTGAACGAAGCCGTCAGCTCTCAGCTATCAGCTATCAGCGTGCTTGCTGAAGGCTGATGACTGATAGCTGACAGCTTCAAAAAGGCTGAGGGCCGGTGCGAGGGGGCAAATACTTCTTCGGCACCTTGCAGATGAAGGTGCCAAACCAAGAAGCCACCCTCAATTCAGCCGCAATTCCAAGTGTCACGTGGGCTTCTTGCGGCGAGAGACCATAGTCGGTTGTCAACCACGCCACCATCTCCGAGATCGCGTTGCGGAAGCCGTGTTCAATGCCGCCGGGCACACAGCCTAGCGTGACGATCGAATCAGGATGCTCCACGCGCGGCCAGCCGATGGGGTGTTTCTTTATCAGGTCCACGGTGAACTGCACATCCAGGGAGGTTTCTGTCCCGTCGCCCAAAAGTTCGCCGTCGCCGAAGCCCGCATGTCCGTCACCGAGCATGAAGTAGGCCCCCGGTTCGTATACTGGCAGGTACACGATCGCGCCCTCGTCCATGGCGTTGTAATCCATGTTGCCGCCGTATGTGCCCATGGGCCCGGAATCGATCGCCTGCTTATTGGGAGGCGCCACCCCGATGCAGCCGAAAGCCGGGTGCGCCGGAAATTCGAGCTTGACGCGCTCGCCGACGGCGCGGGAGGGCGCCACCACGCCGCGCACGCGATCCAGATTCCAGCGCATGGCGTTATGGCGCCCGGGTTGCAGCCACTCATCGCAGCAGTCTGCGGGAAAGAGTTTCTCGATCGTTTCCGGGGCCAGAGCGTCAACCGAAATCCGCGAATTGTTCCAACCCCAGTCGCGGTTCAGGCGCACGCGGTCGAGACGCACCACGAGCGTGTCTCCCGGCTCGGCGCCTTCTATGTAAAAAGGGCCCGTGAGGACGTTATCGCCATCAAAGATCAGCTTGCCCGTCTCGTCACGCCCGCGTGAGTCGAGGCACTTGGTGATCACAGTATCCCCGGGGCGCAGGTGGGCGAGCGGTGGGTGCGCGGCCGAGAAGGTTATATAGTAACGGTCGGGAGAAATGTGGTGAGTTTCGCCGTGCAGCGCTGAGCATGCGAAACAGATGGCGGCCACCGTAAGGAAAAGCTTTCTGATAGGCATGTCACTCTCCTGGCTGTGGGGTACACCTGGGGCGTGCGGCTGGATGGTTATCGGTAATTGCTGTACGGTCCGGCGCGACTGAGGTCCGGAACGGTCAGCCCCTCGTCGTCGGTCATGACCTTGCCGCCCCGGACGATCATGATGACGTGGCCCGCATCGACCAGCCTGACGTCGGCGACGCTGCCTTCCACGAGTGCCGCGGGCGTTACCTCGAACCCTTCGGCTTCCACCACCACGCGCGCGTGTGCAGCTTCGAGACCGTGCCCAATCCGCGCCACGCGATTGCCGATAATGCCCAAGTCCACCTCCTCCGGGTGATCACCGATACGCCCGTGCTTGATCAGCAGGTCGTAGATGGTGGTGTCCTGTGCCGCCGGGGGGCGGGGGTTCCGTTCATAGACGATCTTACCGGCGCGCACCGTCATCACGTTTTCGAGCCGCTTCGTACCCAAGCGCTTCGCCGGCCACGAATCCTTGAAGACGAACACACCGGTCTCTGCCTCCAACACGGCGATATCGGCCACACGCCCCACGCCTAGCGTCCCGAGCTCCGGATATCTCCCGATCTCCTTCGCCGGGTTCACCGTCGAGCGCACCAACACATCTTCGAAACTCATGCCGAGGAACATCAGCTTCGACATCACGTTCGGCATGTCCGACTGCTGGATGCGGCGGGATTCGGCGTGCAGGTCCGTGCTGATCGTATCGGGCAGGAACCCTTGCGCCACGGCTGGCGTCGCGACCGGCCACAGAAAGCTGCCCCCACCGTGGCCGACATCAAACAGCACCCCGCGCTCACGCGCCGCGAGCATCCAGGGCTGGACCTTACCGGTGAAGCGGTCGATCAGCTCGATCTGGCGGTCGTTATACATGTGCGTGTGGATATCCCCCGGGCGCATGTGCTCCAGCAGCTCCTCCCGCGAGGTACGGCCCGCGTTGCTGAAGATATGACTGTCCACCATGACGGGCACGTGGGCCCGGCGCCCAGCCTCCACGGCTCGGTCCACGGCCTTCCAGCCGGGCTTGGCAAAGTGCGCGGTTTTGATCCCCACGATGACATCCCGGTTGCGGATAATCGTGTCGGCGGTCTTCGCCGGGTCCATGTCTTCCGTGTCGCTCTCGTAGGGCTCACCCACCATCCCCTTGCCCACGATGTTCAGCAGCACCAGGACTCGCGCCCGCGAGTTCGCGATCACCGTGTGCCGGAACCTGTCGAAGGTTCTCCAACCGCTGCCGCCGGCGTCTACAATCGTAGTCGTCCCCGCGGGCAGTGCGTTTTCATCTGGTGGAATCGCTCCCGCATACCCGAACACGTGCATATGCAAATCCACAAGCCCGGGCACAACGTACAAGTTCGACACATCCACAACCTTGCGCGCCTGCGAGGGCGGAATGTTGGCCTGAACGGCGGCAATGTGATCGCCCACCACCGCCACGTCCAGGCGCGCGTTGACTCCGTTGCCCGGATCGATGACCTGCCCTCCGCGCAGCAAGAGGTCGTATTGCTGCGCAGATGCCGTCCCAGTGAAAAATGCTGCCGCCAGAATGAGCCGCAGAGTCCCTATGTCAATTCTTGTGCGCATTTTGCCCTCCAGTGCCGGGGAGTGTACCCCGTTTTGTCCCTCATCGCAACCAACACAGGGGTTAAGTGTTGTTCCTATTGTGCCTAAAATATGGATAAGAATTGCAAGAATGTCACTGTAGCTGGTGGACCTGGGGAGGTTCGAACTCCCGACCCCATGGTTGCAAATCAGGTAACAGCTCCTACTGAAAGCTGTTGATTCTGGATGTTCACAACTGATTGATTTTGAAGGCATTGAAAGCGAGCGGCGTTCCTTATGGAATTGGCAGGGTCTGAAGTGCTTTCACCGCCACAAAATCATCTACACTCGACACTAGGGTTCAAGGAACCATGAAGGCGACTCGAAGAGCTCCCCGCAAGAGTGACGAGCATGGGGTGGCGCAATTGCAAATACTGCGGGGCCTATGCTTCGTCGAATTCATCAGCTAGAGACTCCGATATTTAGCTCGTTCCGCACTCAAAGTTAAGCGTGGCGATACGATCCGGGCGCTTGCCGTGGATTGCTGTCCGGACGCCAAATCCATTGCCATCAGCCCCCAGGGGTCTGAGAATCGATCATGCGTGCTGCTTGCCGCGGCGGCCAATTGATGCCACAAATCGTCCTGAGCTTTTTGGAAAGCCGGACTGTTTGTCGCCGGTGCGGGTTTCTGTGCAAAAAAGCGCTTGGCTGCGCTCAGCGTTACGGCCAGTTTCGACATGGTAGTTGCCCACCATTCGATCAGGAGGTAGTCTCCAGCAATCACAGGAATCTGCGTGTCAGACCGCAAATCAGGAAAGAGTGAGGCAAGATTGCCCACCGTGCCACCCGTAGCTTTGACTTGCTGCCAGATTGCATCGGATTCCAAGCTGCGCAGCCGATAGCCGTCAACGTCACCCGCATGCAGAAACGCCCGAAGCGCTTGGCGCCCGATCTGTTCGTATTCGTCCAGCGCTCGTGCCTGGCCATCGTTTCGAAGAAAGAGACCCTGGCTCAGGGCATCGTCATAGTCGGTGCGCAAATAGAAGCTGGAACGCCCAAAATCGCCGGCATCGGTTAGGCTTTGCTGTTCCTGAGATGCTGTAATCAGCCCCATGTTACAGATCACATCGAGGTTGGCCTGCATGGTCGTCCGATCGGTCTTGGCATGTTCGCTAAAATGCCGGAAGGAAACCTTCAAACTCGGCGCCTGCGCAATTAATCCACTGCACCGGTAAGCGACGGTCATAAGAAAGGACTGCGCGAGGACCGTTCGGAGTTTATCCGAATCCGCCAGAAAGTTGGTAGCCCCGGAAACGCGCGTGGCCGTTGCGCGATCCGTAATCAAAACTTCGCCGCTCGCCGGGTCCGTCAGCACGGCTCCCTTGAGAGTCAAATCGCTCACAGAAGTGAAGTTGTATATTCCCAAAATGTTAAACTTGAGGGAATGGCCCTTCGACCGCGTGGTGGTGTGAAGGCTCTGTATTTCGCGAATGCCGACGGGCAGCGCCGGCGCAGGCTCTGATAGTTTCGAGAAATTTAGTCGCAAGGCGTCTTGGAGCGCAGTGCGGCCCTCGGGCCCGAGGTCACGCAAGCTGATTTCATAAAGGAATGCTGCCTCCTGCGAAGAAAGCCCCTGGAGTCCTGCCTGAACAGACAGCTCGAGCTCTTTTTGGATCGCCGTTTTTAGGGCGTCCACAATCTCTTCCTGTTTTTTCCCCGTGAGTCCGGCTTTCTTAAGCTCGTCAGCGGAAGGGAAAGGGGAAGGACCAATCGCGCCGAGTACGGCAGTAATGAAATCGGTATTGGTGGTTCCTGTGGTTTTGCCGACGGATGGACTGACTTGAACGGTGAATTCGGCGCCGCGCTTCCGGTAAAGACCCACTCGGATCGTGCCAGCGTCAACTTTTTCAATCCGAGTTTGTAAATCACCCGTGATTGTGCACGAAGCCAAGATCTCAATCGTGGCGCCTTCCCGGATCTGAAGTGTCTCCGGCTGGGCGGCAGAGGAGACGCTCACAAGAGGATTTACCGATGTCTGCAGATTGAATGATCCTGAAAACTTAAATGTGCCGGTTCCCTCGATCACGGCAACATCTCCGACCCCGATTCCCGAAAGGTCGTTGGGGGTCAGAGGAATGATAAAATTCTGCAAGGTTGCCTCAAGCGCGCTCTTGAAGGTAGGAGCGGCCGCGGATGCCTTTGTAACCCGAATCGTCGCAAACGATTTGTAATGAGACATGTAAACCGGGGACCCAGCCGCGAATCCAAAGGTCGGCTTTTCGGACGGAATGCCGACTTTCGGCGCGAGGGTAGCGTTCACGCGGAGTCCTAGATAAGCATGGCCTTTGGGCACATTGATCGGGCTGCCGAAAGGGTCTGGGTCAAAAAGGTTCCCGTCCGTTACCACGCGGAGGGCCGCTGAGACTGCGCCACTGCCCGCAAACACCGGACTCGTCCATGCTACCCAGGTGTTCCTCGTAAAAAGAAGTCCGATTGGCGCTAACTTTCGCGGAAATTCGGCCAGCGGAACGTCCTGAAGCGAGGCGAGATTCTGTTGCAACACCGAAAAGCTAGGGAGTTGCTGGAAGTACTTCGCAAACGCGGAATCCGGGTTCAGTCTGGCTAGGATGTTGAGGCCGAAGCCGTCGGCAATCGCAATGCTCGGCGCCGGTTTGCTGTTAAACAGATTGTCGCGCCATCGCTGGATGATCTGGCGGTCTCCTGTATCGGTGTAACGCCTATCGTACAACGCCAGAACGGATAACAACGAAGGGTCCGGACGCGGCCCCGCCAATAGCCGGTCCATCACCGGAACAATCTCCTTTATCGGTTGGACGACCTCGGTCTGCGCGTCGACCCGCGCCCGACACAACGCCGCATCCAACAAAGGTGCGTCATCGGACTGCCGGAACGATGCATCGATGTAACTGGCCGCGAGGCTCGCTGCGCGTTTCAGATTGCCCGCCGCAAGGTATGCCTCGATCTCCGCGGCGTAAACCGGGCTCCCCGCACTCCGCGAGGAGCGCTCGTGGAGCACTCCTGCCGCCGCCTCGAACTTACCGAGAGAGAGGAAATCTCTTGAGGCTTGTACGGCGTGAAGTTCCCAGTCCTCAAGATCCGCCTTCTGCCAAGTCTTGGCCTCCAGTTCGGTGTTTGTACGCGCCGCGATGAACGCCTGCGCACGTTCGGGTAGCTCCAGGATTGAATGCAGGACAAAGGGAAGTGCTTCGTGCATGACGCGGGCTTCAACTCGCTTCCGGTCGAAATCTTCAAATAGCAGCAGATGATAGAGTTCCTCTCCTCGGGAGCGTGGGTCAGGGAACTGGGCGTAGTATTTGATTGCTCGTTCATTTATCTCTCTTGTCCGCTGCTCGTCGCTCCTCTTCATGCTTTCGAGCATCATCTCGCGGACGTCGGTGCGGTGTATGAGGGCATCACTTTCTGTCTGTTCAACGAGAGGGATTTCCTTCTTTAGTTCATCGAATAGTTTCTGAGCCGTTGCTTCGTCCGGAACTATTACGCCACACGGCTCGGCCAACACCTTCAGAATTAAATCCGGCGTGATTCGCCGCAGGATCAGCCCCGGATGTGCCAGCTTTCGAACCTCCGGGTCGTGAATATGATCCAAGATTCGGGTATACAACTGCCCGTCCACGGATTGGCCGACGATGTACTTAAGAAAACCTGTGTCTCTCAAGAAATCGCCCAGAGCGCCGGTGCTGCCCATCCCGGTACTAAGGTTGCGGATACCCTCTGGCCCGATCTGGTCGCGGCCCGAGACGCGGATCAGTCGCGCCGCAAGCTTCAGGCTCAAAGGCGATCCGCCAACCTGGTCCGCCACAATTACGGCGAGCGCGTCATCCACAATTCCTTCTAACCGGAATTCTTTCCGCAGAAACGCACGTGCGGCGAGCGGATCGAAGGGTGGTAACTTCAGCTCATTCACGGAGTACTTGTCGAGCTTAACTGGGGCGCGTCCCGCCAGAACGGTCCGCAGCATTGGCAGACGCTGTTGCAAGGCATCCAGGAAATCAAAGACCCCTTCAACGAACGCTGTGCTGCGATACTGGACCTCTTCGAAAGTATCTAGTACCAAGAGTACTGGCCAGCGGGGGTCAGCGATTGAATTCGTAAATTTGGCGAAGCTGTCGTAGAACCAATCTCGGCCTTGCACGCGGAAACCGATTTCGCCACTTACACCCCCCGTGCTGATGGGGGTAGAGGAACTGCGAATGCGGCCCGTCCAATCGCTTCTCAATTCGGCGGCGGCGGCGCTAGCAGGATACTGCGACCCGAACTGGCGCACCACTTCGAGCAGGAGTGTGAGCGGTTCCTCCACCAGCAAGCCTGGACGGTCAAAGTCAAGATAAGCGAATGGGAACCGTCTGATGTATTGTGCAGCGGCGTGGGACAAAATGAATTGTGCGACGAGCGTCGATTTTCCCATGCCACCCGGCGCACGGATGAGCAGCGGTGGACGCGTACGGATGCTGAGCACCCGTTCGAATGTGCGTTGCAGGGACTCTCTCGTCGAACTCGCCTCATAGATGCCGGCATAATCGCTGAGGGTGTCCAACTGTTCGTCCCGCCCAGCGAATCCAGTCGCAAGATCTCGGAATGGCCGCAAGATCGTTTCGTATTCCAGGCGCTGCTGCACGGCCTCGAGTTTGGGAACCGGTGCAGGCAACTGGACGTCCTGGAGCCAATCCGATACCTGCAACGTGGCCTGGAGCTCGCCGGCGTTCTGCTCCTCGAGCCGTTTTGGCTTACCGCGCAGATAGGCCTCGAGCGTTTGCTGCAACAGATCGTCACTCCTCTCATTCGCAGCTAGTGCATCCTCAACGCGATGGGTTTCCACGAGCTTTCTCAAATTTCGACGGCGTGACTCCGAGGTCAGCATCCATCGGATTTCCGCCTTGCCCGAGGCGATCTGTTCGGCATCCTGGACGGTGCTCTCCATTGCTTGCTGGGGCTCGCCGCGCCCCCCGATCGGATTCAACGTGTCCGGGCTAAACGAAGCTAGAACCGAAGCTGCGTCGCGATACGATTGCTTTAGGGTGTCTTCGGAGTCTGCCTCTGGAAACAAGTCCTTCAGCCGGTCCGTGACTTCCTTCTTGGACCACTCCTCGGTTCCGTCCGGGGTCATTTCCGGTTTGGGCTCATCTGCCATTATCGCTTCCCGCGGCGTTTTTCACTTCCGGAGCAACTGCTTGGCAGCGAGTGTAAGCCCGCTGCTCAGGATAGTGAAATATGATTTCTCCGGATATTTCACCTGTTGTTGTTGCACCTGCAAGAAAACGCTGTCGACCGTTTGCTTAAGAGTTTCCGGTCCCGCTACTCGCCCACTCTTCGCGTACACAGATTTGAAGAACTCTTCGATGTCAGCCCGCTGAATAGGCTGGATATCCTCCATCAAGATATAGGGGATGACGTCCAGGTCGAGGTGTTTTTCGTAATTGAGCAGCAGCAGACGTGTGTTCTTCCAGCCCAGA